>Ga0066865_10000256_pt1 | contig 13822 bp, 6 predicted proteins | sample ETN01SmetaG_2_FD_66433 | JGI IMG/M metagenome (GOLD analysis project Ga0066865, IMG submission 66433) | Marine microbial and viral communities from oxygen minimum zone, Eastern Pacific Ocean - ETNP2014F12-01SV265 | ecosystem: Environmental > Aquatic > Marine > Oceanic ...
GCACGATCAGTTAATGCTTCTTCGGTAAAATCATCCAATTGCATCGTGCCTGGCTTGTGTGTTGGCTCGATGAATTCCATTTCACCACGAAGACCATCTTGCATTTCTCTCCATCCGATCGTCATCTTGAACTTGTCCATTTCCTTCTCAATGGCATTGTAAAGTGCTCGCTCAGCAGCATCTGCCTTCTGCCAATCCATTGGCGGAAGTGGTGTTGCAACATCACTGACACTTGTCGCCATACGCAGTGACTGTGAAGCTGCATGTTGCATCATGGCGACCATACGTCGTCGGGCCAATTCTGAGGCGATATGACGTACGTTCGCTTGGCGCTTCTGTTCATTCTGAACTCGAAGATCTGCACCATGCTTTCGAATCATACCATGAATCTCAAGGTCGAGTGTTGTCAACAATCGCTTGACCATTTCCCAGAAGTCTTTGCGTGGAAGATGAACGGGAACATGGCGATTGGTTTGTTGGCGATAGGTGGCGAACAACTGCTCCTGAATCTCACGGGCCTGTTCAGGTGTGAGGAGGTTGTCGTTCGACATCATCATAGCCTCGCTGTTTGGGTCTTTGAACTCTCTTATCCAGAGTTAATCAACTAAGACGAGGCTTCAAACCAAATGGCTCACCTCGCGAAGCGAGGTGAGATAAGTGAATCAGCCCAAAAAGCACGTTTCAGCGGTCCTTCTGGTGCTGTTGCTTGTCCTTGTTGGGCCTTCAACCTATGTTCAATCGCGGACGGTTACCTATGGACCAGTTACCTTCCAGCCGGGTACGAATGAAACGATGGTCGATGATAACATCACGTCGATTCAAGTGCCAGCGAATCATACAATCACATCCGGTCAACTCTCAATCGAGCCGGTTTGGCAGACCATTGCTGAAAATGGAACCTACTTCGGTTCGGGCCTATCCAATGCATGGTCCAATGGAACACATGACCAGACCTCTTCGATAGCCCATGGCGGACAACTCTCTCTTTCAACCGATTCTTCAGTCGGCTCTCTCACTGATTTTGAGGTGACCAAAATGGTTCCAACTGGCTGGCTGACCATGGGCCAAGATGGAGAAGCATGGAGTGTGGAAAATCTCTCTTCACTACAAACTGGTCCAAGCCCGAGAGATGGAAACCATTCGCTCGCTTATATGACACCCGCCCTGAATGCATCAGGCTGCATTCTCTCTCCACATTATGATACGCCTGAATTCATCAGCAACCTCTCGTTCTCATTCGATCATTGGCGCTCGATGGCAAGCGATGATGCTGCATGGGTTGAGTACACGCTCGACAATCAATCCTCATGGCAACAACTCATTCCGACCGGAGGCTATTCTGATTCTGTTACAACAAGTCATCACAATGTGACCCAATCGCTTTCCTCGGTTTGGTCTGGTGATGATGAGCAGTGGACAACAGCACGTTTTGAATTGGATTCACTCTCAACCATCGGGAACAGCGAAACCATGCGATTCAGGCTATGCATTGCCGTAGGCGCATTCAACAGTCCACGAGAAGGCTGGTTCATCGACAATGTCACTTGGCAGAATGATGGTGATCAACCAGGGGCTTGGTTCCACGGAAACCTGAGTGGTGATTATGCACCAAACGCAGATGGAACCCTCGTCATGCCGATCAATTTCTCCGGCCTTAACAATCCAATCGAACTTGAAATTCGATCTGACTGGGACATTGAGGGTGGAACAAACGATGGCATGACCATTTGGTATTCAATGGATCAAGGTCTTACCTGGGTCTTGCTTTCACCCTTGCCTGGGTTGCCTGGAAACGGTGTTGTCCATCAAGGTGTAATCTACAACGATGAATCCTTTGGATGGCTTCCGATGTACTATCCCGTTCCTGCTACGGCTTCGAGTCATGCGAACGCATCCAGTGCTTTGCTCAAGTTCAATGTACAAACCGATGCGATCGTCAACCACGGAGGTGGAGCTCCTGCCAACGGCTGGGAAGGCATCATGATCGATGATGTGAAGTTGCATTCAGGAGCCAATACAGCCAATCACGTTGTTCGCGTGTTGAGCAACTTTACCAACCAACCGACCTACCAAAATGGCTCAACAGAAGGTTGGTTGGACAATGTCAGCGCTCCGAATCAATGGCAATGGGTTTCCACATTTGGCGAGAACGGTCCAGAGATGGAAGGAGATTCCTTCGAAAATCCACACATCATGCCTGAAGGGTGGGCCATCGAAAATTTCCGAGGTGTTGGATGGAGTCATGGCGTCCTTGGCAACACGACCCTCGGACCGTCGCAATGGCATTCCGGACAATACGGTCTCGGTATCAACTTAAACGGCTCATACGCAGCAAATTCCTATGCGCATTTGATTTCTCCAGTATACATTCTCCCTGAGAACATTACTGCTCTGTTGTCGTTTCGACAATGGATCTGCACAGAATCGGCATGGGATGGTGGAGCCATTTCTCTTTCAACCGATGAAGGGTTGACTTGGTGGTATCTTCCTGCCGATCCAGGTGGTTTCCATGACCAACTCTCAACGGTGAACTCAAATTCGCCTTTCTATGGTGAAGGACTACTCGACGGATCACAAGTCACAGGTGGTTGTGGAAGTGGTGCACCTCGAGGCTTTGAGTTGAAGACAAAAGACATCTCGAATCTAACAGGTCAGTCGGTTCGAATTCGATTCTCATTCTTCAGTGATCAATTCGTTCAACGCGATGGCTGGTACATCGATGATGCTGGTCTCGAAATTTCTCTGTTCGAAATGCAGGGCGATTGGACATCACCTTCGATTACACCGCATCCAGTGTTTGGCTACGGACATCTCGATGGACTTGCACATGAACCAGCTAATACCACGTTGCGATTCAGTCTTCTCGATGCTTCTGGTCACATCATTCCTGAATATCAACAACGAACCATGCCATTCTCGGTGGATTTGAACCCCATCGAATATCCTTCGGTCCAAATCGTTGCTCATTTCTCATCGACGGACCCGTACCTGACACCAATCGTTGAACGTCTTGGACTCGGTATCACCCACAGTTTCGGAGCGTATCATCAAAAATACAACAGTGATATGAGCGATTTGGAAGTAACACAGCAAGGCTTCCTTCGTGCAACAACAGGCACAACGGTCGAGTTTGACATCGCCCCAGGCTGTGTCTACGATACCGTCGACGCCTACCATGTTGGCGGGAACCTTTCCGTCTTCTCCTTCCCCTTCAATCTCGCGTCGAACCAGTACATACCAGGCTCGCCATCACTGAAGATTCAACGCTACAATGCTGGAACGAGCGACAATGAACTGTATTCCCTTTGGTCGTTTTCTCTGAATACTGGGGAGATGTTCAAGTCGTTCATCATTCAACCCCGATGTCTTTCTCCTCCCAGTGGTCCTGAGATTTCCATTGGACAGAATCAGCTCGAAGCTGTTCATTGGCCACCATCTGGACATGATGCCGTCTTTGGATTACAGACGAGATTTGATTCGATTGTGAATGGTTCAGAGATCATCAATGCCACCGCCCATGGACAATTGTATGTGAACACCACCGCATCGACAGGGTATCAATTCAGGCATCACATCGCCCTTCCAACCAATGGAGGGGTCGTGCCAAACGTTTGTCCTTTGTTTGAAGGCTCGTTCATCCTTCGTGCAACTGCAGGTTCTCAACCCACCAATGTGTATCTTGGTGGAGGGTTGATTTCAACGGTTCCAGCGAATACGGTCGAGTTTATTTCGATTGAAAATACGTGTCCTGCATTTGAAGAAATACCAACGGACTTGTCCGATGAATGGGCTTGGGGCTATGCTATTTACAACCTCTCAACATCTCATCCGATCGAACTCAATGCTTACGATGTTCTTGCGCTTCCAAAGGAATCAAAATTGAAATTCATACTTCATGATACATTGCTCAACGAAGCCCTCAACGCTTCTTATGCCGGCGATGATCGAGCGATGCTCGATCTTCCGTTCCGCGTACAAACGCTTCAAGGTGGCGTACATGTGGAACTCGAGGTTGAAAGTTTACCGAATCTGGTTGACTCTGTTGTTGATGCACCTGCTTCAAGATGGCTTCCAAACACACAACGCCAAATTACGACGCACCATATTCGCACCATCCCAACCGACCTTCAGATGGATGCACCGGCATTGGAGAGCATCCACCTCTCCATCGGTTCCAGCGCTCAAGAATCTTCCATACGTATTAGTGTCAAAGTCGACCGATTGGATACAACACCTCGCTTTATCCAAACTGCAGGTGCTGGCTATGCTACACTTCAACAGACCTCAGGTGCAATCTGTACGCAAAGCGAATGTACGGTTACGTGGGCTTTTATGAGCACATGGCTCAACGATGACATCGATGATCTGCACTGGTTCATCTCATCGATTGATGAGAATGGTTTGGAAACCGGGCCCGTGGTGTACTCAGACAATACTGCCTACAACGATGTTGAGAACGATTTGGAAGCAGTGGGTATTACGGCTTACGACCATCGAGGGCGTGCATTACACGATTGGACGCAACCGTTGTGGCCGTTGCATGTTAACCCCAACACGTCGTTTACGGTTCAAGGGCAGGTTCGCTATCAAGGAATTGCGAACGCTTGGGTCGGTGAAAACGATGCGGAAGTGACCGTCGAAGTACATGCAATCCCTCCTATGAATGAGAATGGACCAGACCAATGGGAAGGCGATCCAATCGTATGGTCGATGTCCAATGTCACAACGGTTGACGCAGAAGGACGGTTTGCTGTTTCATTAACCATCCACGATGAACAGCAATTACCCAGCAATACACGCCTTGAGGCCAGCATTTCCCTCACACGGTGCGGTCCAGATGGTCTTGGCTTGGAAACAGCCTTTGACCGAACTGCAGGATCCACCTCCTTTGAGATGATCTATGACAAGACTCCACCCGATCTCATCGGTATAGAAATCCTCGATTCGAGTGGTTTCCAACCAGCGAACAATCACGTATGGCCTCCTGATCAAGACTTGCCATTACGATTGTACGTGGAAGATGCTGAAGGGTTGGAGACACCTCTCGTTATTCACACATGGTCTGAGTATCAAGACGATGTAAACGGAAACGGTATCATGGAGGAAAGTGAATACAAATCGATGACAGCCAATGTCAATCGAGGTATTGTTCAGGCTGAAATCGATCTCCCATTGCTCGATGTTGATGCCATCTTGCAACCAGGTGCAACACAAGGACGGCTGAGTATTGTTATCTCAGGCACTGATCTTGCTGGAAATCCACTACAATCTGGTGGAACATTCGGTGAAGCATACGATGCTGCAACCATCCTGGTCGAGCCTCGCCAAGCAACACTTCTTGACGACAATACGGTTGCACTAGACTCCATCGACGGTTATCTCTTCCCAGGTCAAGAGCATCATTTCCGATTCGATCTCCTTGATGGGAATGGAATTCAAAGTCTTGATTTAATCAGTATTGGTTTAATGAATTCACTTCACGAAGATTGTTGGATCAATTACATTCCACGTTTCGATGAAACAACAGCGGATGTGATGTGTTTTGTTGCAACTCCGAGCATTACCACAACGAAAGACGATTTGACCATGCGATGGACCGTCGACGTGGCGTTTGAATTGCGTTGGGATGCCATGCATCTGTGGACTGATCGAGCGTTCACACCATCGATTAAAGTCATCGATGAGGCGCAAGATGTTGGTCTTGGTACAACGTTCCTTACCGAGGCAAATTGGACTACACACACCCGGCTTGAACTGGCCATCGATGCGATATACGATCGTGTTGCCCCATTTGGCATCCTCGATGAGGGCGTCCTATCGCTGCATGCCAACGATTTTGCTGACATCGATGTCCTTGTCCTTCATCAAGGAACAACGCAACCAGCATTGAATATACCATTTGATAGTCGAATCTATTACAACATTTCCTCCTTTGGAATTAAGCATCATGCAACCGAGGAATTTGTGGACAGTCAAGGCTTGAGTCGACACCGTTTGGTCGTTAATCAAACGACCCTCCCTCAGGGTGAAGGCGAGTTGAGCATCGAGATGACAGGTTCGGTGTTGAATGTTCAAGCACCACTTCAAATCGACCTTGTTCTCGATTCACAAGCTCCAACCGTTTCACTTGAACCAGGAACCTTCCAAAATCTCGATTCTCTACAAATCAATACTATTCCTGTCGAAATCACCATTCAGGATGATTTCGGTGTTCCATCACAAGGCGTTGAAATTCATTGGTGCTTTGTTCGAGAAGGTGTCATTGTTCCATCCTCGAAGACGTCAATGCCGATGAACCACTCAGGTTCTACGGGTAACGTCGCCTCCTATTCGGCCATACTCGATGTTGAATCCCAAGGTGTTGAATTTGGAAAGAGCGATCGATTAAGCGTATGGTTCTCACATACAGACCGTGCAGGAAATCTCCTTTCTGGACCTGGCACGGAGATGATGCCATTGGATGTATACATCGTTTGGATGGCATTTGAACCCATACCAACCTCGATTGAAGCAACACCGTATCGACCTGCCTTTGGAGAACGTATCTCCATTGAATTGACGCTAGAAAATGTAGGCTTACTCAATGGTTCAACAGAGGTCTATCTCCTCGATGGGGACGAAATGCTCCTTGATAATGCCACATTTACACTCGAACCAGGTCAACAAGAAAGCGTGATTTGGACCATTGAAGCATGGACTTTAGGCAGGCTCGGACTTGTGGTTCAAATTGGGGACGATCAATTGCTCATTCCCGTTCCACTCGCAGATGTGGTCAATGCAGATGCTGATGGGAAATCATCCAATTCAGAACTGGGCCTTAATGTGCTTCTCGTCCTCTTAGCGGCTGGAGCAGTCATCGCCTCAATCTTGATTCGAAAACAGCGTATCAAATCGCTTTATGATGAGTATGAAGATTTCGAAGAAGAGGACCTTCCACCTCCTCGACCACTTGGTTTGGATGATGTTGACCAAGAGGAATAGTCAAGAAGAAGACCATCGAGGGGAGTTTACGTGTGCCGGGGTTCCCGAGCGGTCAAAGGGGGTGGACTCAAGATCCTCTGCGTAATGCTTCGCAGGTTCGAATCCTGCCCCCGGCACCTCTTTACAGATCTTCGAGTTCCTCTTGTGCATCGCTTGTCAACGATTGGAAGACCAAACTGTCAGGATATTCGATAGCAATAAGCGCTCGAATATCATAGGATTCGGCAATATCCTTTGGAGGTTCTGCAATCTTCACTCGACCATTGGTGAGCGTAATTCGTGCACCTGGTTGAGGTGCATCTGCCTTTGCTGGCAACCAAATACCAACACTGCCTAAGGAGGGATGCTGGGCAAGGATGAGTTGCTCTTCGGATGCATCCCCAACAACATTCGAAATGTAGAGTGGACGTTCATCGTTGAGAACGACACTCGAATCTTGCCAATCGTTGGAATAAATCATCTCGGCCGAATCCTCTTGGCGTTTACTAATCAGTTCAACGACTTCCTCAACTTGCTTTTCTTGTTCAACGGTTTGTTGATGAATTTGGTCAAGAATTTGTCGCAATCCTTCGATTTCACTGTCGTCATCATCTTCCATTGCGCGATACGCCAGAAGAATGAGTTCACCAAGTTGTTCGCTCATTCGTTGCTCAGAGGAGACGCATTCAAGTGCTTCATCAAATAATTCGATAGCAAAATCTGGTCGATTCAAAGCGAGGAACGATTCACCAAGTTCGGTGAGTGCCTGTGCAGCCATCCCAACATCCTCGCTCACCATCCGTTGTGCCTCATTCAAGGCATCTGAAGGTGCGTTTTGAGCCATATATTGAGCCATGGCTTGAACGATATGTTGCTTGAGTTTCATAGGTAAACTGAGTGTTCCAAGGCCGAGTGAAGATGACGACAATCGAATGGCTTTCTCAAATTTATTCGTCGATAGAGCAAGGACTGCGAGGCGAGCGAGGATTCGCGCTTCAATCGTATCTTCATCGACATGGGTTGCTTGAAACAATGCTGTCGAAAGATGAAGGTGTGCCCCCACAGCATCTCCTTTCATACGCTTCATGATGGCGAGTGCCATCTCTGCACGAACGAGAATACGCGAATGGAATCGATGTGCTACATCAACAAGTTCTCGCTCTAATGGAGCGAGATCGATTCCAGCATTTTCCAAACAATCGGCGATGAGCGTCTGCGTCTCAACAATAATTTCGTCGAGTGATTCTGTGGAGAGTTTCTGCTTCAATTGTGCAACGTGTTGCTCTAATTCCATCATGGTTTGACAACTGTCTCGTAATGGTGCTAACTTCTTTCGAACGCTGGTTTTGATCTCCTCTCCGTTAATCATGCGATGCAATTCATTGAGCAGATTGACCTTGGATTCACCATTGCTCTGAGCAGGGGGTTGTGTTTGTTTTGCTGGCGCACTTGAAAGGAGTGAATCCACCATCCACGTGATTTTTGCTTGTACATCGTATTCGCTCCTTCGGCTGATAGCATACTGCATTTCTGCTGCACGAATACGTCGTCCGAGTCGACGTAATTCACTCGCATGCTTTCCTTTTGCTTTGGTTGAAAGTCGTTCGAAAAAAGTCGATGGGGGGCATACTTCATTCGCAAGCTGATGTTCTTCAGTCGCTTTCGCCATCTTGAAATCGTCTGTAACAAGAACCACATGATGCCCATCGCGCTGCAGGTCATAAGCAAGGACCATGAGCGAGAGATCCACATCTTGCGGCGATGCACGTTCACCGATCTTTGCACCTAATCCACGAATTTGATCATCTGAGACTTCATGCGTTGTAAGCAACGGTTTGATGTGATTCAGCAAGTTTGGTTTTTGTTTCCATCGTTGGTAGCGTACGTTCTGGATTTCACCATGCACGCCTTTTGTAACGTGCATTGTTTTCAGAGCTGATTTCAAATCTTTGAGAATGGTTGTCGAGGCCATACCGCCCATATGGATGAAACAATTCGAATCAACAACGTAGGTGACCATGCTACGACCACTTCAAAGCAAGTCATAGTTCTTGAGCCGAATGAACGGCAAGGATTGCATCGACAAGCGGTGCAATCGTCGCACTGTTTGGATAGGGCGAGACAACATCTGCTGCAGCCCGCACCTCTGTGAATGGCGTACCAACAGCGACCGACCAACCCGACATTTCGAACATCGTCAGATCGTTTGGAGCATCCCCTACGGACAACAAATCGGAAGCTTCCAATCCCATTCGCTTGAGAATCAATTCAAGGCCACTCCCCTTAGAGAGATGGGGCTCCATCAAGTGAATCGCAAAACCAGTTCGGATCACATCAAGGTTGGACCAATCGCTTCCTTCGATTGAAGAGGTCACCAATTCGAGATCTTCATCTGCAAACAAACACCACTCACTTTCTCGCCATGCGTTTGTTTGAATGCCTCTTGCATCGATTTCAGAATGCAATGATTCCAACCATTGAGCAGCCTTCTTCGCTTCATCACCCGATGCACGAACGAGCGGCTCGCCCCATTCAGGATGCCAAAGAACACCACCATTTTCACAACACATTGGACCACTAAGTCCGATGAAGCGCCACAATCCATAGGTGATGGCACGAACGTTTCCAGTCGCAAGAATGACAGGTATGCCTGCGTCTTCAAGCCGACGAAGTGCTTCGACGGCATGCATATCCAATCGTTTGTTTTCATCCGTTAACGTACCGTCAATATCGAAAGCGACAACTCGAGGACACCAACCTGGCGGAAGCCACTCCATGGTTTGACTAAACGCTCATGTTTCAAGAAGATTCTCACGCAATCTCGGACCAGTTCATGATAGCCTTAATGAAACAGGAACTTGACGTTTTTTCCATGGCGGAGGACAACGAAGAGGTGTTTTTCTCCCTCGAGGACGATGTCCCTGCCGCCTCATCCAAGCCAATTGAACCAACGCCAATTGCTGAAGAGGAAGAAACAATCCACGAAGATGTTGAACTCCTTGATGCAGAATTCGTCATGCAAGCAACGGGCGATTATGCGGTTGAATGGCCACTAATCGGCATGGATTGTCCCGATTGTGCAAGTAAGGCAACCAAAGCACTGAACTTCATGCCACAAGTTTCGAAACCGGTCGTTTCTGCGACCAGTGGGGAGGTTAAACTCTCCATCAATCTCGAAAAAGGACCACTTTCCGAAGTGTCCAGCGTGCTTCGCTCACTTGGCCATGCACCAGACACGGAGCATCACCTTCTCAAAGGCATCAAGGCTGCAAGTGTTGCAAAACGTAACAATACAACACTTCGAGAATTGAAGAAATTGTTCCGATTGCAGCCGGGCGTTCTTGATGCGGACATCGAAAAGGATGGACGAATCCTCTTGCAAATGGTTACGAGTGGTGATCAAGATCTTCTCACCAAGCGAGATGAAGCTATCGAGGAGGTTTGCGGTTCCCAGCCACGCTATGTGACGACCACTTCAAACAGACTCCGCCCAGACCAGTTTCGACTTCTTGGTGCAGCGTTTGCATTACCAATTCTTCTTGCCGTCATTTTTCTTGAAGTAATTGGTATTGAAGGATGGATTCCCGCACTCGTTGCCCTACCCGGAATCATCATCTCCAGTTACCAGATGTTTCGCGAAGCGATTGCAAGTGTCGTGAATCGCCAACTTGGATTTCAAGTGCTCACCAGTCTTGCTGTCATCGGTGCATGTGGCTTGATGATGTGGGAAGAAGCACTCATCGTTTCCATACTGGTAGCGCTTACTGCCCATCTTGAGGGCGATGCTCTGATGAAGGCGCGTGAAGCCATGCAAGGTGGTCTAGATCGATTGCCGAGAGTTGCTCGTCGAGTGAAAGAAAAGCAATCATTTACGCCCACTGCCATTCAAATTGGTGGATTCTCACAGGTTTCAAACCCGATGGCACCAACCCACGCCCACAATCATGCAGGCCCAGAACAGATTCCAATTGACCTCCTCTCGGTTGGAGATCATATCGAAATCCGAAGTGGAGAACTTGTTCCTGCAGATGGCCGAATTATCGAAGGTCGCGGCGCATTGAACAAGGCTCCATTGACGGGAGAATCCGTTCCTGTCGATGTTGAAGAAGGTGATTTCCTTCAAGCAGGTCTTGTTCTCGCTCGTGGTCCAATCGTTCTCGAAGTTGAAGCAGTCGGAGAAGAAACTCAGTTGTTTGAACTGATTGAAGCCGTCCATACCTTCCGAGACGAACCACCTCGATTGCAAGCATCGATAGAGCGCTTTACCGCCATTTGGATCCCCATCGTTTTGTTTGGAGCGTTTGGTGTCTACTGGTTCTTGTACCCAGACAATTGGAAGATCATCCTCTTGCTTTGGGTCGTCGCCTGTCCTTGTGCGATGCTTCTCGCAGCACCTGTACCACATGCAGCAGCCTTAGCCAATTCAGCACATATGGGTGCTATTGCCCGTGGTGGAAGCGTTCTGGAACGATTAGCTAAGGTCAATCACGTCTTCCTCGATAAGACCGGAACACTCACTTCAGGAAAACCATCGATTGGCCAGGTTATTATGGCCAAAGGACGACGAAAGGAGGCATCCATCGCACTTGCTGCAGGGATTGAGGCACGTTCGTCCCACCCATACGCTGAGGCGCTTCGAGAGTATGCTGCTGAATGCAACATTGAACCATCAGATGTGAAGAAAATCAAAGACGTCAATGCAGGAATTCAAGCGGTTCGAAATAAGGAACAAGTTTTGATGCTTCGACCAGACGCTTTGGCTGAATACAACATCGAGATGCCTGCAGAACTCCAAACAGAGGTCGAGCGAGCAGAACAACAGGGGCACGGGGCATCGGTGTTAGCAAAGGGAGGAAAGTGCGTTGCGCTGTTTACCTTTGTTCATGATGACACCCGCCAAGGTGCGGATGAATTGATTCCTGAGTTACATAAGATGGGCATACACGTCCAACTTCTCTCTGGCGATCAGCAAGGAGCAGTCGACCGTTTTGCTGCCTCGGTTGGCATTCCTAAAACCGATGCATTCGGTAATCAATCTCCAGAAGATAAGGTCGACGTTGTCCGAAGTCGCTCGGAAATTGCCGTAACCATGATGGTTGGTGATGGTTTCAACGACGCTGCAGCGTTAGCTGTTGCCGATGTTGGCGTTGCTGTTGGTTCGGGAGAATCCGTGAATGTTGAAGCGGCGGATGTCATGATTCCTGGTGATGATCCTCGTATGCTAGGAGATTTGCTCAAACTTGCACGAAAGACAGAACGTAATTTCAGACAGAATCTTACCTTCTCCGTCTTGGTGACAGTCACCTTGGTGTATGCCGTTGTCAATGGCTTCTATGATGCCCTATGGGTCGGTGTTCTCGTGCATGAATTGTCGGTGATTCTAGTGATTCTCAATGGGGCGCGGCTCGCTGAAGGGACTGGTACCCTCGCATTGGTCAAGAAAACCTTCATCGCCATGTGGGAAGCGACACGTATCGCTCTTGAAACAGGCCGAAAACAACTTAGCGAGATGCGAACGTGAGAGGATATCTTCAAACCTAAGCAAGGTTGAGTCCAAACTGGTGAGCCGATGAGCAGAGTAAGGACAGACCCGTTGGTCGCAGCATTGACCCATCCAACGCGACAAGGTGCATACCAAGCACTTTCTCAGCGAGATGAAATGAGTACGGTGCAATTGCAACAGGCACTCAACGTTGATCGCTACAACCTCTATCATCACCTCAAGCGATTGGTCAAGGTCGGTTTGATCGAGAACCATCGCGATGTCGGCCGAGCCCGATGGTGGAGGGTTGTCAAACACGTAGCACTTCCAACAATGGGTGGAGGCAACACAACATCGACCGCAACATCACCCTTCGATGAGCTTTCGAAATTGAACCATGTCCATTCGATTGATCTTATCGATTCGAGAGGTCAAGTCGGTGCGAAGCAACTGGTGCAGAAACTTGCTCAAGAATACAACATTCCACTCGATTTGCCATGGAATTTCCTTCCAGGAAAAATTATTCTTGTCGGTATCAAAAAAGACGATAATGAATGAACAAATTCACGGTTTCGCAGGCGAACAATCCAAAATCAAAGAAGAGATGGACCATCATGGACGAAGAATTCACCATCGAGTCAAGAATTGCGCCACCAGCGCTTTCCTGTCCGAAGTGTGGTGGTTTGCTCCCCTCCGCTCTCGGTGAAATTCAGTGTGAACTCTGTGGTGCAAACGTACGCACCGATCATGAGCCCACTCGGACGAAGTGGATGAAGGAACGCTTGAGTTGCCCTTCTTGCTCAAAAGTACTCATTGCTGGTGTCGACCATCGCCCAGCAGAATTACGATGTGGTGGATGTGAAACCCAGTTTACGCTTGCTGCAAAGGTTATCCGCGTCGAGATTGAATGCCCTTCGTGCCACCGAGGCTTGCGAATGAAGCAACGACCAGGTCAGCGAACCATCAACTGTCCTGCCTGTGATACAGCGTTCAAGGTACGTTTTTGAGGTGATTGTATGAAGTCGACATTCCGATTAACCGGACTCGCAGATTACATCACCTTAGGTAACGCCATGTTTGGGACTGCTTCAATCATGTTCCTTATTCTCGCAGTAGAGGACATGAGCAAACCCTACGGAGATGGATTGAAATCAAAATACATCTGGGCATCCATGCTCTGTATCTTCCTTTCAGCGATTGGTGACATTATCGATGGGCCAATCGCACGCAGATATTCCAAGAGAAAATTGCTTGGAGGATCGTTGGACATCATGTCCGACTGTCTTTCCTTCTGTGTTGCCCCCGCTCTGATGATGTTCATTATGTTCGGTAGATGGGGCGAAGCCGCACCGATATGGACGATTTCTCTCGGAATTGCAG
>Ga0066865_10000257_pt1 | contig 13818 bp, 14 predicted proteins | sample ETN01SmetaG_2_FD_66433 | JGI IMG/M metagenome (GOLD analysis project Ga0066865, IMG submission 66433) | Marine microbial and viral communities from oxygen minimum zone, Eastern Pacific Ocean - ETNP2014F12-01SV265 | ecosystem: Environmental > Aquatic > Marine > Oceanic ...
TTTATCTTCAAAAGGATATACAAGAAACTTATGAGAAAAAATATGTACAAATAACTTTCCATCAGGGTTTAAAAATTTACTAATACGGTACATCAATTCTTTATAGTTTCTCATATGTTCAAACATTTCAATAGACACTACCCTATCATAAGTATGAGATGTTTTAAACTCATTCATATCTGAAGTTAAAACCGTAACATTATCAATACCATTTTTCAAACAACGTTGTTCAATAAATTTACGCTGATCATTCGAATTACTTACAGCTGTAATTCTCGCATTTGGTAATTGTTTAGCCATGTAGCAAGTTAATGAACCCCAACCGCAACCTAATTCAAGAATATCCATATTATTTTTTAAATCAGCACGATTAAACGTGAGTTCTAGCATTGATAATTCAGACTCATCTAAATTTGTAACGCCATCAGGCCAATAACCGGAACTATATTTTAGATGACTACCAAGTGCATACTCAAAAAATTCTGGAGGTACTTCATAGTGTTGCTCATTAGCTTTTTCTGGAACTAAAGCAACAGGGCTCTGCTTTAATTCTTCAACCCATTTTTGATGTTTATCTTCTAAAATATCTTGCCCAACTTTAGTTGCCCATTTTAAACGCTTTCGACATAGTTCTCGAATACCAAAACGGATTAATAAATCTGGTAAAATCCCTTTTTCAGCAAATGTAATTAAATTATTTAACATAGTTAGTATTGTATATTAATATTTTTTACTGCTGGTTTAGAGAAAACAAACTGATAATCTCCAATATGCCTTTCTTTAAATCCAGCTTCACAATACACAAAATAGAATTCCCACATTTTAATAAATTCATTTGAAAATCCTAATTTTTTAATATCTTCAATTTCAGAGTAAAAATTATTTCTCCATTTTTCTAATGTCGTAGCATAATGCATGGTAATATCTTCCAAATGAGATAATGATAAATCAGTATATTTCTTCATAACATCAGTCACCTGAGAAATTGATATTAAACATGATCCTGGGAATATATACTTTTTGATTAAATCTACTGAATTTTTATAAACATCAAATTTTTGGTCATTATATGTTATCCCTTGAATACCAAATAAACCTTCATCACTTAATAAAGATGAAACTTTCTTAAAATATAAAGGCACATACTCATGTCCTACTGCTTCAATCATTTCGATAGAAACAATTTTATCATACTTACCTTTTAATTCTCTATAATCTGTTTTTAATAAAGTTATCTTTTCTGACAAGTCTGATGCTTCTATTTTCTCCTTAACATAAGCATACTGCGCATCAGATATAGTTGTAGTCGTAACGTGACAATTATAATTCTTTGCAGCATGCATCGCAAAGCTACCCCATCCAGTACCAATCTCAAGTACAGAGTCTTTATCTGTAAGATTTAATTTCCTACATATTCGATCCAATTTTTCAATTGATGCATCTTTCATCGATGTATCCTGACTTTCAAAGATCCCACAAGAATAAGTCATGGTTTCATCTAACCATAGTTGGTAGAATTCATTACTTAAATCGTAATGAGCAAGAATATTCTTCTTACTGCCAGCTATGGAATTTTTTCGCTTCCAATGGATAAAATAGTTAATTGGTTTCATTAGTTTGGATAAACCTGATTCTAACTTACCCATAACATTATTATTACGAATAATGATTCTAATAAGCATAACTAGGTCATCTGCTAACCACAATCCATTAGCATATGCTTCAGCAGCTCCTAATAATCCATCAGTTCCTAACATAACATAAAATTCTGGTGACTTTATTTGAATCTTAACAACAGGCATTGAATCAGAATTCCCAAATTTAAATTCTTCTTCTCCATCTATAACATGTATTTGTCCATAATCAATATTCTCGATTTTTCTTATTAAAACTGATTTAAAAAAACGAGATAAATAACTACTCTTTTTCTTTAATTGTAACCGATTAACTACATTATCAACTCTTATTTTATTCATTTATTTTTCCGTATTTACTTTAATTTTCTTAGGATGCACATAAAATTTTGCACCCTTTATCCATAACTTTAATGCTTGCCAATGTATCCGAAATACTATCCGAGCAGTTAAAAATGGAAAACGCAATATCTCTATTATTAAATTTTTTGAATTAAGCGTTATCCTATTTAAGGTTAAAGTCGCATCAAAAACTTTTTGTTCATCTTTAAAATTTTTCATATTAACCAATAATCTATTTTGAGGCTGAGTAAAAATCCATTCATAATCATGATCCATGCCCCAGAATGGGCTTACATGAAAATCTTTATTCATATTGGCTGAAAGTTTATCATTTACTTTTGTTTTATCAGATATAATATAGGTATATCTTTCTTGCCATGGAGTATTAGTAACTTCAGCCATAACAAGTTCTACATCATTATCATACTCATCAAAACAATAATAAAAACTGACCGGATTAAAACAATAACCAAAGTAGCGTAAATGTGTCAATAGCCTTATTGGACCTTTTAAATTTACTCCAGTCTTTTTCAATACTGTTGTTCGAACTGCAGTGTCTAATGATTGATCTTGATCACCATGATAGTCTCTACGGTTAAATGAAATAATAGCTGGCTTATTAACATTCCAGAGCAATGATTTTTTTAACATTGTTTCTACTTTTGATACATCAAAATACATCATAAATATAGGGTAAGTAAAAAAGTGATTAAACGGGGTAAAGCGGCGATGACTTATCGAACCCTTATATATATAATTATCTATTGATAAATTCAAAGTGATAACCCAAAGTGACTACAAACTTCTAATGCACTTACTACTCCATCTTCGTGAAAACCATTTCGCCAATATGCACCACAGTAGTATGTATTATTTTTCCCACTTATCTCATTTTTTCTCTTTTGCGCATCTATACCTTCTACAGTAAAAAGTGGATGTTCATAATATAATTCCTTAAGAATTTTTGTTTTTTCTATTAAATCATTATTATTGAGAGTAACACAATATGTTTCAGACGTATTCAAACTTTGCAAAATATTCATATTATATGTCATTGTAACTGGATTATTAGTTTTTTGATCAAGATTATAATTCCAGCTAGCCCAAGCAGATTTACGTTTTGGTAGTACAGTTGAATCTGTATGTAAAATAGCATCATTTGATTGATATGGTAACGCTTGAAGAATTTCTTTTTCTTCTAATGAAGGGTCACTAAGCATATTTAGGGCTTGGTCACTATGGGTACTAATGACTACAGCATCAAATATTTCTTCTATACCTGATTCTGTTTTTATTGTGATTTTATCCTGAGATCTTGTTATTGAATTCACTCCAGTATTGAGTCGTATCTTAGATTTAAAATCAATGATCATCTTCTTTACATATTCTTTTGAACCACCTTTGATTACCCACCATCCACTTCTATTTTTAATTTGTAATAATCCATGATTATTAAAGAAACGAATGAAAAATAATGCTGACATTCTAAACATGGCATCTGCTTGAGTAGACCAAATAGCAGACCCCATTGGTATTATATAATCATTAATAAATGCTTTGGAGTAACTATTTGATGATAAATAATCACCTAGGGTTAATTCTGGTTGTATCTTATCTATATCTAAACGAGCATTCTTATTGAATCGAATGATATCAAATAACATTCTCCAAAAAGATAAACGAAAATAGTTCAGTTTTTGAGCAAAAAGAGAAGAAATAGAATTCCCCGCATATTCTAGGTTTCTATTTATTGATTTTACACTAAAACCCATACTTGTAGGTTGCCGCTTTACATCTAATATATCTAAAAGTTTTATAAAATTTGGGTACGTTATTTCATTATAAACTATGAAGCCTGAATCTACGGCAATTTGATTTGACCCATTTTTAATTGTGTGTGTATGAGTATGACCACCAACGTAATCATTTTTTTCAAAAACAGTTATATCATGCTTACGATTTAATAAATATGCCGCTGTTAAACCGGAGATACCAGTACCAATAATTGCAATTCTCATAAACTTAATTAATTCAAATCTTCCCAGATTTGAGGGACTTTTTGAATTTTGTTAATATCATAGTTAATATTTTTCAATTTTTGAATTATGCTTAGATAAATATCATCCTGAATTACTGGCTTACGGGACATAATCCATAAATATTTTTTACTTGGATAACCAATAACAGTGTAGCTGTAATCATCTGCTAAATCAATAATTAAAAATGGCATCTTAAATGGCCAAATAAATTGCATTCTCCATTCTGCATTAGTTTCAGAATTATAAATATATCCTTTTGGTTTATAAACTTTTTTTTCCCCATTTGGATTATTTTTATAAAATGTAAAAGTTGTTTCAATATTACCTTCTTTATTTAAAGCATAAGACTCTATTGCATTAGTGGCATTTTTTTCAATAAATGTCGGAATATTTGCAATGACGTACCAATCGCCCATGAATCTATTTATATCCACATAAGGTACAGTCTGCATAGTATTTGATGTATCATTGCAAGCAATTAAAAATAAATAAACAATTAAAATATTTAACTTTTTCACTAAATCACCTTATTGCATCCTGAGTAGAGCCTGACTTTCAACATCCCGAAATAATCCTACAATACTTTCTCTATTAATAATATCGATTAGGAAGTCAGGTATTGAACCACCCGGATCCATATAAAGACTATATGAAATTTTATAAATACTAGTAGATAACTCTTCGGCTTGCCAAATACCAGCTCCGAAAGAAAGGTAAGTTGCTTCTTTTAAAATATTTTCATTCTTAAATAAAGATTTATTTTCTATAAGCATCCATTGGCATAATAGTGATGGATCTTTATCTTGGTCACTTATTTGAAAAATATATTCTCTGTCATCAAAAAACGGTAGGTCTATTGTTATATGCTGATAACCGATAACACTATTTTTTGAACGGCGTAAAATTTTCGTATTTAAGGATTTTGCGTTGGACAGAAATTTGTTATAGTTATTAATGTCCATAATGATTCCAGTAAAAATTTCAGGAATTATTTGTAATTTTTTCTCTACTTTAATCGCACTGAGGTTACAGTCTGGTAACCTTTTAGTACTTATATTAATTGAATCATCTGTGGTCTCCAATAACTCCCAGCCTATGTTGGGCTTTAGAAGATTAATAAGTTCTAAATTCTTATTTGGATAGTTTGAGCCCAAACCAACAGTGTATATGATTAGAAATATGATGAGATAAATTTTCATTGGTTTGTCTTGATAATCATATTGTTTAAAATAAATAATGCAGGAATAACTAGACCCCATACTAGTGATAGTATTAATAAATTAAATAATGTTTGATCAAAATACAGAGCATCAAACTTTATACCTGCTAAATATGACAGTGGCCCAAAAACTGCACCCATAATAAATGCAATTATCCATCTTTTATTTATCCATGCTAATGAATGATTTATAGTTGCTGCAAAACCAAGCCACATCGCAATTATCCAAAATGGGGCTATTGACCCAAATGTTAGACCGTAATAATTAATAAGATCAGACTTTAGAAAGATCGTGTCAATAATAGCACCAATAAAACCTGTCACAATAATAAAAGTAAGCTCCATCTGATTAAATTTAAAAAAATGGTAATGCACCATCAAAAAAATGAACATAGTACATGGACCAAAATATGGCCAACCATATTTAACCCCGAGCACGCATGACCACCAAGAAAATTGGAAACCTAAAATATTAAATAAATTTTTTATATTTTTCATAAATGATTAGAACAAAATTAGTTCTAAATAAGCAAATAGATAATTGCTAAAATGACTTAGTAATTAAAAACTTAATTAATAACAATATCAATGTATATAAATATATGAGCGTTTTGAGCGATTTAAAATATAATTTTTTTTATTCTTATTAATCAAAGATAGAATCTTTGAGACCCCTATTTACTCTATAGTTATCATAACTCACAGCTATTTTACCCATTATCATATCACTATTGTTTTTAAGAGTATTTTCATTACCAATAATACTACCTAGATCTTTTTTTATCCATTTTGAGAATCTGGCATCTTTAAAATAATATTCTATATCTGATTTAATCGGTAAATAGTATTCTTGATCTACGATAGCATATGTGTTTTTGAGCTCAATAATTTTTAAAGTATCTATTGTTGTTTCTACTTTCGTGATCACCCATTGCGTAGTATCGACTTCCACGCGTACCGTTGGCTTAAATGTTAATTTTGCGTATTCATTAGGCATCTCCATAGCTAAGCTATCTAAAATTAGGTCACCTTTAAGAATGATTAAATTTGAATTAACATCTGATATGCGATTATCTATTTGAATATTTTTAAGATTATCAAAGTTTTCAGATGGAGTTGTGAACATTCCAGTCCTTGGTAATAAACCAAATCCTTTGCTCTTAATTTTAAGAGAATTAGGATATTTAAAATATACTTTATACTTCTTTTTTGGCATTCTAAAAGCAGGGATTGATAATGCTATACTTACTTGTACTTGATAATCTTTAATAGTCTGAAATTTCTTTTCTACTTTATTTATAATTATTTGTGGATTATTAACTTTAGCAAAAATTGGTGCAAAAAATAAAAATATAATAATGAGATAATTAATCATTCTAGGATCTCCTTATTACTAAAATGATAAAATGAAACAATTATAAAACTTACACTCCAGGTCAAACATACAATGGTAGATTTTAAAACTAATTCCCAAGGTATTGGATCATGAAAGGCCACTAAGAATAAATCAATGTAACCTGTAAATAAAAACGGATTAACAAATTCGAAAATTTCTAAAGGAATAAATGAAATTATCGATCCAATGAATACTGTACTTATTGTAATAATAATTGGAGTAACACTATTTTTACAAAATGTTGATAACATAAAACATAAATTACTTACTGTAATCATTACACTAGTAGAAATCATAAAAACCAAAAAAAACCGCCATAAAATATCTCCATCACTCAATAAAAGAAATCCCTTGTGAAATACTGCCAGGTCTCCAATCCCAATTAGTGTACAACTGACGACAAGAGTATAAAAGATAAAAAAAAACATAATCAATGTTGTGTAAACTAAAACTACTAACAACTTTGAAAACAATACGCTACTTCTAGTGACTGGTCTCGATAAATACATTCTAAAGGTACCTCTTGCATATTCTCCAGATACAATTTCAGCAGGTACTATTGTAGTTAAAAACGGCATCTGACCTGTCAAAACTCCTATAATTAAATATGTTGATAAAAATCCATTTGTCAAGGACCCAAAGACAATGAATGAATCTTTCAATTGACCATAAATTTTTTGCTCAAGATAATCTGCACCACTGCCTATAGCCATTACAATCATTGGTATCAAAAGTCCTAATAAAACAAAGGCTATGTAGGTTCTTTTTTTTGAAATTGTTTTGATTATCTCATTAATAAATAAAGATTTAATCATAAAAATATTTAATTAAACTTGATTCAAAGTTGATTGAATGAATATAATCATTACTAAGTAATTTATCTTTATTAAGAACGGCTTCTATTTCATTAAAACAAAATAAAATCGTAGTAGAGTGCTTAGAAATAACCCTAACTCCAATTAAAGATTCTAAAAGATCGATTGCTTTTTCTAAATTTGATGTTTCTAATCTATAATAAGCCATTTTATTATTTCTTATGGAAAGATTTTTTGCCGTCCTTAAACGCCCTTTTTTTAAAATTGCAACATCGGTGCATAATCTTTCCACCTCGTACAGAGAATGCGTAGAAATACATATCGTTTTCCCTGCAAAGTTTAATTTATGAATAATATCAGCCATTTGATTTATTCCTATAGGATCTAAACCATTGTTAGGTTCATCTAAAATTAAAATACTCGGATCATGCAATATCGCTTGGGCAATACCCAAACGTTGCTTCATACCATATGAAAAAGTAGATACCTTATCATTTTTTCTTTGATAAAGATTTACAATCTTTAGTACTCTATTTATCTGATTTTTTTTTGTGTTTGTTAAACGAGCAAATAATTCAAGATTTTTATTTGCTGTTAATTGTTCATAAAATGATGGTTCTTCAATCATAAATCCAAAATTTTTTAAATATTGATTTTGATATTTAATAGATTCTCCATAAACATTAATATCACCTTCCCATGATGTAATTAGACCTGCTAAAATTTTCATTAGAGTTGATTTACCACTTCCATTCGGGCCTAATAATCCAAAGACTGATTTTTCAGGAATAGTAAAATCTATATTTTCAAGCGCAATCAAATCTTTATAATATTTATTTACATTACTGAATGAAATCATAGAGTAATTTTCTTCTTTAAGATATTAAATATCAATTAATTCAATTGATATCTGTATCTAAATATGTGATACTGTTCTTAAAATTTTCATTTTTTAATATTAAGGAGAAATATTTATCTAAAATAAGAACCCTATTGTCTTCATTTAATTCCGAAATAAGTAGCTGTTCTATTTGTATTGGCAATTGAAAAATATCTAACAACTCAAAAGTTGAACTTTTAGACATATGATGATGAAGATCATTCTCTTTCGCAAAAGAAATAATAATCTGTAAATATTTTTCTCTTAATGCTTTGAAATTTTTCTTTTCTGAAATAGTTGGGATAGGAAGATAATCTATATCTCCAACTAAAATATCATTAACTAATTTCTTTTTATTCAATTTAAATATTTTTTCACCGATAACAATTATATCCATTCTGCCATCTGAATATTCTTGTATTAGTTTATGAATTTTAACAGAGCAACCAATACTTTCTAAACTATTTTCATGGTTTAAAATTATCCCAAACTCTTTATCATTTTTGATACATGTTTTAACTAACTTTTTATATTTTTCTTCAAAAATATGCAAAGGTATTTTCTTCGTTGGATATGCGACTATATTTAATGGAAATAATTCTAATTTCATATTTATTAATCAAGAAATTTAATTAATTTGAATAACATTATTCTTCTACAAAAATCTTTTTATGATAAATACATTTCTAAAACCTCATATTATAATTATTGTTTTATTTATCAATATTTTGTATTCCAAAACTAATTCTGATATAGAAATTTCTGGTTACACAAAAGAATTAATTTTGGAAGATTTTGATAAAAATCATCTTAATTGGGTAATCGTTGATGATCGAGTCATGGGTGGAAGATCTAGAGGAAACTTTTTTATACGAGATTTGAATACAGCTGAGTTTAGCGGTAATCTTTCATTAAAAAATAATGGTGGTTTTAGTTCTGCTCGAGCCCTTTGCTTAAAAGATCTAAATAATATTAAAATAATCAAACTAAGGGTAAAAGGTGATGGAAGAAAATATAGTTTTCGAGTAAAAACGAATCTAAATAATTGGACTAATTATTCACACTCATTTACTACTTTAAATAATAAATGGCAAATAATTGAGCTGTTGGTTCGAGATTTTTATCCTACTTATAGAGGTACTTATTTAAATAATTTTCCTAATCTTTCTGAACTAGCTGTAAATGAAGTTGGAGTTATGTTATCTGATAAAAAAGAAGGTAAATTTAGATTAATAATCGACTGGATAAAAATTCAATGAATTTAAGCCCAATATATGATGTTTTTAATTCACTACCTTCTGAGCACTTACAAATAAGTGTACTTTCTATTCTTATTTCTTTGTTTATTGTAAGTATTCATAATCGTCTTAAAAGTAATCAGTTTTCTAAATACTTTGATTATCTTCTTTTAGTCCCTATTCTTATCGAAATTATTTACTTTATAATGTGTATGTGGGACGGCGTCTGGTCTATAAATAATTCACTACCTTTTGAATTCTCTTACATAACAAGTTTGAGTGCTTCAGTCTATTTTTTTAAAAGAACAAGGTTTCTTTTAAGTGTGCTATATTTTGCAGGACTTTGGAGTTCATTTGCTGCCTTTCTCAACACTAACCTTCTTGGGAATGAACCCTGGTATCTATTATTAAAATACTATGGTCATCATGGATTAACGCTCTATTATGGGATCTCATGCTACATATTAGGGTATCGCCCCAATCTAAACGATTATTATAATGCTATCAAGTATACTTTGACAGTAATAGCTTCTGTTGGCTTATTTAATATTATATTTGGTTCAAATTATATGTTTACCCAATCTAAGCCAGGGGGAGTCAATCTTTCACAAATAATGCCAGAATGGCCATTTTATTTACTTATAATTATACTAATGGGTTTAACATTCTACTCACTAATACTATTAATTGGTATTAAACCTAAAATAAATGATTCAAATCTTGAGAATTAATTTCGGACAAGCTAAAAATACTTAATTCTTTGTGGGCGATGAGAGATTCGAACTCCCGACACCTGCGGTGTAAACGCAGTGCTCTAACCAACTGAGCTAATCGCCCTTAATATATACATACAAAATTAATTATTTCTCAATTATTTAGTGCTATATTTTTCTTTTTTTTGATAAACCTGGCAATGCGACTTTCAAAACATCTTTTATTTCCTTTGCAAAATAAAATTTTAAATCTTTTGCCACATTTTTTGGAACATCTTCTAAATCTTTTCTATTATGCTCAGGTAATATTATTTCCTTAATTCCAGATCTATGAGCAGCAGTAACTTTTTCTTTAACTCCACCAATTGGGAGAACATTACCACGCAAAGTAATTTCACCCGTCATTGCTATTTTCTCTTTCACTGGAATATTAGTTAATAAAGAAACTAGAGATGTAACCATACTTACTCCAGCTGAAGGACCATCTTTGGGAATAGCTCCAGCAGGGACATGTATATGTATATCTAATTTCTCATTAAAACTAGGGTCAATATTATATTGATCAGCATGTGAACGTACAAAAGTAAGACCTGCTGTCGCAGATTCTTTCATCACATCACCCAATTGCCCAGTTAGAGTTAACTTACCTTTACCCTTCATTTGTGTTGACTCTACAAATAGTATATCTCCTCCAGCCGCTGTCCATGCTAAACCAGTTACAACACCAGGTTTCATGGACCTTTCTGCCAATTCAGAGTGAAATCTAGGAGCACCTAAATATTCACTTACTTTAGATTTAACTATTTTTACTTTATTAGTTTTCTTTTCAACTAATTCTCTTGCAACTTTTCTTAATATATTTGCTACTTCTCTTTCTAAGTTTCTAACACCAGCTTCTCTAGTATATGATCTAATTAATTCTTTTATTGAGTTTGCATCAAAAATAACATCATCTTTAGTAAGTCCATTCTCTTCAATTTGCTTAGGTAAAATATGTTTTTTAGCAATCTGAACTTTTTCATCTTCAATATATCCTGAGAAGTCCAAAATCTCCATTCTATCATGCAAAGCAGGTGGTATGGCATCTTGATAATTAGCAGTTGCAATAAACATAACATTACTTAGATCAAAATCAACTTCTAGATAATGATCACTAAAAGAATGATTCTGTTCAGGATCTAATACTTCTAATAAAGCAGATGATGGATCACCTCTAAAATCAGAACCTAGCTTATCAATCTCATCTAACATAAATACAGGATTATTCTTACCTGCTTTTTTTATACTTTGGATTACTCTACCAGGTAATGCTCCTATGTAGGTTCTACGATGACCCCTAATTTCTGCTTCATCTCGAACGCCACCTAATGATAAGCGGACAAATTCACGCCCCATAGCACGTGCAATTGATTTGCCTAAGGATGTTTTGCCTACACCAGGAGGACCACCAAAACATAGAATTGGACCTCTCACTCTACCATCAGGGTTCTTTTCTTGTTTCAAATTTCTAACTGCTAAATACTCAATAATTCTTTCTTTTACCTTATCCAAACCATAATGATCTTCATCTAAAATTGCCTTCGCATCTTTTAAGTTTATCCTATCTTCCGTTGAATCACTCCAAGGCAAGTCAGCTAACCATTCTATATATGTACGAGATACATTATACTCAGGGGATTGTGTAGGTATTCTAGATAATCTATCTAATTCTTTCATGGCAATTTTCTCAGAATCTTTAGTCATTCCAGCTGCTTTAATTTTATCTTCTAATTCCTTTAATTCTACCGAGCTTTCATCTTCTCCCAATTCTTTTTTAATCGCTTTCATTTGTTCTCGAAGATAATATTCACGCTGTGTTTTACTAATTTCATCATGCACCTCTGTTTGAATTTCTTCTCCTAACTTAATTCTTTGAATTTCTCTTGAGATTAACGTGAGTGCCTTTTCAATTCGTTTTTTTATGTTTAATTCTTCTAAAACTTCCTGTTTCTCTTGATTAGAAATAGTCATAATTGAAATCGCTCTATCAGTAAGGCGATTAGGTTTTTGTATATTTTTTAACATGCCTGAATGTTCTTCAGTGAGGTTTGGAGCAACTTTCATCAAATCATCAAAGGCATTTCTTAGATTTGTTGCTAAAGCTTCCACCTCTATATCATCATCTATATTCTCATCTTCAAGCGAATTTACTGCAGCAGTAAAATAAGGATCTGTTTTTATAAATTCTAAAACTTTGACTCTAGATATACCCTGAACTATGGCAGACTTACTATTGTCTGGCATATCAAATACCTTTAAAACTTGAGCTAAAGTTCCATAGGCATAAAGATCTTCTGGCTTTGGGTCCTCAATTGATCCATCTTCTTGAGCAACAACAACAATATATCTCTTCTTTGGATCTAAATCATTAATTAGTTTTAAACTCCTTTCTCTACCTATGTATATCGGTATTACCTGTTGAGGAAACAATACGGTATTACGCAATGGCATAATAGGATATTGATCCGAATCCTTTATATTAAAATTTTCTATTTCTTTTTCTGTGAGTTTGTCAACCATCTTATTCCTTATAAATAATATTTTCTGATTTGATTTTACAAGGATTGTGCCATAAACCTTGTTTTGTTGATTCGTCTAACTTTTCCATAATTATATGTAATTATGACATAACCTATAAATTTTCAATACTTTTTATAAACATTTCAAAATTATTTAAATTATTGTCGATAGTTATTTTTGGACCAGTACCTTTAAAATAATATGGTTCGCTATCTGTCAAAATTATTGCTGCCATTAAGGCATAATCTTTCAATTCTTCAGTTTCCCCACCCATTCCCATAGAAGATTTCAAATAAGTGCCATCAATATATGAAGTAATGATTTCTAGATTATTATTTTTAAACTGATTTCTAACCACTTTTTCAAAAGGTATATTACCTTCTTTATTTTCAAACTGACTATACCATCGTTCTAAATTAGCATCTACTCCACCACCTATTCCGGAGAAAACTGCAATTTCCGAATCACCATTATCACCAGAAATAGTAAATTGTGCTATTCTCATAGAATTAGATGGCTTTTCACGTTTCCATCCTAATGGAATCATTGCTTGTAATCTTCCAATTTGTACATAGCCACTTTTTAAGGTTGATCTTGGTTCACCACGGTTAGCTACTTGAATTTTCGGTTTAATATCATCACTTCTAATATTATTTGAAGGTAAAAAATTATCTTCTTTGGATAAAATATATATACTAAGAATTATAGATAAAAAAATAGAAAAAATAATTATTAATGATTTTGAGTTCATTCTGTTTGCATCGCCATTCTAGCTTGTTCATCTGCATGATAGGAACTACGAACTAACGAACCAGACTCAACAATATCAAATCCTAGTTCACTACCAATATTCTTATAAGCCCTAAACTCATTTTTCGATACAAAACGATCTACTGGTAAATGATTTTTTGAAGGTTGCAAGTATTGTCCAACAGTAAAAATAGATACACCAATTTCGGCTACTTGCTCCATAGTATCAATAA
>Ga0066865_10000258_pt1 | contig 13798 bp, 7 predicted proteins | sample ETN01SmetaG_2_FD_66433 | JGI IMG/M metagenome (GOLD analysis project Ga0066865, IMG submission 66433) | Marine microbial and viral communities from oxygen minimum zone, Eastern Pacific Ocean - ETNP2014F12-01SV265 | ecosystem: Environmental > Aquatic > Marine > Oceanic ...
GAAATATATGTTGAACCAGTAAGTAATGATGCAGGTACGGCCATGGGTGCGGCAATGTTAATGCACAGAAAACTAACAAAAGACAATACAGTACAAGAACAACAGGATACACTATATGAAGGTCCTGCTTATTGTTATTCAGATGAAGAAATAAATGCTACTGTAGAAAAATATGGTGCAACTATTGAAGATGCAGATAATGATAAAGTAGTTGACATACTAGTTAATAGAAAAATTTGTACTATTTTCCAAGGACGTAGTGAAAACGGTCCACGTGCATTAGGTAATAGAACTATTATGTATGATCCAAGTGACCCTAATGGTAAAGATCATGTTAATATTGTAAAACGTAGAGAATATTTTAGACCATTTGCAGGTAGCATACTTGAAGAAGATGTGCATGAATGGTTTGACTTACGTGGTATGAAAAGTTCACCAACAATGATGTATGCTGTAAACTGTCAAGAAGGTATTGCAGAAAAGATTCCTAGCATTATACACGTTGACGGAACTTGTAGAATACAAACTGTAAATGAAAAACAGAATCCTCATTATTATAATTTAATTAAGGCGTGGAAAGAAAAGACAGGACTGTCAATTATTTTCAATACAAGTTTTAATTTAGGTGGCGAGCCATTAGTAGAAACATTAGATGATGCTGTACGTACATTAAAACACAGCGACATTGAATACTTGTACTTGCCAGAATATAAAAAACTTGTAACGCTGAAAAATGACGGATAAATTTACACAATACTTCGATACAAAAATATACTGGACAGATGAAATAGACGGTTGTGGTAATACCATGATTGATGATTTTCTTGATGCTACTAGTTTTATAACAGATGACAAAACATTTTTCAATACATTAGAATGGTGTAGTGGTCCAGGCTTTTGGGGTTTTGGCTTGTTAGGTACAGGTAAAACTGAAAAGATTACATTATCAGATGTATGGGAACCAAACAAACCAGCAGTACTACAAACAATATTAGAAAACAATCTAGATGATAAGGCACATTTCTTTCTAAGTGATAATTTTAAGTCAATTCCTGAACAAACTTTTGACCTAATTGTAGCTAATCCGCCACATTTCAATGGTGACCCGTATGTTGCACACTATGATGATCCAAGGAAATACAAGGATTTAGACTGGTCTATACATAAAAACTTCTTTGATAATGTAGGAAATTACCTGTCAACAGACGGAGTAATCATACTTGCTGAAAATGTATGGGGTTCAAATCCTGATACATTTAAGGATAGCATTGAAAAGAATAACTTAAAAATTACACATCATTTTCCTTCGAAACAGTATCCATTAGATATGTGGTATTTGGGGATTGCGAGAGAATCCGCGGAGCGGTAAAAAAGCAAATTTAATGCCGCGAAGCGGTAAAAAGCGGTAATATGCTTTTGAACAGAAGCCGTTACTAATTGAATAAATACTACAAAGAGGATGTTTAATGGCGTTTGATATCAGTAAGTTTTTCCGTAAAGGGCAAAACAATACAATAGAATTTAGAGGTGGATCCAACCTGTCATATGCAGGACCATCAGCGACTCTTGTGGAAAACGGTACTGAAATAGACCGTTGGTATGTTGGTTCATATTTTGGCGTAGAATACACTATAGCTTGTGATGTGAACTCTGCACGTAAAGAGATCATTAAATGCTTATGTACAGCAAGTACAAGCACAGCAAACATAGTAATATACGGTAGAAGTAACTTAGGTGATGATCTATTACAGCTAGAAGTTGAAGTAACAGACGCTTACTTTAAACTTATGGCATATCCTAGAGTACAGGAAGATTCAACTAACATTGCCGGAGCAAAAGTCATACATAGTGCAAACTATTACGCAACACTAAACGAACCAGGACCTGTTATTGCAGGATCAAGTTCAAGTGCATACGATCCAACTTACACATTATCAAGATCTGCTTCATTGGTTAATGAAGGACAGTCATTTAGCATTACACTTATTACAACAAATGTTAATGCAGGTACAACAATTCCATTTACAATTACGGGTGTACAGAGTGCAGACATAGGTGGTGCTGATCTTACAGGAAACTTTATCACTGGTACAACTGATACATTTACGTATCCAGTTACAGCAGACCTTTCAACTGAAGGTGAAGAAGTATTTACAATGACACTTGATAACATAACTCCAAGTGTAGTTGCAAATGTAACCATAGCAGATCTTTCACAGACTCCTGCAATCAGTTACAACTTGACTTCAAACTTATCAAACGTAAGTGAAGGTGATACATTTAGAATTACACTTACAACAGGAAACGTTGATCCAGGTGAAACATTGGATTACACAGTAACTGGTATTACACAGGCTGACCTTACACTAGGAAATTTAACAGGAAGTTTTGTTGTAGGTACAACTGATTATTTTGATTTTACACTTTCAGAAGATTCAACAACTGAAGGAGTTGAAAGTTTCAACATAGCATTGAATAATGGACTAGCAACTGCACAGGTACAGATTGCAGATACTTCACAAGCGGCGGCTGTGGCAAGTTACAGCCTAGGACGTTCGGCGGCAACTGTAGACGAAGGCGGAACATTTACAATTACACTTACAACTGAAAATGTTGCAAACGGTACAAGTTTACCTTACACGATTTCAGGTGTATCAAGCACTGATATAAATGGTGCGGCATTGACTGGGGACTTTATTGTTGGCTCACAGGAAACATTAAACGTTACTGTGTCATCAGACTTAACAACAGAAGGTTCGGAAGTTTTCCAACTTGCATTGGATAACGGTGAAGCAACAGTTGGTGTAACAATTAATGACACTTCAATTACACCAGGTAACAACTATACCATTACAATGACAAATGCAGGTGCTGGTGCATACACATTATCAGGTACTGATAGAAACGGAAGTGTAAGCGGAAACAATGCAACAATTAATTTACAAGTAAATGATAACCTAACAATAAGTGTTAACGCATCAGGTCATCCACTTTACTTAAAATCAACAAACTCGACTGGTACAAGTTATCAAGTTACCAACCCGGCGGCAACGAATCAAGGTGCTGTTATAGGTGACATAACTTGGACACCTAGTGCGGCTGGAACATATCACTATAACTGTCAGTATCATAGTGCTATGCACGGCTTAATTGTGGTGACATAATATGAAGGTAAATACAATAGGAGCATAATATGGCAGTCGTAAAATCACCTTTTGAAGCACAACACGGATTTAAATCACCAGGATTCACAGTAGATGATGCAGGTAACGTTACTCTTAGAAGTGTAACATACACGGTTACTGAAGATACTGTTGATGTATCAGGAGATTACGTAGTTAGAGATGCAGGTGGTAACTTTACATTTGATTCAGAGTTTCAACCAGACGGTACAACATTAAAAATAAATCCAGGCGTAACTCTTACAAGAGGAAATGCGTATGTTTTTAACCTAATTTTACGTAGCATAAACCAAGCAGGTCAAACTCTTGGTAACATGAGTTTCAATGTATACTCAAATGATGGTACAGGATACACATTATATAATACTGGAATGAAGCACGTCACTATGGACGGTGTAACTACAACGGAATTATCAGAAGCACAGGGAATGTTTGCAGGTAAGGTAACATTTACAGTTCCTACAAATGCTCCAAACGAATTATATTATGGTGATGGTGACCAAACTCCAATAGGAATATTTACAATCATTGACCCAACCATTACTGGTGTTGGTAGTTTTTCAAGCATACTTACAACAGGTAACATCACAGCACAGGGTGAAAATGCTGTAATTACATTATCGCCTACAGGAAGTTCAGGTACGGTTATAATTAATCCATCAAACGGTGGTTCAATTAGCAACGTAGATGCAACTTTACACAGATTAACTACAACAGATAACGTAACAATCAATGGTGAAAACGCAGATATTAGAATTACACCGACAGGATCAGCTGGTACATTATTAGTTAATCCTAGTGCGGGAGGTACAATAGATAACGTTAATTTAGGTGCTACAACACCAGGAACTGTAGCAACCACAAATTTGACGGCGACAGCAGGAACGATAAATAATACAAAGATAGGAAATACTAAACCAAGTACTGCTACCTTTACCGTTGCAAATGTTCAAGCAAAACCGGTTAGTCCAACTGGGGCCGCAAACAAGAAATATGTTGATAACAGAGCAACTGCATTGGCAATAGCATTAGGAAGTTAAATTAGATGGCTAAACAAAAAGTAGAATCGTATATATTCCAACCAGGAATTCCGATAACAGAAAATCGTTATCCTGGAGCCTATGAACTGATCAAAAATAACGTAGAATTTATTTGTGATGAAGTTGTAGCTTGGATTGCCGCACAGGTGGCGGCCAATGCCAGTGATCCACTGAGCTTTTGGTACAATTATACGTACAACTCACCAAAGTGTGAGAGAGATACCAGATATAATCTACAAGGTACTGATGGAAACGGCGGTGTCATCTACGATTTAAGATACGGTGGAAATGCAGAAGCAAGATTCTTAGCAAGTAAGTATTGGATTAACAGTACTCCACAGATTGATGGTGATAGACAACCAGAGATAGCGGCTAAAAACTTTGCAAGAGATTTAATTAACAACTACATTTTAACCCAAGCAACTTTTACATCTGCACAAAGTCCAGTAGTAACAACACAATATAAAAATAGTGCTGTTGTTTATGAAACAGGTGCAGATACAAGAATAACTGCATTGATGGGAATTATCACAGACGTTATTCAAAACGGTCTTGATAATGTTCCTGCATTACAAAGAACACAAATTTCTAGTGTTAAAATGCAAACACGTATTCCTACAAATGACTTATTGTTAATTACAGATACAACTAATAACGAAGTATTGTTTAACTTTAGTGATCCAGACTTAGGTGCAAGTGTTAGTTTCCAAACAGATGATGTTACTAAATTAACAAAAGGTGTTGAAGAAGACTTTCCTAAATTCTTAGAAAGAACAGGAACAGTTACAACAGCTTACTTAACTAAAAGTACAGACAATCCTAACTACAGTACAAAAGCTGTAGCAGTTTTAAATGCAAATAAATCTTTTATACAAAAAGAAGCTATTGCCTATATTGCGGCACGTGTGGCTGAAGCAACTTCAAGCGATACATTCTATCAATATACGCACAATGCAACTTTAACTGAAAGAGATATTGGTCATGAAATAGAAGCCATAAAAAATGATATCAATCATGGCGGAAATAAAAACACACACGAACAAGCAAGTAAGTATTGGACACAAACAACTCCATATTACACAGGTTCAAGAGCACCAGAAGTTGCACTTAGAAACTGGATTGTTGGTTTAATTAATACTTACGTATTAAAAAACACAGCATACACTTCAGAACAAACAGGTGCTGGTGCTGTATCACAAAATGTTATTTTAAGTTTACCAGAAGAAGGCGTAAACACAAGAGTAACAAACTTGATGTTTATAATTTCAGACGTAATTCAAAACGGTACTGACGTTTTACCTATTAAAGAATCTGTTCCATTGTATTACGAAACAGATGATTTACAGATCTTTATTGATCAAGGTGAAACAAGAACTAAACCATTTGACTTTGGTGTTGATGCTATTGAACGTATGAGGGTTTCGAACTCCATATCGATGCTTGATGCTGACTTTGAATATGGACTACAGCCTACGAAGTGGCAAGCGATTGCTATGCAGAGAGGTTATCCAAGTATTTACGAAGTACCAGGTACTGATAAAGTTGTATCAACTGTTAAAACAGATGCTTCAACAGGTACAGGCGGTGTTGGTCAAAGTTTAATTACAGTTACAACAGTAGGTGCTCACGGTATTGAATCAGGTACACCTATTACAATTAAGGCATTGGAAAATAGTATTCAAGGGGCAAGTAGAGCAGAAGGATCATTTATTGTTTCAACAGTTCCTACTCCAAGCACATTTACATATTTTGCTAAATCAAAAGTTGGTACTGCAAACAACCAAGTACTTTCAACTTATTATACGCAGTTAAGACAAGGTGGATTTTATACAGGAGCGGCGATTGGTACTCCAACATTTACTATTCTTTCACAAGGTACAGCAGGTACATTTACTAACCCATTAGGTGCAAGTACTGGTGGAGATAAAGTTACATGGATTGGTGCTACACCAGAGATTGGTGCTCCGATGCAAAACGTTAATGGTCAGATTACAACAGTAAACACATATTCGGCCGCTAATGCAAGTAGAACAGCAGGAACTTACACAGTAACAAATGCTAATTCTTCAAGTGTTGTTTCAGAATTAATTGTAGGACAAATGACTATCGTAGTTGACGGCACAGGTGCCGCAACAGCTAGTGGATTTTTAGGTGGTAGAAATAACGCAGTAGGCGATACTATTACAGTACCAGATGGTTCATTAGGCGGAGGAGGTGCTCCAGACTTAACTTTCCTAGTTGCAAGTGTAACAGACGGAACAGGTATTGGAAGTGGTGCACAGGTTACAGTTGTTACAGGTAGCGGTGGCGAAATTGCTACACTATCTATAGCAGGTGATTATGCAGGCGGTGTTAATGCACTTGAAGTTAGTGACGTTACAGGAATTTTGTCAGGACAAGCCATTGATAGAGGTGATGGTACAGCAATTCACGTAAGTTCTATCGTAGGAAATACAATCAACTTAGATGGAAATACAACTTCAGCTATCGTTGGTAACAATGTTCAATATAATGCAGTAGCAGGAACAAACTATAACAGCACAGGTTTTGGTGCGGCTTTTGATATTGATAGAGCAGGCGGAAATTATACAGTTGCATTAAACGGAACAGGTGGCGATCAATATGAAGTAGATGATGTTATCGTTGTACTTGGTAACCAACTAGGAGGACAAAGTCCAACTAACGATTGTAGAATTACAGTTACAGCAGTTGATTCAAGCGGATCAGTAGTTACTTTTACTTCGGCAGGTGCGGCATTTGACGGTAACGGAAGTTACACTAACCAATCCGGTCAAAACATGAACGGTAACGGTTTAGGTGCAATATTTGATTTAACATATACAAACAATGCTTATACAATTAGTTTAGCACAACCAACGTATGCCAATAACGCATCAGGTGTTACACAGGGTGGTACAGGTACAGGTTCAAGCTGGGACGTTGTATTAACAAATAATAACTATACAGTTACAGAAAACGCAGGAGCAACAGATGCCGGTTATGCTGTAGGTGACGCATTAAAAATTAATGGTACAGAATTTGGCGGTGATGCAACAAATGATATAACAATTAGTATTACAGGTGTAGACGGTAGTGGTGGAATTACATCATTTACATCAAGTGGATCAGGTCCTGATGCACAGAATAACTTTACTGAACCAGCATACTCATACAGTGGTGTTGGTAGTGGAGCACAATTTAACGTTGGATTCAATGGATCAACTTATAGTGCAAGTATTTCACAGACAGGTTCAGGATATAGTGCTTCAGAAACTTGTACAATAGATGGTTCATTAATTGGTGGTGTTACATCAACCAACGATGCTGTAATTAGTATCGACGCTGTTGACGGTAACGGTAGCCCAACAACAATTAGTATTACTGGTACAGCAAGTAACAGCAGAACATTCACAGCAATTACTTCAGCTTCTAACATTGTTGGAGCGGCGGCTTCATTTAACGTTACAGTAAACTATAATAATAGTTACACAGTTACACAAGGTACAGAAGTAGGAACAAATTATGCTGTAGGAAACATAATTTTATTTGACGGTACAACATTTGGTGGTGTTACATCAACAAATGATTTAACAATCACAATAACAGCAGTAAATGGTGCAGGTGGTATTACAGGATTTAACAGTTCAGGTACGGCCCCAGACGCAACATCAGGTTATGCTGTAGGTGATAGATTAAGAATTGACGGATCAAACGTAGGTGGTGCAAGTCCGACCAATGATGCTATTGTAAAAATTGATGCTGTAAACGGCACAGGAAGAATTAATACAATTAGTGTAACTGGTACTGCTCCAGATGCCACTGAAAGTTATCAGAATCCAACTTACACTTCGAATACAGTTGGTGGTGCAAGTGCAGAGTTTTTAGTTACAAGACTAGACACAGCTTATAGTGTTACAGTAACAGCAGGTGGTACAGGATACCAGAACGGTGAAGAATTTGTTATACTAGGTAGTACATTAGGTGGTGTTGACGTAACACACAACGCAACAATTACGATTACAACTGTTGACGGTGGTACTGGTGAAATTACAGCGGCAACTATTGCAGGTACAGCCTTAGACACAAAAACAATTACAGATTTAAGTCAATTTGACGGAGAAGCAACTAACTTAACAGGTAGTACTGCTTCATTTGATATTACAATTACTGGTGGTACTTACAGTTATGCAGTAAACACACCAGGACAAAACTATTTCGCAGATCAAAACATTAAGATCCAAGGTACACAGGTTGGCGGTGCAAGTCCGGCCAACGATATTACTATTAATATTACAAGTGTTGATGCCTCAGGTGCAATAACAGGTATTAGTGGTTCAGGTACAGGACCTTCAGGTACAGGAAGTTACACAAACGTAGGTGGAACTAACTTACAAAACAATGGATCAAATGCAACGTTTAATGTAACAAGAAATGCAGGAGCATATTCAACTGCAACAGTATCCAATGATGGATTAAACTATCAAGTAGGAAACAAAATTAAATTATTAGGTACAAGTTTAGGTGGACAAACTCCAACTAACGATGCTGTGGTAACAATTACAGAAGTTGCAACAGACGGTGGTATAGTTTCAGTAACAAGTACAGGTACAGCAATAGCAGGTACAGTAGTTAAAACTTACAGTACAGTAACTATGTCAGAGAATATGACAGCGGCAATTCCAGCAAACACTACGATTAGTTTTGCGGCGTTGGCAACTGTTGAAGTTTCATTTACAACTGCACACGGATTAATACCGGGAGATTCATTCTTGGTAACAGTAAGTTCCGACGATGGTGTAAACAATCACACATTATTAGAAGGACCATTCTTTGCACAGCAAGTTCCAAGTGGTACAACACTAAGATATCAGTGTAGAGCGGCAGGAGCCATTGGTGATGTAGGTGACATTACTGCGATATTATATCCAAGACCAGATTCATTCTTTGTACACAGACCATATGATGGTGGTGTTCAATTAGGAACAGGTGGACCACAACACGGTGCACAGGCAATTAGACAGAGTAAAAAATACATTAGATACCAATCAGGTAAGGGTATCATGTATACAACTGGTGCCTTGTTTGCTCCAAGTTATGATTTATTAGAAGTTACAGCAGATGCAACCACACAAGGTTCATTTATTAACGTAACTACAGATGATGTTGACCACGGATTACAGGTCGGTGGACAAATTAAATTGATTGGTATTGAAACTCCAGGATACAACGGAGAATACACAGTAGCAAGTATAACAAGTGAACGTACATTTAGAGTTATTGCAACTACAGACGTAGGTAGTATAACTCCTGTGTTAAGTCCTAAAGCTCAAGTTTCATTATTATACTGGCATGGTGCAACTGTACGTTCGGGTGCATTTGATGATCAGAATGGTATTTTCCAGGAATACGATGGTACAAACTTTAATGCTGTTCAAAGAACTTCAACATTACAGTTATCAGGTACAATTAGTATTGGTGTAGACAGTAACGCAGTTACAGGTATAGGAACAAGATTTAGAGATCAAGTAAAAGCAGGTGACAGAATTGTTATTAAAGGTATGACACACGTTGTATCAACAGTTTCAAGTCAAACAGCAATGAACGTAACACCAGACTTTAGAGGTGTAACACCAGCAAGTGGTGCCAAGTTATGTTTAGTATTTGATAAGAAAACAAAACAAGCAGACTTTAACAAAGATAAATTAGACGGTACAGGTTCGTCAGGTTATATCATGGACATCTCTAAGATGCAGATGATTGGGATTCAGTACAGTTGGTACGGTGCTGGATTTATTGACTGGATGCTACGTGGTGATGATGGTAACTTTATCTTCTATCACAGAATGAGAAACTCAAACATTAACACAGAAGCATATATGCGTACAGGTAATATGCCGGTTAGATACGAAGTATCTAACGAAGGTCCTAACGATAAGTTAGCGGCAGATATGACAGATGCACAAACTACTATTCCATTAGAAGATGCTTCATTCTTTCCAACTACAGGTACAGTTATTATTGACAATGAGATGATTCAGTACACAGGTGTTAACGGAGATACGTTAACAGGTTGTACTAGAAGTGCTCCATTAACAAACTATGCCGCTGGTGCAACAAGAACATATACGGCAGGTGTTGCCGCAACGCACACAGCACGTACTGGTGTTATATTGATTAGTAATACTATTACACCGATCATATCACACTGGGGATCAGCTTTCCAAACAGACGGTGGATTTGATAGTGATAGAGGTTACATCTTTTCATATACTTCCACAGGTAACGTTATTTCATCAACAAGAAATACTGTGTTCATGTTAAGACTAGCACCTAGTGTATCAAACGCAATCGTTGGTGACTTAGGTGAAAGAGAACTATTAAACAGAGCCCAGTTACTACTTGAAGGTATTGAGATTACATCAGATGGTGCTGACGGAAGTGGTAATGCAATTAGCGGAGGAATTGTTGTTGAAGGTATTTTGAATCCACAAAACTATCCAATTGATCCAGGTGACGTTGGTTGGGCACCGTTAACGGGTTCAGCGGCTGGTGGACAGCCAAGTTTTGCTCAGATTGCCCCGGGTGGATCTGTTGTATGGTCAACAGGTGCAACTCAGATTATTAAAAATGCAACAACTGTAGCAGAGATGACACTTGATGTTGTCAAGAGTGGTAACACTAACAACTGGATTTATCATAGAATTACAAGTGCTTCATATAATACTGCTATAACAGATGGACTAACAACAGGTTTACAAGTTATAGCAACTGGTAACGGATCACCGTCAGACTTCCCAAGTGGTACAATACTACAGGAAATTTTAGATTGGTATAATCCACCATACCTAAGATTTAACAATAGAAACAGTAATGGTCAAGTTAGTAACGGTGAAACTATTACTATGTCAGTTAACCCAGGCGGTAATTTAGATAAAACGAACTTCTTGTACTTTACAAAAACAAGTTGGGAATCAACAGGTGCTATTGCAGGTACTGAGGTAAGTGATAGTAAGTTTCCTGGAGGAACATACGTTGCCAGTGTACAAGGACCATTAACATTTGGTGGAACAGAATACTACAGAGTAACATTTACACAGAGTTCGACAGCTAATATTACATCAGGTACAACGGTTGGGTTCTTATTTGGACAACCACCTTACGCACAGCCAGGTGAAACAGTATTTTCATTTATTGCAACACCAGGTGCAACATCTACATTGGACTTAGGTACATTGAAAGAGTTAACTAATACAACACTAGGTGGACGTGGTACGTTCCCGAATGGACCTGACGTTTTAGCAATTAACGTTTATAAGGCGGCTGGTGCAGATACTAACGCGAACATTATTATACGTTGGGGTGAAGCTCAGGCGTAATTATTTTACGTTGAAAGCAATAACAGTTCTAATACAATCTTTTCCACTAGGTAAAACTGTATGTTTCAAGTAACTAGGAAACATTAGTATTCTTCCTTTGACAGGTTGATATACATATTCTTGCCAAGAGTAAGGTGAATTTTCTCTCATTGTGTGTCCGTATTCAACAAAAGGATTTGGATTTCTAAACATTATTCCTCCTGCACTTTCGTTTGCACGTACATAATATACACCACTAATTTGTCCTACGTTATGATGATGTTCATTATGAATATCACCTTCCTTGTAATCTTGTGTCCAATAGTTATATGAATAGCCTTCGTGTATTCTATTCATTGCATTTTTATTTTGATAATCTCTTACACACATATCTATTTCAGACATAAGCTCTGGTGTGTCGTATCTTAGATCTATAACTTTATCTTTTTCAAAATAGTCTGTGGCGTGGGGAGCATTTTCATCTGGTCTTTGTAATTTATCTACCCTAGCTACAACAAGTCTTTCAACATCGTTTGCTATATGGCTAGGTACATCATGTACAAGTATTCCAGTTGGGAAAATATTTTCGTATTTCATTGCTCAACCTTATGGTTGTGCAGGTTCTTCTTGTGTACCTGCAACTTCTTGGCTATCACCAGGTACTATTCTATAGTTGTCTTCGATTGAATCAGGTGTACTTACTTCTGTGATTGAACTACCAGGTTCTATTGCTTCTAATTGGTGTGGCATTAGTGGAGGATTTCTCCAAGTATCACCTGCTTTGATAACAACTTCCATAGGTGTAGCAGTTTGGGTATCAATATATCTTAGTTTAAAACTACCTTGGTTTACAAACCAACTTTCGTCTTTTTCTTTATGAAAGTGCATAGACATTTTGGAGCCTGCTTTTTCAAATACCATAATTTTTCCGCAGTATAAATCGTTGGTTGCCCAGATTAATTCATAACCCCAACCTTTGTCTACCTTACCACTATGTCTTGCTGGCATTAATATACTCCTGTATAGTCTTAAATTTGTAGTTTCCTATACTATTAATTAGTTTTGTAGTATCTGCACACGTATAGAACTGATATTGTCCAATTAAGTTTGCAGGCATAGGTACGTACTCAATTTCTGCACCATGTATTTCTGCATAACCTTTAGCTATGTCAGTAAAGCTAGGTGCTACACCTGTACCTAAATTCCAAATTCCTGTTTCATCTACGTCTAAAAACTTTTCTATAATTTGACATATATCACCAACCCAAATAAAATCTCTATGTATGCCATCACTACCTTCAAACAATTTAATCTTTCTTAAATTTTTAGCTTGTAATTCAAACTTACCAAAGACACTTTGTTGTTCGCCTTTGTGTTCTTCTCCTGGTCCATAAGCATTAAAGATTCTAAATCCTTGTACGTTACACATATACTCAGGTATTTCCATTACAAGTTTATCAAATAGATATTTGCTCCAAGCATAAGCATTCATTGGATATATAGGATCAGTTTCTTTTATAGCTTTTATGTTTTTATATGTTTGTACATCACCATATACACTAGCACTTGAGGCATACATAAAAGTTGTACCATTGTCATTACATAACTGTAATAGTCTTTGACTAAATTCTAAATTTTGCATTAGTATTTTTTCTACATCTCTTTCTGTAGTTGAACTAATTGCTCCTAAATGTATAACTCTATCATAAGGTGCAGGATCAGGTACCTTGTTTATTTGCCATTCAAAGCCTTCTACCTGGTGTCCTTTATGTTGCAAATAAGAACATAAGTTTTTACCAATAAATCCTTGATGTCCTGTTACTAATATTCTCATCTTCCACCTTTGAATGCAGACTGATTATGTCTTGGATCCATTTGTTGTTTAATTTTTTCAATTGATTCAGTTGTGCTGTAACCTTTTATAATAGGAAATATTTCAACCTTAGCAATATCATTTCCTACAACTGTTTCTGTTGTATAATCACCACCTTTTACTATAACATCTGGTTGTATTTCTTTGATTATTTCATATGGTGTATCTTCTTCAAATATAACTACATCATCTACAAAGCCCAAATTAAGTAATGCTTCTTTACGTGTTTCTTGACCGTTAATGGGTCTTAATTCGCCTTTTAAACGCTTAACAGAAGAATCACTATTAATGCCCACCACAAGGCGTTTTCCCAGCGTGTGTGCGTGTCTAAGTAGCTTTAAATGGCCA
>Ga0066865_10000261_pt1 | contig 13759 bp, 10 predicted proteins | sample ETN01SmetaG_2_FD_66433 | JGI IMG/M metagenome (GOLD analysis project Ga0066865, IMG submission 66433) | Marine microbial and viral communities from oxygen minimum zone, Eastern Pacific Ocean - ETNP2014F12-01SV265 | ecosystem: Environmental > Aquatic > Marine > Oceanic ...
ATTAGATGAAAACAACTATCGAACTGAAAAAAGTTCAGAATTCTCCGCAGGGTCACTTGTTGATGCAGCCCAAACACCCCCGTTCCTAACAGAGAGCCGCGTAGTGGTGGGCCGACACATCGGGCGCTTTGGCACGAAAGAACAAATTGAACCACTTCTTAAATATTTGAACTCCCCATTACCAACGACCACACTCATTCTGGTGTGGGAGAAAGGTGTTGAACCAGCACAACAACGACTCCCTTCCCTGCCGAAGTCACTAGCGGAAGCTGTTGAAGGTGCAGGGGGAAGAATCATCTCATCAACAGTCGGGAGAGGAAAAGAAGCAGATCAGTGGCTTGAGCAAAGACTTAATTCCTCCGATATCGAAATTGACAGAAAGGCGCAAGCAGCAATTATTAATCAGCTCGGACAAGATCGAACACGCGCAATTGCTTTATTGGCGCTACTAGAAACAGTGTTTGGTCCAGGAGCACAATTAACCATCAACGATGTGACTCCTTATTTAGGGGAAGAAGGAGACGTCGCACCATGGGATCTAACAGACGCAATAGACCGAGGAAACACCGTAAAAGCCCTAGAAAGTCTTCGCCGTTTACAGGGAGCGGGCGGACGGCACCCACTGGCAATACTCAGCATGCTCCACAGTCATTACGGACAGTTACTGAAGTTGGATGGTTTGGAAATAACTAGTGAGAAGCAGGTAAGTGACACATTGGGAGTAAAAGGTTTCCCTGCCAAAAAAATACTTCAACGAAGCCAACGCTTTCCATCAGAAAGTATAAAAAGAGGGATATCTCTAGTAGCCGCAGCAGATCTTGATCTCAAAGGAAAGACAGCATGGCCCGCTGAATTAGTTACAGAGGTATTAGTAGCCCGATTGTGTTCTCTGCCTAAAAGGTAGAAAGGTTATTTGTTTAACTCGTTAAAACGCTTCTGAAGTCGGGACTTTTTGCGAGCAGCATTATTGGGGTGAATTACTCGCTTAGCCGCAGCAGTGTCAATACGTTTCATAGCCGCTGATAACGCCTCTTGACTGGAGTCGTCGGACTCCAAAACAGCCTTTGTGCGAGTACGCAATTCGGAACGCACCATACGGTTACGTTCGCGCTGCTTCTCCGTTTGTCGGTTACGTTTTATTTGACTCTTTATATTGGCCACTAGGTACACCCTTAAAGAATAGAATTAAAAATGGAGCCTATTCCTAAGTCGAAATAGACAGAGCAATACTAGCGTCTAACTGAAGAAATCCGGTATATCGTGAACTTTAATCCCAAAGACACCAATTTAAATTTGGTCTCAACTAGGTAAATACTCATGGATTTATCACGAATTCGAAACACGTCCATCATTGCTCACATAGATCATGGAAAATCAACTCTTGCTGATCGCATGCTTGAACTCTGTGGGGCGGTAGACCCAAGAGAAATGCGCGCCCAATATTTGGATTCGATGGATTTAGAGCGTGAACGAGGAATCACTATCAAATTACAGAGCGTAAGACTTGATTGGAAAAACGAAATCGTTAACTTGATTGATACGCCCGGACATGTTGATTTTGGATATGAAGTAAGCCGATCTTTAGCAGCTTGCGAAGGGGTGATTCTTGTAGTTGACGCAGCACAAGGAATAGAAGCTCAAACACTTGCAAATTGTTACTTAGCTTTAGAAAATGACCTAGAAATTGTCGCAGCGCTAAATAAGATAGATCTTCCTGCAGCTGAGCCAGAAAGATACGCAGAAGAAATTGAATCGGTCTTAGGGATCCCCGCAGAAGAGATACATCTCATTAGTGCAAAAACAGGAGAAGGGGTACCTGAACTGTTGGACGCAGTAGTTGAAAAAACCCCGCACCCGAGTGGAGACTCAGAAGCCCCCCTCCAAGCACTGGTCTATGACAGTCATTTTGATCAATACCGAGGAGTTGTCTCGTCAATACGAGTAGTTAATGGAACAATCACAAAAAACGATCGCATACGTTTCATGCAAGCGAACACAGTCCATGATGTAGACGAAATTGGAGTCCGCCGGCCGGACCTAACGCCTGTTGACCAACTCGGACCAGGAGAAGTCGGGTATCTCTTAGCTGGAGTAAAAAACGTTGGTGAGGCTCGTTCAGGTGAAACCATAACCAGCAATAAAAAATCTGCTGAAGAACCACTATCTGGGTACAGGGAACCTCAACCGATGGTTTACAGCGGTTTGTATCCGATAGATGGGGACGAATTCAATGATCTAAGAGACGCTCTTGAGAAGCTCCGACTTAATGACTCGAGTTTCACCTATCAGCCTGAAACTTCAGGAGCGCTTGGGTTTGGCTTTAGATGCGGATTTTTAGGCCTCCTCCATATGGAAATAGTTCGAGAACGCTTAGAAAGAGAGTTCAATCTAAGTCTTATTACGACAGCGCCATCAGTTGAGTATCAAATAGAAAAAACAAATGGAGAGGTCATAGAAGTAGACAACCCTTGTGATCTTCCCGCGGCAACAGAAATCAACACCATAAAGGAACCTTGGTTAGCGGCGAAAATTATTACACCTTCTGACTACACCGGAGCCCTGATGGAACTCTGTCAAGAGCGGAGAGGGGAGCTTCATTCAATGACCTACCTTTCGCCAGAACGTGTTGAATTAAGTTATTTCTTACCATTGGCAGAAGTAGTGATGGATTTTTTTGACCAAATGAAGAGCCGAACACAAGGATACGCAAGTTTGGATTACGAGCCGAATGGTTACAAAGCATCTGACTTGGTGCGCGTAGACATTCTCCTGCACGGAGAACCAGTAGATGCTTTCTCCACAGTTGTCCATAGGACAACATCGGAAGCCTACGGGCGAAGAATGACAGCTAAATTGAAAGAACTAATTCCTCGACAGCAATTTGAAGTGCCTATTCAGGCAGCAATAGGTGGAAGGATCATTGCACGGGAGACTGTTCGCGCTTTTCGTAAAGACGTAACTGCCAAACTTTATGGCGGGGATATAACGAGAAAAAGAAAACTGCTCGAGAAACAAAAAGCAGGTAAGCGCCGTATGAAATCAATTGGACGAGTAGATATACCTCAAGAGGCTTTTGTTTCCGCTTTACGACTCGATGAATAGGACTTTTAATAATTCAATCTCTACAGAAAAGAAAGAACAAGGTAGTCTTTTGTCATGCTTGAAGAACGTAAGGCAGCGATCCTTAGCGCTGTTGTAGAAGAATACATAGAGACAGAAACTCCTGTTGGGTCGTCCCATATTGCGAAAGCCCCTGGAGTGCAGGTGTCTTCTGCAACAGTGCGAAATGAATTAGTGCAGTTAGAAGAACAGGGCTATCTTTTCCAGCCGCACACATCGGCGGGGCGTATACCAACAGATAAGGCCTACCGATTCTTCGTAGATCAAATAGAAACTCCAGATTCGCTAACGCCGGTAGAGGGGTCAAGAATTTCAGAGTTCTTCGCACGTTCATATAACGAATTAGAAGAAATGCTTAGAGATACAAGCACGCTGTTGGCAAACCTAACAGGAAGCGCATCTGTGGTTGTGGCTCCAGACAGAGATCATCACGAAATTAGATCGGTTCAGTTAGTCGGGCTCGGTGGCAGAATTGCCATGCTTGTTTTGGTAACGGCCAATGGTGAAGTAGAAAAGCACGTCATTGAATTAGTGCGTGAAATGCCTGAATCTACTCTCGCAATAGCCAACGCTCACTTATCTGCCTCGCTAATAGGGAGAAAGTCTTCTGACTCATTTGGCCCTCTTGTTACTGGAGACTCTGAAGTAGATGAAGTCATTTCTTCTGCTTTTGCGTCCCTATCAGATAAAACAGAGATTCTTAAACGAGCATATGTTGGCGGTACCTCACAAGTCGCCGCAGCTTTTGAAGAAGTAGAACGGGTTCAACAAGTCCTATCTGTTCTGGAAAGGCAGTTCGTAGTGGTAAGCCTCATGAGGGATGTTATTGATCGAGGACTGTCAGTTGCTATCGGTTCCGAAACCGGAGTTGCACCCTTATCAGAATGTTCTTTGGTGGTCGCCCCATACGAAGTTGAAGGAGAAAGTTCAGGATCAATTGCGGTGCTTGGTCCCACACGTATGAATTATTCACGAGCTTTAGCAACCGTTGCAGTGGTAGGAAGACAACTAGGGAATCGCCTGACAAAAGGTTGATGTCAAATGCCGCAAGACCTATATGAGACACTTGGGTTAACTTCTGATGCCACTCCTGATGAAATAAAACGCGCTTATAGAAAACTTGCCCGGCAATATCATCCAGATACCAATCCTGATGATCCGGAAGCCGCTGAACGTTTCAAAGAGATTGCTTCTGCCTATGAAATCCTTTCCGATCCAAATCGAAAAGCACGGTACGATCAATTCGGCGAAGCTGGCTCTTCTTCAGGCATGCCGGGTCCGTTTGGTGATTTCACAGATCTTTTTTCCTCATTTTTTGGCGGCACTCAACGAACAGCATCAACGGGACCTAATGTTGAACGCGGTGAGGATTTAGAAGTAGAACTTACGCTCGATTTTGAAGAAGCAATATTTGGAACTGAAACCGAAGTGACTGTCCGTACCGCAGTGGCATGTGAACCTTGTGAAGCGACTGGAGCGGCAGTAGGAACTAAACCAGTTTCTTGCAGCAGATGTGACGGAATAGGGCAGATACGCGAAATGCGTAGATCCATACTTGGTCAAATGCTAACGCAGACAATTTGCCCGAATTGCAATGGCTCAGGACTAGAAATTCCTAATCCTTGCAAAGAATGCAACGGTGAGGGCCGAGAAATAAAGAACGTCTCAATATCTATAGAGGTGCAAGCGGGGGTCGCGGACGGAAATACTCTCCGGCTTTCGGATAGAGGAGCTATCGGGAGAAGAGGCGGCTATTACGGCGATCTATATATTCATCTTCAAGTAGAGGAGCATCCCATAATTGAACGTCAAGGCGACCACTTGTTACATCGGCTTCATATCCCCATGACACAAGCAGCTCTTGGTGTTGACTTCGAATATGAAACTCTCGACAGTAGAGAAAAGATCTCTGTGCAGCCAGGAACTCAATCAGGTCACGTATTCCGTTTGAAAGGAAAAGGCGTTCCACGCCTCAACGGTCGAGGTAGGGGGGACTTTGTTATTGAGATGATTGTTGATACCCCTACAGACCTTACTCCTGAACAAGAAGATATTCTTCGTGAATATGCGGAGAAGAGAAACGAAGGGGTGAGTTCTAACCAGAAGCGAACGTGGGGCCGACGATAATCAAATAAACGCTTAGCGTGATTACTTCAACTAAGGAACATGAGAAGAGAAGTAGAAAAAATAGCCTCTGAACTGCACTTATTTGAAGAAAAACGAAGAATTGTCAGCACAACCTAAATCCGGTAGGATCACAAACATGACCACTTTATGTGTGGTCTTTTTAATGACTAGCCTTCAACCTCAGGAGACCTATATCGATGGAAGATGAACTTGATGCCTTGTACCGTCGACGAGTAGGTGAACGTATAAGAGTTATTAGAAGGCAGCAACGGCTTTCATTGCATGACGTAGAAGATCGATCGGAGTCTGAGTTCAAAGCCTCTGTTCTAGGAGCGTATGAAAGAGGGGAGCGCGCTATATCAGTTCCCCGGTTACAACGATTAGCCCGCTTTTACGGTGTCCCAGTAGATCAGCTACTACCAGCAGAGGCCGAAAGTGAATCCGGAACTTCGAATCAGAAAAATACGGGATGGGTACCAGGTCAAAAAATTGTTATCGACCTCACTAAATTGACCGAAGTGGAAGGCCCCGAAGCAGAAATGATCGAACGTTATTTGACAATCATTCAGGTCAAACGCCAAGATTTCAACGGACGAGTTTTGACGATACGCGGAGATGATTTACAAGCACTCGCAGCAATCTTAGGAACAGATGTAGATGCAGCAGCTCCTCGACTAGAAGAACTCGGGCTCCTGTATCGACCGGACGCTGCTTAAAGCGAGTCCCGTTACCTGATATTCTTTCACTGTTATGGGAATTTTGTCGCGTGCTCTTCGAAGTGGAGAAGGTAAGAAAATAAAAGCCCTTGAATCTTTGATTCCTGATATCAACGCGCTTGAATCCGAGATGACCGGCTTATCTGATCAGCAACTCCAATCAAAGACAGGGGAGTTCAAACAACGCCTAGACCAAGGCGAAGATTTAGACGATCAGTTAGTTGAATCCTTTGCAGTGGTACGAGAAGCAGCATGGCGTGTAATCGGCCAGCGCCATTATGACGTCCAACTCATGGGTGGAGTTGCCCTTCATCTCGGTTGGGTCGCTGAGATGAGAACCGGAGAAGGAAAAACTTTAGTCTCAACTCTCCCAGCTTATTTAAATGGGCTAACTGGGAAGGGCGTTCACCTTTGCACAGTAAATGATTATTTAGCTACACGCGACGCGGAATGGATGGGCCAAATTCATCGTTGGCTAGGACTAGAGGTAGGGCTAGTTGTTCCCGAGGTACGTGAACCAGCAGAGAAACGCAGAGCCTATGAAGCAGATATAACTTATGGCACAAACAATGAACTGGGATTTGATTATCTTCGTGACAATATGGCGTTGTCGATTAATTCGAAAGCGCAACGAGGTCACGCCTTTTGCATCGTAGATGAGGTCGATTCAATTCTGATTGATGAAGCACGCACACCATTAATTATTAGCGGTCGCCTTAGCGAAGCAGCTTCTCTATATAAACGATTTGCAGCCGTTGTTAAAGGGTTAAAACGCGATGTTCATTACGATTTTGATGAAGAGAAACGAATAGTCGCACCGACTGAAGAAGGCGTGCACTCTGTCGAAAAAGCACTGGGGGTCACCAATCTTTACGATGAAGTTTCAGCGAATCTGGTACATCAATTACAGGCAGCGCTACGAGCAAAAGAGTTATACCAACGCGATCGCGACTACATCATCGTCGACGGTGAAGTAAGGATCGTAGATGAATTTACCGGCCGCGTACTAGAAGGGCGAAGATGGTCGGAAGGTATCCATCAAGCAGTTGAAGCTAAAGAAGGAGTAGCGATAAAAGAAGAAAACCAAACGCTTGCGACCATCACTCTTCAAAACTATTTCCGCCTCTATGAGAAACTCGCGGGAATGACAGGAACTGCTGAAACAGAAGCCGCCGAGTTAGCAGGAATCTATGGACTCCAAGTCGTATCAATTCCAACCAACCGCCCAATCGGTCGCGCAGATTCAGAAGACTTTATTTACAAGACGGAAGAAGGAAAGCTCTCGGCACTCATTGAAGATATTTCAACTCGACAAGCAGAAGGACAACCTGTGCTCGTGGGAACGGTCTCGGTCGATAAATCAGAAAAACTTTCACGAGAGTTAGAAAAGCGTGGGATAAAACATGAAGTCTTAAACGCTAAACAACATTTTCGTGAAGCAGAGGTTATAGCACAAGCAGGTAGACCTGGAGCCGTCACTGTGGCAACCAACATGGCAGGTCGAGGAGTCGACATTCTCTTAGGGGGTAATCCTGAGAATTTAGCCAAGCGCCAAGTTCAATCTGAAGGAATTGATCCGAATTCTGCATCGGGACTAAAAAAAGTAGAAACACTGACAAAAAAGTTTGAAGTTGAATGCGATGAGGAAGGTAAAAAAGTTAGAGAGGCGGGCGGCCTCTACGTTCTTGGAACAGAACGACATGAATCACGCCGAATAGACAATCAGTTACGCGGTAGAAGTGGAAGGCAGGGAGATCCAGGAGCGAGCAGGTTCTATCTCTCACTAGATGACGACTTGATGCGCTTATTTGCTGGGGACACCATGCGCGGAGTTATGGACCGTGCGTTACCAGAAGACGTACCAATCGAATCAAAAATGGTTTCAAAAGCTATTGAAAGAGCGCAAACAACTGTCGAGCAGAAGAACGCCGAAGCTCGAAAAAATATATTGAAGTATGACGAAGTGATGAATGAACAACGGAAAGTTATTTATCAAAAACGCGATCGTATTTTGAACGGTGCAAATCTCCGTGAAGAAGTTATTGAAGAAATTGAACTAGCTGCAGAGCGAGAAGTCTTCACCCATTGCGAATCAGAACATCCTGAAGAATGGGATATCGCTAGTCTCCGTACCGCTATAGAAAGTTTCTGGCCGATCTCCCTAGACGAAGAGTCGATGGTCAACGTAGGAACGAAAATAGACCTAATAGATGCACTCATTGAAGATGCATCGAAGGTATTAGAAGCGAGAGAATTGGAACTTGGCCTGGAAACATTTCGCGAAGTCGAACGCCAGGTGATGCTACGCATCATTGACCAACGTTGGAGAGAGCATCTTTATGAAATGGACCACCTCCGTGAAGGAATTCATTTACGAGCAATGGGTCAACGCGATCCTGCCACTGAATGGCAACGAGAAGGATTCGAGATGTTTGGTCACCTCACAAAACTCATAGGTGAAGATTTCCTGAGGTATGTAATGCGCATTCAGGTAGCAGTCGCAGAAGACTCTCCAGCTCCATCCGATGTGGTCACAAGCGGACCAGAAGGTCCAGTGCTTGGAGCTGCTGCTGTTGCAGCAGCAGCAGGAGCACCAACCCAAGTTAAAGAAGCAACACCAGTCCCTAAAACTCAGAAAATAAACGATGAGTGGGAATCCACTCCACGAAACGCACCGTGCCCCTGTGACTCAGGACGCAAATTCAAGCATTGCCATGGCCGATAACCCTCATTTGAATTATGGAAGATATTAACGAAGAGGTAAAAAACCTACGGATACGGCTAGAGGAAGCTACTCGCTATCTTCGTATATCTGAACTAGTCAAACAGCGAGAAGGCCTAGAGAAAGAAATGGCGGACCCAGGCTTATGGGATGACCAGAATCGAGGAAAAGAAGTCCAAAGAAAACTTTCTGAAACTATCGAAGATCTGGAATTTCATGAATTCTTGAAATCCGGAATCGAAGATTTAGAAACACTTCTTGAACTTGTAGACGAAGAAGGTGGAGAATCTTTACAAGGAGAAATTGAATCTGGACTGGAAAAAATTAGTGGCAAATTCGACGAGCTAGAGATTAGATCTTTATTTTCAGGAAAATACGATGAGAGCGACGCTGTCTGCCATATTCAATCCGGAGCTGGAGGCACAGACGCTCAAGACTGGGCTGAAATGCTAGTTCGAATGTACTCACGCTGGGCCGAACGCCGTGGATTCAGCATCGAAATGGATTCCATTTCAGAAGGAACAGAAGCAGGAATCTCATCGGCAGAATTCATTATCCGTGGTCGCCACGCTTTTGGATTACTGCAGGGTGAACGAGGAGTGCATCGACTCGTTCGAATTTCTCCATTCAATAAAGAAGCCAAACGACACACCGCTTTCGCTTCTTTGTATGTTGTTCCCTTTTTTGACAAAGTGACTGATGAAATTGTCATTGATGAGAATGACTTACGTATAGACACCTATCGGGCGTCGGGAGCTGGTGGTCAACATATAAACGTCACAGACTCTGCTGTACGTATTACTCATATACCGACAGGAACAGTAACGTCTTGCCAAAACGAAAGAAGTCAACATCAAAATAAAGAACGAGCAATGCAAATACTTGCAGCCAAATTGCTTGATCTAGAACATCAAAAAAGGCAAGAAGAACTCGCAGAATTAGGTGGGGAGCAACGACAAGTAGATTTTGGAAGCCAAATCCGCTCCTATGTGCTTCAGCCCTATCAGATGGTCAAAGATCTTCGCACAGAACACGAAGTAGGAAATGTTGACTCTGTTTTAGACGGGGATTTAGATGGCTTTATGGAAACCTATTTACGTTGGTTAAAAGAAAAAGAAACCTAATTTTAAATTCGCGCCACACTCAGAGTACAACTCTCTGGTACTGTCCTACTTGAGTAAAAAATTCAACAACCCTTGGAAGTATCGATGATTCGACTAGAAAACGTGACAAAAGTATACAAAGGTGATGTCACTGCTCTCAGAGGCGTCAATCTAGAAATCCAAAGAGGAGAATTTGTATTTCTAGTTGGTCAATCAGGGTCAGGTAAGTCAACTTTCATACGTTTATTGAACCGTGAAGAAGTTGCCGATTCAGGAAAGATACTGCTGGCTGGAAAAGACCTAGGCTCTTTACGGTCATGGAGTGTTCCTGCTCTGAGAAGAAATATCGGATGCATATTTCAGGACTACAAATTACTGGAGAAAAAAACAGTCGCAGAGAATGTGGCATTTGCTCTAGAGGTTATAGGCCAGCCACGACCGGTGATCAGAAAACAAGTTCCTGCCATCTTAGATCTGGTTGGACTAAGCCAAAAAGCTGGTCGCTTTCCAGATGAATTATCAGGTGGAGAGCAACAACGGGTTTCAATAGCAAGAGCTTTTGCAAATCGACCAACAGTCATGCTTGCTGATGAGCCCACTGGAAATCTTGATCCAGCAACTTCCGTAGGGATTATGAAGTTATTGGACCTAATTAACCGTCGCGGAACCACCGTAGTTATGGCCACACACGATCGAAGCATCGTTAATTCAATGCAGAGAAGAGTGATAGAACTTGACCGCGGAGTAGTGATACGGGATGACTCCCACGGTATATACGACGAACCAAACGGCGCATACGAATGATAGGTATCTGAAATATGTATCGAATTTGGTATTACTTCCGCGAAACTTTTGCAAGCATCTGGAGAAACTTAAGCCTTACTTTGGCCGCAATCTTCACAGTAGCTATTTCATTAGCTCTCGTGGGGAGCTCTCTCCTAGTGCGAGAAGGTGCAGAGAGAGCCACAGCACAGTTCCAAGAAGGAGTCGAGTTCATCGTTTTCATGAATGCAGATGCCTCAATTGACCAAGACGGAGCAATTAGACAAGTGCTTGATAATAGTCCTGCGATCAAAGACTACGCTTATGTAAACCAAGAACAGGCTTACGAAGAATTCAGTACGTTGTTCTCCGACAAGCCTGATCTTGTCAACAGCGTGTCACCTGCTGTGATGCCTCCTTCTTATCGGATTGTGCCTACTGATCCTTCCGCTGCGAATGTCACAGAACTAGCTCGTCAGTTTGCTAATCAACCGGGAGTAAAAGAAGTAGCGACCGCAACCGAAGCGATTCGTCAAATAGACGATTTCTCCACCCGTGTAAGTCAGGCTCTTTTAGTCGCAGCAGTTGTGCTTGTAGTGGTATCAGCACTTCTGATTCTCAACACTGTTTTCACGGCGATAGGAGCGCGCCGGCAAGAAATTGAAGTAATGAAACTTGTTGGTGCTACAAATTGGTTTATCCGGATTCCTTTCATGTTGGAGGGGACTATCCACGGGCTTATCGGCGCTGGGTTAGCTATTCCCGCACTTTTTGTAGTTGATAATAAAGTCTTAGCTTTCTTCCAGGAGTCAGATGCCGTTCCTTTGTTTAGGGGATTTGCTGTTCCGAGCGGATTTGTATGGGATACCAGTATTTGGCTCCTCCTAATTGGAGGTGCAGTAGGAATGATTGGATCTGCGATAGCGGTAACTCGTTACTTGGATGTCTGATCTGTGGACCCTTTAACTGAGTCTGAAGAAGGTTGGGTTCCAATCGTTTCGGCAGATATTCCTCCTGGGACGTTAGTAGAAGCAGTATTTGAATCTGAAGAATTGGTTGTTTGGAGGTCAGCGGATGGAACTCCTTGCATTATGGAAGCCAGATGTCCACATCAGTGGTCGCATTTAGGCGGCGAAGGAGTTGTGGAAGGAGAAGAGTTAGTATGTCTTACACATTGTTGGCGGTTTTCGCTAAATGGAGAAGGTTGGAAAGAGGGCATGACTGGCCGACGTGACCGAAAAGGCGATATTGAAGTTTGGCCTTGCAAGGAAGAGTCAGACTGGATATGGACACAAAGGAGAGGAAATGACTGAGAACTTAGATCCAAAGTTAATCGGTAAATACACCATGGCGACATGGAGTTACAAGCAAGGCGAGATGGTTGCGTTGATGATTCATCTTGGGCACAGACTTGGACTGTATAAAGCGATGGATGGGGCTGGCCTTGTCACCCCTGAAGACTTAGCAAATTTGACTGGACTGCATCAAAGATGGTTAAAAGAGTGGCTAAGAAGTCAGGCCGCTGCACAACTGATTAAATCTGAAGATGGCGAGACATTTTTATTTGAACCCGAAGCCGCAGAGATCTTAGCTAGAGAAGATTCACCCAAATTTTCTGCAGGAGCGTTTGCTGTAGTAAGACCCAGAGAAGTGGTAGATGGTATTGCTGATTCTTTCCGAACAGGATTAGGGCTAAATTATGATGGTTTGGGTTCTGAATCAGCACAACACGTAGAGGGAATGTTGGGACCGATGACAAAGGCCTTGCTTCTGCCCACAATAATTCCCAATCTTTCTGGTGTAACAGAAAAGCTTGAAAACGGTGCTCGTGTCGTAGATGTCGGCTGTGGTGGAGGGATGGTGATTGATATGCTTTCTGAGGCTTTCCCTGCTTCAACTTATGTTGGGTATGACCCATCTGAAAGAGCTATTGAATTAGCTTCAAAGCGACTAAGCGGCAGAGATAATGTTGAACTTCAATTAGCTGGTGGAGAAGAACTCCCAGATTCTGGTGACATCGATTTGGTCATTACTTTTGATTGTTTACATGATATGCCGCGTCCAGATTTAGCTATGAAAGCGATTAGAGGGGCAATCAAAGACGATGGAACATGGCTTATAAAGGACATAAAGTCAAGTTCTAATTGGGAAGATAATTTAAAGAATCCGATGCTTGCAATGATGTATGCAACTTCTGTTGGCTCTTGTCTACAGTCAGCTATGTCAGAACCAGAAGCTTTTGGATTGGGAACTCTAGGTTTGAATCCTGATGTGGCAGAGCAAATGACAAGCGATGCAGGTTTCACTCGTTTTACCATGCATGATTTTCAAGACCCAACGAATCTATATTATGAGGTTCGACCTTGAACAATTTCTAACTTATGACTGAAACAGGGGATACGGAAGATCAGAACCCATCTTCTGACGACTCTTCGGAAGAAGAAAGGCAAGGAGAAGATTTTCGGGATTTAGGAACGGAAGTTCCTGAAAATCGCCGACGTTTGCGTTCGACTTTCTTTAAGTTCTCGGCTGAACAAAAAGGAAATTTCGACTCATTTAAAGTTGAGTCGGGTGGGCAATGGACGGAAAGTGAAGCAGATCGAAGAATTAGGGAATTCTTAATCCGGCTAGCAGGTGATAGAGATCTGATTCATGACTCTGATCCAGTTGAATTAGCTCGTAAAAATGACCTTCTCCTCTTATTTGGGCCGGAAGAAGAAAAGCTATTCGCCAAACTTGCAGTGAGATTCCCTTCCGAAACTCTTCAGCGCTGGACAGAATTGCTTGGTGGTGGAGATTCTTCAAATTCGTTTGGTCCGCGCTCGCGAGCTGAACGTCAAGACGAAAAAGCAGTAGCTGCATCGATAAAGAAAGCCTTTCGGAGACGAACACTTACATTTGTAACTGTTGTAGCTATAGCGATATTCGGAACCTTGTTCTTTCGTCAACTAGCTAATGAGGGTATTGTCGGTGATTCAAATCAGGCTTTACGCTTCGCCTCTCAATTGAACGAGTCTGAATTAGGTGGAATAGCTACTGATTTTGGTCCACCAATTTTAGAACCAGAGTTAACTACTGAACTGAACTTATTGGTCGCTCTCCAAGAAGGAGAAGGACCTGAAGAAGAACGGGTACGTCAGGTGGTACCCAACGATTTATTAATCATCAAACCCAATGAGGTAAGTGCAACTGTCTTTGGGTATGGCGGC
>Ga0066865_10000263_pt1 | contig 13691 bp, 8 predicted proteins | sample ETN01SmetaG_2_FD_66433 | JGI IMG/M metagenome (GOLD analysis project Ga0066865, IMG submission 66433) | Marine microbial and viral communities from oxygen minimum zone, Eastern Pacific Ocean - ETNP2014F12-01SV265 | ecosystem: Environmental > Aquatic > Marine > Oceanic ...
GGTTCTGGTTCAGGTTCGGGTTCTGGTTCGGGTTCTGGTTCTGGTTCGGGTTGCGGTTCGGGTTCGGGTTCTGGTTCGGGTTGCGGTTCGGGTTCTGGCTCAGGTTCGGGCTCAGGCTCGGGTTCGGGTTCAAAATAAGGGAAATTATAGGTCTTAATTACATATTCCAAAGTATCAAAGTTAAAATTAGTAATTACACTTTCATCTTTTGTATCAGAAACAATATAGTCTTCTGCTACACCATCTATATATGCACATATTCTGCAAAAAAAATCAAACTCTTCTAAAGTATAGGATTCAAATATTGTATCTAAATTTTCATTAATAACTATTGTCATTCTATCATACAATTCACCTATTCTTATAAGTCTAGTTATGATATCATTTGACATATACTGATTGTCATTCGCATATTCATCTAATACGTCTGTCACAAATGTACTAATATTCATACCGTTATCAAAACTGTCAACATCACTAAAAAAATTATTATCAATATTATTTAAAATGTTTGAGTAAAATATTGCTTCATCTAATGCATTATTTTTAATATACGATTCTTCTACTATTCTTGGAAATACATAATAACTTATCAAATCAATGAATACTCTAAATCTTGTATACGGTATCAAATTTCTTCTAAAATAGGCTTTGTCTAAATATGTTATCTGAAATTGAAATAAATAAAAATTATCTACTGCAACATCATATAAATTATAATCAAATGGATCTATATCAATCTCTAAAAAAGTTGCAAATTTTGTTAATGAAGATTCATAAATATTATCGTATATTTTATCAATATTTTTATAACCTATACTATTTATCTCATTGATTATATACAAAGTAGCTATTGTTGTTAAAGAAGTTATTAATATATCTTCGAAAACACTAGTATTAATTATTGAATAATGTGTACCATAATATTCCTTATTTGTTGATGTGTGAAAACTACTATTATTTTCACTTTTAGCAATAATTAATATAATAGTATTTCTTTTCAAGTCTAATGAAAAATTACCATGTGAATCTGTTACAGTTTCATCAATTAATGTCATATCTTCCAATTCATAAGCATAAATGTTTGAAAAAGAAACAGGACCATCACTAACATGTTTACCAAAATAAATAGCATTTGTATTTAAATAATCCCATAAAGATTGGTTTTTCCCCCTAACTGCTTTTAATTTTCTCTGATTGTCATCAAATGGTGTTTCTAATTCATAATTATCAATTCGTAATAATTCATCTGTTAATAATTTTATTCTTTCGGAAATTGAATTATCATTCATTGGTACTTTTAAAATAATAAATTAAAACTTTTAAGAAGAATAAAGCATTTTCAACATACCTCCAAAAGCTAAAATATTACATGATATTAGAAGCATCATACGGTTTTGTTCATACCTATATAATTGTTGTGTATCATTTATAAATTTTGTTCCTAACTGCAAATAATCCTCATCTTTTTTTATATTTAATAAATCTCTGTACACATGTTTTTTGACATTCTCTTTATGTTTCAATACTCTTTTTGTATTATTATTAAATTTATTTGCAATTTTATTCTCGTTTCCTCTTTCAATTAAAACTTTTTTGACCCCTTTCTCATAACCATATCTATCTGTATCTTTTTTACTAATAATATCTCTTCTTAAAATTTCAATACTCATTATTTTAACAATATAAATATATTTTAAATCGGCAATTTAGTATATGAATAACTCTCGTAACAACGATATCCATACTCCTGAATCAATACATCTAGAAAATAACTTCTCTGAAAATATAATAGCAAGAGATAGAACAAGGAGTGAGGAACCATGGTCTACAGAAGGAGAACATCTTATGAAAGATTGGATGAAACAAATTTTTAATTTACAATCAAGACACGATGAAGCAGGATATTATTATAAAAAAATGAGAAAAATTTGGGGACTTCCCTGTATATTAATACCTTCTATTATGGCACCAGTTACAAATGTTTATTCAAAATGGAAATTTATACAATACATTAACATGGGAGCATTTGTACTTGTTGCCATATTTACAGGTGTGGATTCTTTTTTTAGTTTTGCATTACGAAGAGAAAGACATTTTACTCAATCAACACGATACGGAGAATTACATTCTGAAATGCAAATAGAACTAATAAAAGAAAGACGCTATAGAATGCAAACTGATGTTTTTTTTACTAGAATACAAATGAAATACGACATGTTAAATGCGAATGCACCTGTTTTTCCCACACATTTGAAAGATAAAACATATGACTATCCATATTCCTCTTCAGAACCTTAATCTTCTTATTTTTTCTTCTTCTTTGTCTCCTCTTTTGCCTTTAATTTTGCAGTTTTTTCTTTATTTCTCTGAATTTGATATTTCTCTATCTTATCTTCTATCTCAAATATCTCATCTTCTACACTAGTATCCCCTCCTGCCAATGCTTTCTTTAATATCTTCAATGTTTTTTGAAGCTGTTTTATAGCACCCCTGTCTAATTCTTCCGCTACTTTTTCAACAACTATCTTATTACCTAATGCATCAAATTTATCATCTTCTTGACCACCACCTATCGCAAATTTCTTTTTTTTCGCATCACTTAATTCCTTTTTTCTAACAGCATCAACCCAATCTGCCCCTGTAACTACTACTTTTCCATTCCCTTCTACTTTCCACACTTCTGGTGCTAAATCTTTATATATATCCGCATTATGACTAATTATAATACACCCACCCTCAAATGTCTGTAACGCTTTATTCAATGCTCCTAATGAGTCAACATCTAGATAATTTGCAGGCTCGTCAAATAACATAATATGGGGAGAAAACCACATTGCCGCTCCAATTACAACTTTAATAGACTGACCTCCAGATAAATTACCTAATTTTCCATATACACTAAACTCTTCTGCTAAATCAAACCCTAAGAAATGTTTTCTTATCTCACCGGTTGTTAACGGTTTAATATTACCACTTAAAGCAGCAATTTGATCATCCATGCGTTTCACCATTTTATGAAAACCATACTTCAATAAAACACGTCTAGGCAAAAATAAATTATCACTATCATCCATATTTCTCCAGGATACTTCGTACTCATATTCATTATGTTTTGTACGTCTCCCTACTATCTCTCTTATTACTCTTGGTTTCGGTTGATCTTGAATCTTAGGATCATATTCATCCAATCTATCAAACACAAGTGTTCTTGACTTACATATATTACCTGCAGCGTCCCTTTCATCTTTCCCTATCTCTTCTTTCAAATATATTAACAACTTTCTTTGCATAAAATCTTTCTCCTCTTGAGTCATTTGTTCATCTTCAATTATTAATGCCTCTTTATCTACACCACCACTATACCTCCATTGAACATATTCTACGGGTGATTTCTCTTTATGTTCCTGTAAAAAACGAAACACATGTTGAGCCATATATCCTATCCTACAATTCTCATGTTTATAAAATTCCGTACCTTCTGATGGTAAAAGTTCACCAACTAATAATTTTATAAGTGTACTTTTTCCTGCCCCATTTGGACCAATACATGCTACCCTAGAAGCCTGTGAACATTGTACATTTACATTCTCAAATATAGGTTTACTACCATCATATGAAAAAGACCCATTCTTTATTGAAAGTATTGACTTTGTTTTGGATTTTACTCCTTCTAAAGGACCTGGTTTTGGAAATGTAAATTCTAATTCACTATTTTGTATAGAAAAATATACATTCGCTGGTGGATGTTGCTCTACAAACTCTCTCAAATTACCAGTATATCTCTTCAATCTCATATTTTCATAATGAATCACATCTGTGAGTACTTTATTTAAAAAAGGACCATCGTGAGATACAACAATAGCTGTAACATTCTCGCATTCTGGGCCTGTCAAAAAATTCACTAACCATTCTATCTTATCAACGTCTAAATGTGTTGTAGGCTCATCAAGAAGTAATAAATCAACACCTAATAACATTGTGCGTGTTAAGGAAAGCATCATTTTCCATCCACCACTCAAAAATTTAATCGGTTTTTTTATAAGTTCTTCCGTAAAACCCATCTCTAAGAGTTTTAATTCTATTTTTTCTCTACCTAATTTAGCCAATACTGGCTCTTGAAGACAAAAATCAATAGTTGGAGTATCAACCTCTGAACCATTTATATCATGATTTACAAATGCCCGTCTCAATCTCATAAGCTCATCTGCACCCGGAAACCCTTCCAATTGTCCCGATTCAATCGCCTTCATCAAAGTAGATTTCCCACATCCATTTGGACCTAAAAGACCATATACACGTCCCCTTCTAACATGGAATCTAGTCGTATTGAGTAATATCTTACCACCATATGCAAGTTTAAATTCAACATTACATAATATCTCACCAGTACCTTCGGGAATGTCTATGTACTCTTCTTTTTTATTAATAGAAGAAATACATTGTCGTGAAAAATTTTCAATTATTTTATCATCTTTAAAATGAACAAATAATTCAAAATAAGGACCAATGTATTTCTTCCATTCATCTAAATCAATTATGCACGATGTACATAAATTACATGCTAAATTACATATATAATTTACTAAACACTCGTATTCTTTGTCATTTACTTTAATATTTTTCTCTAAATTTATTATGGCATCCTCAATAGATAATACCATTAAGTTAATCTTCTAACGTCATTTGTTTATTAGTCTTTAATTTTGTTTTAAAGAATCACATACATTTACTCCAAAAATAAACTTATTAATAGACCAATCCTCATTTTTTTCATTGTATTGTTTCATAAAATAAAGTACAAATCCTATGAATATGAAAATTATTATCATATATTTTAATACATGTATATATCTTTTCAATCTTTCAATATCCTTGGTTCTATCCTTTAATTTGTCTATTTTGTAATAATCAACAAGAGTTATTAAATAATAAAGAATCGCCGCCAATACAAATACTATGATTGTAAATTCAATAGTCATTCTTGTAAATAGCACAAAAAATATCCAAATTAGAAAGGAAAATTTTAAAGTGTCAAAAGGATTTTTAATTTCATCAGTTGTAAAATTTAATGCAAAATAAATTAAACAAAAAACAACAAAGTGTTTACTAAGCATATTTTCTGTTAACAATTTTTGTGTTTTACATCCAAGTGTTTCTGCCACAAAATTTCCTGAAATACCAACAATTAATAAAAAAACACTATTTATTAAATTTAAATCTAAGTCTTTTGAAGACATATTATTACAATTATAATACATTTTTATATCAAATTACGGACAAGTTGATATAAATTTTAATATGACATGTCTAAAACACAAAATTTAATTTCATTTTAAATATAATGAAGAAATACCCAAGTAAACATTGTAAAACAAAGAAACGTAGTAGAATCAAAATTCCTTCTTCACAAAGTAAAACCGTAAAACATATTGGGGGGATGTACGATGGCACGTCTTCCGAGAATACAACGCCCCGCAGCCCTCGGTCTACCTCGGGAACGCCCCGCAGATCTCGACTTCCCCCTACTTTATGGGATCGGTGGAGTAATAAGAAAGCTTTTTATAAAGCATGGGATGAAGCGGATTTGGAAGAGCTCGATTCATTAAAAAAAAAAGGGTGGACGATGTACGACAAGATGAAAACAAATTTTGTTGAAATAAACAATATTTATAATCGTATAAATGAAATAATAAAAAATCATAATGAAATAATAAAAAAATATAATAAAATAAATAATAAAATAAATAATACTGAAAAATTCAAAAAAGTGGCAGATTTGAAACTCGAAATTCTGGTAAATTCGAAAGAGGAGAACTTTAAAAAGCTGACAAATTTGAAAGAAAGGCTGATACGTGTGCGTATTTATTGGAATGGTCTTTCGTTTGACGGATCCGACTCTGAGGCCGCGAAGGCCAAAGCCGCTGTAGATAAAGCCTCCGCGGCATTAGCTACAGCGGCGAAGAAGGGCGAAGACCTCACGGCCCTCAAAGCCGCGCTCACTGACGCGAAGGTCAAATTCGCCCGGGAAGCAGTCACAGCATGGGGTTTTATCAAAAAAACAAAATCCCTGTATAAAGAAATAGAACAAGCGTACGAAACGGCCAAAAAATGGCATAAGGATGGCATGGATGCCGCCGAGCTCAAAAGGGCAACGCGTAGTCGCGACATTTCAAAAAAACGCGAGGAAGATTTGCGGAATGAGGATAAACGGAATTTTAAGAAGGAAACACTTAAATGGTATTTTCTCAAATCAATAAATTACAACAACGACATTAGAACTTCGAACAGCGAGTTGGCTGCCCAAAAGATAGCTAGAAAAAGATATGATTTTTTAAAAAATTATCCATCATTCCAAACAATTGCCAGTTTTGGGCTCAAAAAACAACCCAAAAAACAACCCAATAAAAATAAGGAAGATAAGGAAGTACGCGATAAAAATACGTCTGCTCATAAATTTATAAGATCGACTAATAAATTATATGAATTAATTGTACATCAAAAAATAGAAGAGACGGTGCCAACAGACCCGAACAATTTATATGAAGATCCTTCCAAGCGTACCATTGACGCGTATAGTGCCAATAATTACTTATGTAACGAATTAAATAAACAGATAACGGAAAATCCCTCCCTTCTAAATTCACTAAACATTAATTATTTAAACAAATTTAGAAATATAATAAACTATAGTATTCATAATTTGTACGATAATTATGGTCTTAAGAATATCATTGAGGGTAGCGACGACCCTGAATCAATTACGGCAAACATAAAGTGGAACCCGAAAGATCCTGATGATATGCTTAATAAAGTTACCAATATAGAAACTAAAAAAACTACGAACAAAGATTTTAATAAAATCCAAAAAGATTTAACTGACGAATTCTGGAATATTGTCAAAAAAAAAGCCAAGGAAAAAAATTTATTGAACGACGACAAAGAAGTCTTCAAGGCATTGGACGAGGCAGGCATCCTAAAACTTGAAGAACAACTTGATAATGTGAAGAAGAATGCGGAACCGTCCAGGAAGCTGAACCCGGTGAACCCGGAGTCGGAAAAATCCAAGAAGACACTCCGAAAGAACAAGAGCGAAGAAAGACTAAAATATGCGATTCGTTACGCGAGAAATGATTACGACGACGACTTGTTATTATTCGTGTTAAAAAAGAAGAAAGCTGCTGACGAGATCGCCGCCAAGAATTTCGACAAAAAAACGGAAGCGGACCGCCTGAAAGCCGAGAAGGTCAGGGCTGCGGCCGAGGAGGCTTTGAGGGCCGCGATTGAGGGCAACGACCTCGCGGACCTCAAAGTCGCGCTCGCTAACGCGAAGGAGAAGGGCGTCGAGGACCTCGCCGAGGTGCCCGAGGCGCGCCGGCTGCTCGCTGCTTTAGAAGAAGCTGAGCGCATTAAAAACGAGCGCCTCGCTGCGGAGCAGGCCCAGGAGGCCAATGAATTAACCCTCAAAAAAACGATAGCTTTAAAAAATCTTGTACACAGTAGCATCAGCTTTATTGATGAGGCTGAAGGTTGTAATCAGCTCAGAAAAAATTCACTTAAAGAATTTTTAAAGTATATAAATAGAAAAAAAAATGATAATTCAGATGTTCCCAGTGAATTTGTCGATGCTGCTAACATTATACGATTTATAGAGAATGGAGAAATTCCCTTGGATATTGAAAAAGGTATAGGATCAATTACAAACGATGATATTAAAAAATATTGTGAAAAAATTTTAAGTAATAGAAGGAGGGCAATGAAGATTCATGACAATATTTCTTCTCAAATGAAAAAAATATCTTCTCAAATGAAAAAAAATACTTCAAAAAATAAATTAACTGATTGTCCTGCTTCTACTGATACTGCTGCTGGTGTTGCTGCTGCTGCTGCCGCTGCTACTGTTACTGCCGATACTACTGCTTCAGATAATACTGCTGCTAATGCTGCTGCCGCTGCTGCTAATGCTGCGGATGGTGATATTGCTGCCGCTGCCGTTGCTACTGGTGATACTTCTCCTGCTGCCGCTGCTGCCGCTAATATGGCGGATCTTCCGTATGCGGTAGCGGTGTCGGTGGAAGATGATGCTGCCGCTGCTGGTGTTGCTGCTGCTTCCGCTGCTGCCGCTAATATGGCGGATCTTCCGTATGCGGTAGCGGTGCCGCATACGGAAGATGATGCTGCCGCTGCTGGTGTTGCTGCTGCTTCCGCTGCTGCTGCTGTTACTGCCGATGCTGCTGCTGCTCCTGCTGCTGGTGATATTGATGCTGCCGCTGCTGCTGCCGCTGCTGCTGCCGCTGCTGCTGCCGCTGCTGCTGCCGCTGCTGCTGCCGCTGCTGCTCCTGCTCCTACTCCTGCTTCTGGTGCTGATGATGCTGCTCCTGCTGCCGCTGCTGCTGCCGCTGCTGCTGCCGCTGCTGCTGAGGGTGATTCGGAGCCGATCGCCAAACCGAGTGCTGATGATGCTACCGCTGCTGCTGCCGCTGCTGCTGCCGCTGCTGCTGCCGCTGCTGCTGCCGCTGCTGCTGAGGGTAATTCGGAGCCGATCGCCAAACCGCCTGCTGATGATGCTACCGCTGCTGCTTCCGCTGCTGCTGCCGCTGCTGCTGCCTCTGCTGCTGCCGCTGCCGTTGCTACTGGTGTTACTTCTCCTGCTGCTGATGCTGCCGCTGCTGCCGCTGCTGCCGCTGCTGCTGCCTCTGCTACTGGTGTTATTGCTACCGCTGCTCCTGCTGCTATTGATCCTGTTGCCGATGCTGCTGCTGCTGCCGCTGCTGCTGCTGCCGCTGCTGCTGCTGCTGCTTCTGGTGCTGATGCTGCCGATGCTGCCGATGCTGCTGGTGATAATGCCCCGAGGCCGACCAAGACGAGCCCCCTCGAGAAGGAGCTTAAGGATGCGGAGAGGGCACTTAAGAATGCGAAGGAGGCGCTTGCGGGTGCGAAGACAGATAATGAAAAGCAGAAGATGCGGGCGGACTTCGAACACGCTACGAAAGTGCTCGAGGAGGTCAAGAAGAAGATGAGTGCGAATAAACATAATGAACCGCATGCGGCCAAGGAGCTTGCCGATGTCAAGGGAGAGACGGACACAATAAACTCCGAAGTACTTGCCAAAGTACTATGTGAAAGAGAAGAGAAACTTCTTGAAACATTAAAAACAAACGAAAAAAATTCTCCTAATATAATAAATCAATATTTCAACACGCCAGAGGGTCAAAGCAATACTATATCAGGCTTTACACCAAGTAATACTATATCAGGCTATACACCAAGTAATACTATATCAGGCTATACACCAAACAATACTACATCACAACAACTTAATTCAGGGAATGATAGCAGTCAAACAAAATCACAAATTAGAAACCAAAGTGGTGGCAATCATCAAATTTTATATATTACATTTATAGGACCAAATAAACCTGAGTTAAAATTTATACAATACAATGATCGAATGACAGTAAACGATATACATTCAGAAATAATAAAAAATTTAAATGAAAACGACTTGAAAGGTCATATTAAAATTTTTATGAAAAAAGATACAGACGAAATACATAATGATCTTATTTATGAAAATGCACCTGGTTATGATGAAGTCGATATAAGTGATTATAAAAAAATCGCAAGTGAATACTGGGGATTACAACCTGAATCAGGTATATATGTAAAGATTGAATCTGGAGATGAAATAATATTAATAATACGTCCATTAGGAACTTATCCATTTAGACTAGAATTTGAAAGAACTTCCTCATTATTAAATTTACAAAAAACTATTAAAAATCATATGTCAAAAAATTTAGACAATACATTTAATGGAGAATATAAAATTTATTTAAAAAACGAATGTCTAAACGATTTTGATGATATTGATGATAAAAATTACATTGATACTATAAACTCTACCCCACTTAACGAATTTGGAATTATAGATGGTTCTGAATTAACTATCGAAAAAAATGAAAATAACTTTTTTATACCTGAAAAAGAAATAAATAGAAGATATTCTAATGTTAAAAATACTAATATGATTTCTAAAGCACAAAAAATAAATAATGAAAAAATTGAGAAAATGAGAAAACACATTGCTTTTGCAACGTTTGATAGGAATAATGATAGAAATTACTACAACGAAAACTCTGACGACGAAGAAGAATTAACAAACAATTATCGCAATAAATTAACAATTCCTACAACAGATAATTTAATGATAAAAGCTATGAAACCTTATTATCCTCACATGAACAAACCTCATATGAATCCTGAATTATTTCCTGAATATAATGATGCAATGAGAGATATTGACATAATTAATAAACAGAGAAAAATAAGACTTATGCGAAATGATATTATTGTCTAATTAGATATACTAAAATATATAAATTCACATTCATTATTTATTGCCTCCATTTGTGAATTGAATTTATCATTGAAACCACTTATATTTTTAATATTATCAACCGTTATTGAATTTTCACCTCTAACTAACCCATTTGTTTCATCAAAATAATATTTTAATATTTGTTTGATTCTCTTTTTAAACCCTACCGGTAACGTATTTTTATTCTTGATTGTATCAATATCATTATCAACAGAATACATTTGATAACTCAACTTTTCTAATTCTATTAATTCTTCTAAATATTTATCAAGGAATGCCGATGCTAAATCCTTACTTGCAATACTGCCATTTCTTGAAAATTCTTTTGCATTTTTTGGTCTTTTTTTGTCATATTCCAGTAATTTTTCTATTATATCTCTTTTCTCATTGTCATCGTAATTCAATGGATTGTGTTGATTTGGTTTAGGAAGAATATGTTTCTTTTTTATTACATATGTTGCATATGACCTATTTATCTTTTTCAATTTTTGATCCCATTCCTTCTTTAATTTGTTTATATCGCTATCGCTTTTACTTTTGTCATATCTATTAATATTACTATGATAATATGGACCATAATAGTATGTATTGAATAAGAATCCGTAATCATACATATTATTTAGTCTAAAATTGATCTTTTTAAATTTGTTAAATTTAACTCTAAATTTATTTTCAAATGCTGATTCGTTTTTTATATATACATTCATTCTTTTTATTGCGTCATTAATAACTTTTATAACTTTCATAAATTCTTTTTCTTTAATTTTCGAATTACTAATATAACGCAAAGAATCTATAACTGCTATACACAAACAATTTTTATAACAAACCATATTTGCTCTACAAAGACCACTATGTTCAACACAGTGATTTATTGCATTGTGCATTTCACCAAAAGCATCAACTAATTTAGTAGAAACAAAAGCTCTACCTGGTGCATTTTTTTTTGTGTAAATTTTCTCTAAAAATCCTGATCTATTCTCAACTAGATTTCGATATCTTAAATACATAAATAGTGAAAATAAAAATTGATCACGTTTATTTATAAATGTTCCTAAATGAAATATATTACTATCTTTACCCTTCAAAAATCTAGCACCTATATGATCAGACGCTTTACCAGCTAAAGAATCTGCCATATTACCCATATCTTTTAATATACCTCCGCCCTTTTTAGTATGTCTCTTATTATTTCCTTTATTCCGTATCTTTTTTCGGGTATGATTCAGATCTTCTCTTCTCCTTTTTCTTGGATGTTTCTTGTTCTTATTTTTAAGTTTAATACGTTTCTGGTTTTTTAATGTATCTGTCATTATTATGTTCTAGGGAAATTGTTTTCAGTAAATAATGTCTGAAATTATAGAAATCTCTGACAATAATACAAATAATGATTCCGAATTAATAAAACAAAATGTGTTGACAGATAAGGAAATATTACACTTAAATGAATACGATTGGTCACATAGTAAAGATTCTCTTATAAAATTATGGAAGGAAAAGGCTATAAAATTTGAAAAAATGCACAAAGAATCATATAATTACTACTCAAATAAAGAATCCTTTCTTAGAACGAATATTATCATTCTAATGGGAATAGCAACTGCTGGAAATTCATTGGCCGAGACTTTTGTACAATTAGACATGTCAAAGAAATGGATCAATTTAGGTATCGGAATTATTAATACGACATGTGTTATTTTAGAATCTATCGTAAATTATAATCAAAACGCAACAAAAAAAGAATTACATAAAAAAGCAAGATTATCTTGGACCAAATATATTACCAGATTGCAATTAACTGAAGCTCTTTTATACGAAGAAAGAGAAGATGCAAAACTTTATCTCATTAATTGTAGATCTCAATTTTTAGATTTGTTAGAAGAATCACCACAAATCCCTGATTATGTTTATCAAAATTTCAATATATAAATGAATTTCATTTTTTTATACTGTATATTATTAAATGGTCTACTGTGCAAAAAGCAAAACTGCTAAAAAAAGAACATGGTGCAAAAAAACACCATGTGCTGTAGACAGCGACAACAAATCATGTATTTTAGATGGAAAAACCAACAGATGCCGTGCAAGAATATCTAAAAAGGCATTGCCCAAAAAGAAATCATCTAAAATAATAAAAAAAACAAAAAAAACAGAAGAAGTAGCTGAAGTACTACCACCCGCTCCCCCTATTCGTAGAAGTGCACGTTTAAATACCGCTAAAGGTGTAGCAACCCCTCCTAAGCCTATGAGCAAGAAAGCCAGTAGAGCTAAAGTATTCAACAACAAAGACCTCGTAACCCCAGGTGGTCTTTCAACCAAAGATTTAGTTAAATCTAATGGAAGAATTGTATCAAAAGTAAAATCAAAAATTGGTAAAAAAAACAGTTGGGCTCTTGCTGTTAAAAAGGCAAGAAAAGAACTTAAAATAGATGGTTTCGCTGTAATCAAAAAAGGCGAACCAATCTATGATCTTGCTATGAAATATTATAAAGGAAGTGTTGGTGGTACGAATAAGGAGTCTGACCCAATGGTAGAGGCGAAGACCAAGTTCGACCCCCAAACCTACACTACACAGCCTTTCGAGGAGGCCGGGCCCGAATCGACCTGCGTCGTCCCGGTCAAAAATGGCGTTGCGGCCGACGCTACGCTCTCCGTCGAGGAGGCCATCAAGAAAGCCGTCGAGGAGGCCATCCAATCAATAGAAAACGCCACTACCCTCAAAGAACTCAAAACAGTTGTGACCGATATCCTCAGTAGGATTAATACCGCCAAAATCGACGGCGAGAAAAAGGAACCCCTGAAGGAAAGCGCAATGAATGAGGTTTCCAAAAAACGCGGGCCGCTGCTCACCAAGTCCATGGCAGATGCCGATAGCGAAGATAACTTTAAAGAGGTCCTCGAAGATGCCCGGGGGGCACACGCGACCCTCGAAGAACTTTACAGTGCTGCCCCCACAGATAATACTAAGCTGGATCAGAGTGTAATGGATAATGCCCTGAAGCTCCAGGTCGAGAAGGCGCTTGTTGAGGAAAAAGACCGCACAATGCTCGATATGGCCCTCGCCAAGGCCGAGAAGGTCGAAGTCGACAAGGAAAAAATAGAAGCTGCCCTTGAGAGGCGCAAAAATTTATAAGGCGACGGTGTCTAGAAAAAACTCAACGAGATTGATGGGTAAGAAGGGTAGGCCACTCGCACGTCCCAGCCCGACGCGGCGACATAAGGAGATAACCAACAATAAATATACGTGAAATAAAATTTACATATTTAATTTCTTAAAAATGTAATTTCTATTTTACTACAATTGTCAAAA
>Ga0066865_10000275_pt1 | contig 13460 bp, 14 predicted proteins | sample ETN01SmetaG_2_FD_66433 | JGI IMG/M metagenome (GOLD analysis project Ga0066865, IMG submission 66433) | Marine microbial and viral communities from oxygen minimum zone, Eastern Pacific Ocean - ETNP2014F12-01SV265 | ecosystem: Environmental > Aquatic > Marine > Oceanic ...
AGTTATTTTAAACCCATGAACTTCCCTAAAACACCTGGTCAGTGTAAATATATGAGGGTATTACAGTCCAATAAACCTATTATAATAGCAACAGGACCCGCAGGTACTGGTAAAACCATGATTGCATGTCAACTCGCAACCGAAAATTTAATGAATAGAGACACTAATCGTTTAGTATTAACACGACCAATTGTAGGTGCAGACGAAGATATGGGTTACCTTCCAGGTGAAATGGAAAGAAAAATGGAACCATGGACGAGACCAATGATAGATGTATTTGAAAATTATTTAACACGGGGACAACTTGAACACCATGTATGTATAGAACCTCTGGGTTTTATGAGAGGAAGAACATTTGATAACGCATATATAATTGCCGATGAAATGCAAAACAGTACACCTAATCAAATGAAAATGCTATTAACGAGACTAGGTAAAAATACGAAACTAGTTATAACCGGTGATTTAAAACAAAGTGATTTAGGTGAAAATAGCGGACTCACGGACCTTGTAAATAAAATAGACGGTTTAAACTTAAACTATATCGAACATGTCGAAATGGGAAATAATGACATATTACGACACCCTGCTGTTGCTGAAATTTTAAAATTATACTAATGGTTTTTCAAATCATTTATTCTTTTCTTAACATCTGAAACCTTCTGTTTATACTGAGCCAGTTCCTCGTTATAAATATCGAACCATTCTTTCATCTGATCGAGTATTTTTTTATTACGGTAGTACCACGATATTACATCTTTACTTACCTTATCACATGCCGAATATTCATCTAATATATACTTGCCATCATCTTTAGACATGTGTATTTTATGAAACTCTAAAATGTTCTCAAGATGCGCCATATTCTTAACATTTTCTGTGTTAAGTGCATCAATACATTTCAGTTCTTCTTCAAACATATAGAGTATTGTGATATTATTTTTTTAGATTAAATAACTTATAGAATATATTCAATAATACTCTATATGAAAGTGATATTAAGTTTTACTACAATACCACCACGATTCAAATATATACAGAGTTATTTAGAAAATCTCAAAAATCTAGATTTTTACAATGAAATATGGGTTAATATACCTAAAAAATATACAAGGTTTCCCGATTGGGATGGTAATTTTCCTTATACAGATTTTGGTGAAAATGTAATAATAAACAGGGATTGCGAAGATTTAGGACCTGGAACATCAGCTTTTTCACCCATTGTAAATGGAACAGATGCTGATATACTTATAGTCGTATGCGATGACACAATTTACCCAAAACGTATGATTACCCATCTCCTTGATAATTTCTTTAGAGAAGAATCCAAAAGTGTTTGGGGTTTATCAGGGTTTAACTTTGAAACATACTTTAAAGGACAATATCCCAGAAGTCATATAGATCCACCTGTTGATGTAATTGAAGCGTATGGTTCGTGTATGTATAAAACAGAATGGTTACGTAAAATATTAGATGAATTCAAGGAACTTTCACATGTAACATGGAACGATGATATGTTAATTTCAAATTTACTAGAAAAACACGGTATAAAAAGACGTACAGTATGTACACGCGAGTGTAATTTGGGTCAGTTAAAACAACTTGAATATGGATTTGATGAAAATGCACTTCATCATGTAGCTGCAAAAGAAACTGGTACCGATATTCCAAATCATACATTAAATAACATGCTTATTCTACGAAATTTAGAATCTATAGGTAAAAAGTATTTTAGTTATGAACCTTCACGTATTTAAAAACAAAAAACATATGAAATATATGAAGATATCTTACGCTATTTGTGTATGCAATGAATCCCGTGATTTATTTTCACTCGTATCTTTCTTACTAAAAGTCAAGGACAAAGAAGACGAAATTAATATTTTAATAGATACAGCGCATGTTACTGAAAATGTTAAAAACGTCCTCGAATATTTCAGTGATAAAATAGTAACGTGTAAAAGGGACTTTGATGGTAATTTTGCGGAACATAGAAATTTCCATATAACAAAGTGTTCGGGTGATTATATATTCATGATTGACCCCGACGAAATACCCAAAGAATTTTTAATACAAAATTTAAAAAAACTTATAACAGATCTAGATGGGGAACTTATTATGGTTCCAAGGATAAACGTATGTCCAGGGTTTACAGATGAATGGATCAAAAAATGTAATTTTAGAACAAATGAATTCGATTGGATAAATTGGCCCGATTATCAAGGGCGTATTTTCAAAAACAGTGAACATATAAAATGGACGCGAGGGTTACATGAAGTTGTATCTGGGACTGACAAAATTGTATATTTGAGGACCGATCCGAAATTAGGAATGTGGCATATAAAATCAGTAGAAAAACAAGATAATAGATGGGATAGTAAAGGAAATTATAAAATTCCAAATTTGGATAATTTATATGATACTTTAATGTAAATAGTAAAATCACTCGTATAATTTAATTTAAAGAATTCAACATCAATAAAATTATATGATTGCCTTAATTACAGGTATAACCGGACAAGATGGTTCATATTTAGCTGAATTTTTACTAGAAAAAGGATATAAAGTTCATGGTATAGAAAGACGCTGTTCGTATAATCAGAATCGCATCAATAATATTATTGAACCAAAATACAGAAATCACGAAAATCTCATTATGCACTACGGTGATATGACAGATGAATCGAGCCTTTTTAATATCATCGACACGGTTAAACCAACGGAAATATATAATTTGGCGGCGCAATCACATGTCGGTTTATCGTTTAAAATGCCCATATATACATCAGAAGTTGATGGCATAGGTGTATTGAAAATTCTAGAAGCGATCCGTTTAGCGGGTCTAACAAAAACGTGTAAATTTTATCAAGCGTCTACATCCGAACTCTATGGTAAAGTGCACGAAACTCCACAGTCTGAAGATACACCGTTTTATCCGCGATCACCGTATGGAGTAGCTAAATTAATGGGATATTGGGCAACAGTTAATTATAGAGAATCGTACAATATGTTTGCGTGTAACGGTATAATGTTTAATCATGAATCACCGAGACGAGGGGAAAACTTTGTCACTAGAAAAATAACACTTGGTGTAGCTAATATTAAAGCGGGTAAACAAAATTGTTTATATTTAGGTAATCTGGATGCAAGACGAGATTGGGGACACGCGCGTGATTACGTAGAATGTATGTGGAAAATACTACAACAAGATAAACCAGAAGATTTTGTTATTGCAACAGGTAGAACAACAACAGTACGAGAATTTACACAAAAATCATTTAAATATGCGGGTATAAATTTAATTTTTCAAGGAAATGGAAAATATGAAATTGGTGTAGATGAAGAAACTGGTGATGTTTTAGTTCGTGTACATCCAGATTATTTCAGGCCTGCAGAAGTTGATCTATTGCTAGGAAATCCAGACAAAGCTTTGAAAAAACTTGAATGGAACACGGATAAAACATCACTGGACAGTCTAATTAGCGAAATGATAGAACACGATATAAAAACAACTATTAAAGAATTAAATTAATTACACCTATATAAGATGAAATAATGTGGAAATTAATGGATAATGCTATTACTACATCTGATAAACTAAAACTTATAGAGTTTATAACGTCAACAAACATGTATACATGTGGCAAAAAGGTAGAAGAATTTGAAAATAAATGGAGTGAATGGCTTGGATGTAAGCATTCGTTATTTGTAACTTCGGGTAGTGTAGCAAATTTACTTCTCTTAGCAGCAATAAAAGAACATTATAAAATACAGAATGGTTCAAAAGTTCTCGTACCCGCGTGTACATGGGTAACTAATGTAGCACCCGTTTTTCAATTAGGTCTCGAACCTGTTTTTTGTGATATAAATCTCAATAATTATAGTTTCGATTTGGAAAATTTACCTAAAGATGACGATATAAAAATCGTATTTATAACTCATCTACTCGGTATCAATGCACCTGTAGAAGCATTAAAAGAAAAATATCCAACTTCTATATTTATAGAAGATATATGCGAGTCACATGGTGTTACAGATAAATTTAGTAAAAAAAGAGGGTGTGATACAGGTTCAACATTCAGTTTTTATTATGGACATCACATGACAACCATTGAAGGTGGTATGATTTCTACTGATAATTCTGAATTATATCAACTTATGAAACTTAAAAGAAGTCATGGTATGGCACGACACTTGTTACCCGAAAACTATGATAGAGTAATTTCAAAGTATCCAGGTATAGATCCTAAATTTCTTTTTCTTACCGATGGATACAATTTTAGAAACACAGAACTAAATGCAGTACTCGGTTTAGAACAGTTAAAAAGACTCGATAAAAACATAGAAATACGAAGAAGAAATTACGAACATTATATGAAAAAAATATCTAAATGTAAAGATTTTTTCTATATATGTGATTTTGATGAATTTAATAGTTCGTTCTGTTTTCCATTCATATGCAAAAATAAAGAAAATAAGAGTAAACTCATTAAACTATTTAATGATTATAAAATTGAATATAGACCTGTAGTTGCAGGTAATTTACTAAAGCATCCATTTTTGAATAAATGGAAAGATTCTATAAATGCACCAAATGCTAATATATTAAATGATAATGGTGTGTATATTGGAAATAGTCAATTCGTTACAATCGAAATGATAGATAAAGTTTTCGAACATATAGATAATATATGTCAGTAACAATTTTACATCATTTAGGTCTCGGTGACCAGATCATGCTCAACGGTATGGTTAGACACTTCGCAGAAAAAGAACACGTTTATATATATTGTAAAAAATGCCACGAAGATTCCGTCAAGTTTATGTATAGAGATATTTGTGATAAAGTTTCACTTATATTAGTGGAAACTACAAATGTTCAAGAAATACATTCTAAATTACCAAAAGGAAGTAGAGTACTCCCATTAGCAACATACGGTATGGATGATGCAACATGGAATAGATATACCAGTGCCACTAACTGGGCACATGGCGTATATCTCCAAGCAAAAGTAAACCCATTATACATGTATACAAAATTTAAGGTTATGAGGGACAGTTCTATACAAATTAGTCCACCGTCGAGAGATTATATATTCGTGCACGATGATCACGAAAGAAACAGGTTTATAAATGTAGAAACTGATATGTTTGTATATAAACCACATTCTAAACTCATTGATAAAAAGTCGGAATTCTTTCAATGCGATAATTCAAATATATTTAGTTATATTTGGATAATCGAAAATGCAAAAGAAGTACATTGTATGAATAGTTCGTATAATTGGATGATCGAACTCATGAAACTTGGTAATAAAAAAACAAATTTTTTTCATCTAAATGTTGCACATTTATATTATAAACCCGACACAGTTAAATCAGTTTTCAGTGATAATATATGGTCTTTTGTAGATTAATAACTCTTTTCTTCGACAATTTCAGAACCAGTTTCTATATTTATAAGTTTTTTAATACGCGCACGTTCGTCATTAAATACGTGTATATTTATAGCACATTGAATAAATTGATTTCGAATTGGAATATCAGTTTGGTAAAGTGGATTTTCCATACTCATTTTACGTATGAGTTCTTCACAATCCCAAATTCTTTCATTTACATCTTTCATAGCACCCTTATATTTAGTATCAAACTCGAGCTTTGAAAGTATATCGAGTTCATTTTTAACATTTTTCAATTTATTTTCATCTTTTATTCTATCCATTTTAATTTCGAGAATAGTAATTTTATCTATTAATTCTCCTTTAGAAATATCAACCTTCATTTAAAGATAATAATACCCTTTTCTTTAAATGACAGTGGCAATAATAACTGGACCAAATGGTCAAGACGGTACATATCTTAAACAATTTTTAGAAACAAAGGGGTATGAAATAAAATTATATAATGGTAATATTCTCGATACAGAACATTTGTATAAAACATTAGAATGTTATAAAAATTATGAGGGTATCATAGAGATATATAATTTAGCTGCAAAAGTGGATGTAGGTCTAAATCTAAATAACACTTTAGATGTATATAAAGTAAACTCTGAAGGTATACTCGTGATATTGGAAACCATTAAAAATTTAAATATGATTAAAAAATGCCGTATTTTTCAGGCATCTTCTTCGGAAATTTTTGATAAAAATACTGAAGAAGATATTATAAATGAAACTTCCTTGTGTAAACCATTTACTATTTATGGTATTTCTAAATACTCAGCAGATTTAATACTTAAATCATATAGGGAATTTTACGGGTTCCACGTGTCTTCGGGTATATTATTCAATCACGAATCACCCCTTAGAAAAGAACAATTTGTTACATCTAAAATAGTAAAGGGTTTAAAAAATATTTTCAACGGGACACAAGAGTATTTAGAACTTGGTAATATAGAAGCACAACGCGATTTTGGACACGCTAAGGATTTTGTGAAAGCTATGTGGTTAATAGTACAACAAGATAAACCAGACGATTATATAATCGCCACAGGTAAAATGCATTCAATTAGAGAATTTATAGAACTAACACTGAAACATATGAATAAAAATATAAATTGGGAAGGTGAAGATGAAAATGAAATTGGTAGTGTAGATGGTAAACCAATTATTAAAATTTCAAAAGAATTTTATAGACCACTTGACTCAAAAAAATTAATCGCGGATACAAACAAAATTAGAAAAAATATAAATTGGGAACCCGAATATGATTTTAATGATATTATAAAAGATATGATTAAAGAAATGAAACCTTGAAACATATATGGTTTGGGATCTTACAAGGGGAACTAGACATATAGACGGAAATACTATAATTGTTCATAATTGCGGATTCTTTTCATGTTGTAGTGTAAGACTTGGTGGAATAGTCGATTATTTTAATACGTATAAAAGTTTACCAAAAAGTGTTGATAGTTCAAGACAGTTTTTATGGTATAAAACAGATCAGAGAGAGGACGTAACTTTCAAGTTTTTTGAACATTATGATAATGTGAATATAGATATCGAATATGTAAAAAAAGTCGACTATCATGATGAACACCAAAATGGATTTTATAAAGATTTAGATTTTGAAAGTATCAATCCATTTATTAAAAAATATTTTTCACCTTCAAAGTTTGTTAAATATAAAATAGCTAAAATAACAAATAAATATAATATAGATTTTGAAAATACATGCGCTCTTTTCCATCGTGGTCATGATAAACATACTGAACAGGTAATATGTACACATGAAGAAAAACTCGAAAAGGCCAGAAAAGTACTAGAAAAGAACCCGAGTATACGGTTTTTAATTCAAAGTGACGAGACAGAATTTATAGAAAAAGCACTTTCTGCATTTCCAAATAACTCATTTTATTGTAAAGATGAAATTTATCATATGCCATATGATCCAAAAGGACTCATAGATTATACTTTTAGAGAAAACCCCGGTGAAAGAGCTGAAAACTTTCTGGCTGTATTATTTTTAATGTCAAAGTGTAAATATGTTATAACAAGCGCAGCTAATTGTGATATATGGACATCACTTCTCAGAGGTCACGCTAATAATTTGATACAATATTATAAAGGAGAATGGCGTGAAAGTTAAAGATTATATTATCAATATAAATAATGTCTAAAAAGACAATTCTAAATTTATTCAAAAATAAATTAAATAATATTAGAAGTGTTGGTATAACGTCGTATGATTATCCAACATCTAGAATAATAAATAAATCTAATATCGATTTTATCATTGTAGGTGACACAGTTGGTTCAACTGTACATGGTATGAAATGTTTGAATGAAGTTACAATGGAGATGATGTTAATGCACTGTAAAGCAGTTAAACGTGGTTCGGAAAATCAATTTATTATAGGAGATATGCCTTTTATGTCTTACCAACCATCAAATGAATTAGCTATAAAAAATGCTGGAGAATTTATAAAAATTGGTATGGACGCTGTCAAAGTGGAAGGTTATGTACCCGAAAGAGTAGAATCTATCGCAAATGCTGGTATAGCTGTAATGGGACATCTAGGTTTAACTCCGCAAACACGTGCAAAAATGGGTGGATACAAAGTACAAGCTAAAACAAATGATAGTGCAAAAAAACTTCTTGAACAAGCTAAAAATATAGAAAAATCGGGTGCATCACTTTTACTCATAGAAGCTGTACCTGAAGAAGTGTCGGAAATTGTCGCTAAAGAGTTGAAAATACCTGTATATGGTATAGGTGCGGGTCCACGAGTAGATGGACAATTAGTTATAGTGCATGATATATTAGGATTATTTTGGGAGTTTAAACCTAAATTCATAAAACAATTTGTTAATGGAGAAAAATTTTTTATTGATGCTATAAATTCATATGAAAAAGAAGTACATAATGGTAACTTTCCAGGTGAAGAACATGTTTATAAAATGTCTGAAAAGGAATTAAATAAACTATTAGGTATGCCAGGGAGTTCGTGGAAATACAATTAAAGATTCCCTTGTTTTATAATATAAATGAATGTCTGTGATTACATAATAAACACATTATACAATAATGGTATAGATACTTATTTTGTAATAACAGGTGGTGCAATTGTACCTTTTATTAATGCAATTTCAAATAACCCTAACGTAAAGTATTATTGTTTTCAACACGAACAATCCGCTGCTATGGCAGCAGAAGGGTACTATAGAAGTTCTGGTAAAATTGCATGTGTAGCCGTAACAAGCGGTCCAGGTGTTCAAAACCTTCTAAATGGTGTATGTGGCTGTTGGTACGATTCTATACCCGCGTTTTTCATAACTGGACAGGTAAATACGGCCGAGGATTTAAATAATTTTTCATCTAGACCTAGACAGACAGGTTTTCAGGAAATGCCCGTGGCGGATCTTTTTGGTCACGTTACTAAAAAATCTTTACACGTTAAAAATGTGGATAATATAAGAAATACATTAGAAAACTTATTATCAGACCTGATAAAGCCGCGTTTTGGACCAGTGTTAATGGATTTACCAGTAAATATACAGATGAGTAATATGCCGGAAAATACACCCGGTCCGTGTCTTCATTTTTTGTGGCCTACTAAAACCGATACTAAATATGATTTAACACCATACATTAACGAATCAAAACGACCACTTATAATTTTTGGACACGGAGTAAAGTTAGCGGGTGTAAAAAATGAAGCAATCGAATTTGCAGAAACCACGAATATACCTTTTGTAGTATCTTGGGGTGCATTTGATATATGTGAAACAAATCATTCTTTACGTATTGGTTCACATGGTGTTTATGGTGACAGATATGCAAATTATGCAGTTCAAAATGCAGACTTACTCATTATTATAGGTTCACGTTTAGATAGTAGACAAACTGGTGGTAATGGTTCTCTTTTTTCAAGGTATTCTAAAAAAGTCATGGTCGATGTAGATTTAAATGAAATTAAAAAATTACCCGAAAGAAATATACATATAGATCATTCAATATGCACGGATCTAAAAGAATTTTTTATTAATTTACAAAATTCACCTATACAAACACAATTCACAGAATGGAAAGATACATTAAATGATTGGAAAACTATATATGGAGAAGAATTAACAAGAAAAGGAGATTCCGCAGTGTACGATTACTTAAATGAATTCTTTAGAACTTTACCAGATAATTCTATAGTCATACCGGACCAAGGTGGTAATCTTGTATGGACTATGCAATCCGCAAAAATAAAAAATAATCATAAATTATTTACAAATTACGGAAATTCATCTATGGGTTTTGCACTACCATGTGCAATAGGTGCAGCAATTGGGTCTCCTAATAAAAAGGTATACTGTATAGATGGAGATGGAGGTTTTCAAATGAATATACAGGAGTTATTAACCGTTAAAAAATATAACCTTGATATTGATATTATAATTTTAAATAATAGTGGATATGGTATAATTAAACAATTTCAAGACAGTTATTTCGACTCAAAATACATAGCAACCGATAAATCTGAAGTATTTGGAGATGAAGTAAACTTTGTAAAAATAGCTGAAGCGTATGGTGTAAATACATTAACTGATATCCCTATTCCAGAAACACAAAAAATATACCCAAAACTTGAATTTGGTAATTCATTAGAAAATATGACACCATATATTGACTTTGAATGTGATATGATAGTTGATGTTCCACCTAAAAAGAGTTTAGGGTGGAACTAACAAATTCATTAATATTTTCTTCAAAAGTTTTAGTAGATTTCCAACCCAGAGAACGAATAAAATCTGGGGGTGCATCTTGATTACCTATTCTCCCCTTTATATTTTCATCAATAAGTTTATAATTAATTTCATGAATTGACATAGAATTAGCTATACACTTTAAAAAATCTAGATTTGACATGTAATCGCCCGTTGTATTATAAATTTTACCTGGCGGCTGTTTAAGTATAAAATTTACCATATCAGCTACATCATATATAGATGTCCATCTTCGTCCAATCACTTCATTATTATATGTATAAATTATAAACTCTTCTCTATTCAATAATTTTTTAATCGCAATCATTGGAAATCTTTCTTTCTGACAAAAGTGCCCAAATGTATTGTTTAACCTAACTATTGAACACGGAACATCATAACTCATCTCATACGCCTTACACATCTGTTCCCCGGAATATTTGGATGCCGCGTACATATTATGAGCACAACAAACATCTTCTTCATAACATAATCCATTTTTTCCATACACTTCTACAGAACTGAAATATATAAAATGTTCAACTTTATATTTTCTAGCAAATTCTAATGTTTTAACCGTTTCTAAAACATTATCTTCTATTGCACTCATAGGGTTTTCTATACATGACAGGGAACTGGGATTACCGGCCGCATGTAATATAATATCTATATTTTCACCATTCCATTCAAATACTCTATCTTTAAAATTTATTTGTTTTAAACGATCATCTTCTTTTGGTGGTCTCTTTATATAATATATAGTATATTCCGTATTTTCAAGAAAATATTCAATCATAGAAGCACCAACAAAACCCCTTGCACCCGTAATCAATACATGCTTCATATTACTTAAAGTATTTACATCTTTAACTAAAATAAATCGCTGTTCCACTCCGGCCATATATTTAAAATATCTTCATTTGTAATTCGTCTATTTGGTCTTATATCATACATTTTTTGTAATTGTGGATAATCTGGATCACTTGGCCTTTTTATAAATGAAGCCTTTGTTCTATATCCACTTGAATCTACACCGTATTTACTTAAATCTGGTTTAGATACCAGGGGTGATATATAATAATAAGCTAATGTCTTTCTATATTGACCTTCGGGGCATTTAATTTTTTCTGGTGTACCGTGCCATGACATATTATTCGTTTGAAAAAGTAAAGCTGAATTAAATTTTACACTATGTTTTGTTATACATTTAGATACACTCTCATTCCATAATTCAGAATGACCATTCCACTCATCATTCCATTCCTTATTAAGATAGAGTATCATATTTAAACGCCTTTCTCTATTTTCAAGAACAGGGTGTTTTTCATAATCTAAATGTAAATTTAATCTACCGTTTCTACCATGTGCATGTAAAGAACTTCCATATAAAGTAGTATCATACTCTAAATCTCTTATCGTTGAAATTTTTGAAAATATATTTACCAACTGATTAGTAGAGAGTACGTAATATAAATCCTTTATCGATTTAGGAAAGTTTTCTATAGAAGAATTTAAATATTTTACTTCAAGTGGGTTATTATAATAAAACCAATCTTCATTCTCTTGAAAATCACATGGAAAATCTTCTGTTATCTGTTCAATTACTTCATTATTTAAAAAATTGGGTATAATGACATTATTGTATGGTTCACCTTTTACAAATTTATCTGTATAATATTTTATATTATTAATCCAATCTCCGAAATATTTAGTATTATCTTGTGTATTGAAAAGTTCTAAATAATTACTATCTAACTTATCCATTTAATTTAAAGAATACAAAATCTTTAAATTAAATGAGATCATTCGTAGACGAAAGAGGTGAAATACTTTTTAATATAGATACTTTACCCTTTGAAATAAAACAATGTTTTACGAGTAAAAATAATAAACATGTTTTAAGAGGTCTTCATTGTAGCCCCTATCCAAAATATATAACAGTTAATTCGGGTAAAATATTTGATGTTATAGTAAAACCCGATGGAACATATGATGCATATATATTAAATAAATGCGATTCATTACTTATACCCGCTAATTGTGCACATGGGTATTTTTGTTACGAGGAAAGTGAAGTTACATATTTCTTAGGGGGTAAATTTCAACAACCACTCGAAAAAAACTATCATTGGAATGACCCAACTTTAAACATAGAATGGCCTACGGAAGTAAAGAATGTAATCGTATCAAGAAAAGACGCATCGAATCCACTTTTTACTGAAATAAATACAATTATATTAGGTTCAGATGGTTATCTCGGTTCAAATTTACTAAAGTATATACCAAAAAGTATAGGTTTAAATACAAGACTAGAAGATACAGGAGTTTTAAGGGAAAAAATTAAATTTATAAATCCTAAATATGTTATATCCGCGGCGGGTATTTCTGGTAAACCAACTATAGATTGGTGTGAAAGTCACAAAGATGAAACTATAAATGTAAATGTTACGTGCCAATTACAACTCATACAAATATGCAAAGAATTAGGTATTCATTTGACTATATTAGGTTCCGGTGCTGTTTTTGATGGCGATAAAATGTTTTCTGAAACTGATAAACCAACTTATACAGGTACATTTTATTCTAAATCGAGAGTTGTATTAGAAAATATAATACATGATGCATATATACACGACGTATTATACTTAAGAATACTTTATCCCATAACAGGAGATGGAAACCCAAAATGTTTTTTAGAAAAGTTGAAAACGCGTACAGAAAATATACATAATACGAGAATAACCGCAACTATTGTACCATCACTTTTTCCGAAATTGCAAGATATTATGGATCACAGATTAACTGGAATATTAAATTTTGTAAATGACGGCACTATATCCTTATCAGAAATATTACAGTGTTTTGATATAGAACATAAAATCAGCTCGGAAAAATCAAATAGAAGTTTATGTTGTTTAGATATTTCTAAAATGAAAACATATATCGAAGTAGACAATATTAATGATTTAAAGAAAATATTTGATTATTAAAGATAATGCCTAAAAAGGTTTGGTACGCACCCAATAAATTCGAGTCATATGGAGAAGAAGAAATAAAAGCCGTAGAAGAATGTCTCAGGGACGGTTGGTTAGCCGGGTTTGGCAAACGTTCCATAGAATTTGAAAAGCGAACGGCGTCTCTTTTCGGTAAAAAAATGGGTCTTTTTGTAAACTCAGGAAGTAGTGCTATTTTACTCGCACTCGCCGCACTCGATCTTCCAAAAGGTTCAGAGGTCGTTACACCCGCGTGTGGATTTGC
>Ga0066865_10000282_pt1 | contig 13295 bp, 4 predicted proteins | sample ETN01SmetaG_2_FD_66433 | JGI IMG/M metagenome (GOLD analysis project Ga0066865, IMG submission 66433) | Marine microbial and viral communities from oxygen minimum zone, Eastern Pacific Ocean - ETNP2014F12-01SV265 | ecosystem: Environmental > Aquatic > Marine > Oceanic ...
AAATACGACTTGGTGATGTGAGGTCGAGAAGGATCTGTTCGTGGACGAAGCGCCCATGACATGATGAAGTTGGTAAGAGGCATGAGAATGCCGACAATCGCCAAGAATGCAATCGAAAGGTAGGCGCTCGGAACTGAACCTGTATCGACCAATTGTCATCGCCTCAAGAAAGCATCCGCTCTCTGATTTAACCGACTAGAATACCCTCCATAAGCGTTCCCAGTAATCCATGAGATGCTGAAAAAAATGTTTAGGTTTCCCTAAATATTTTAGGCATCCCTAAACTAGCGAATGATATGTGCGATACAACCGATGTTCTCACGCTTGACGACTTGGTCGACGGAACCATTTCATTGGATGGTTTAAACCATCAAAACGACTGTTCAAGTTGTACCAATTCTTGCCAAAAAAAACAAACTGTTGAAATTATTGAAGTAGCAAAGGTGAAAGTAAAATCAAGATGTTGTAAACGATACGAGCGGAAGAAAAAAGCCCCCTGCAAAGGATGTCCCGAAAGAACCAGGGTGGTGGCTTGAATGGCGCATACTCTTCTCATTGGTTTTGGAACCGAAACGGGTAATTCTGAACTTCTGGCCATGGACGCACACAACAAAGCAAGCGAATTTGATATTGAATCAAAATGTGCCTGCTTGGAAGATGTTGAGGTCGATGACCTCAAGCTTGTGGATCATCTTATCATCGTCGTCAGTACGTGGGGCGATGGCGAACAACCTGACAACGCTCAAGATTTGTATGACGCTGTTGAAGAATTGAATGAAGATGCGTTGAGTGCTGTTAATTTTGCTATTCTTGCACTCGGCGATACTGCTTTCGATCTTTTCTGTGAGGCAGGCATTCAATGGGATGAATTGTTAGAAAAGAAGGGCGGCAAGCGATTTCATGATCGTATTGATTGTGATACGGACTACGATGATGAGGCTGAAGAATGGATTGATATCGTTCTGGAAAAGGTTGCTTCATCCACCGGAAAGTAGGTGCTGGACAAGCCATCTGACATCATTGCGTTAACCAACCACTTCTAGGATGAGGAAAACGGCCAAATCATGGCCGGCGGTTGAGTAAAAAGATGATTCCTACAAGTAGAAGGAAGCCACCTGCGAACATCGTTAAGGTCGTATCATCAGCAAGCCCAAAGAGTCCTTCTTCAATTTGACCAGTGACTTCGAATTGTTGATTCTCTCGACCGATGACACCGATATCTTCTGGTTGAACGGAAATAGTGAAGTCAAAGGTGTCGGTTAATTCCGCACCATATGGAGGTTTGATTTCAACAGTGATGTTCTTGACTTCACCCTTGTCGATAGAACAAAGAAGCGAAGAGACACTGATGATTTCACAATCGTCCGCAGGATCTTCCAATTCAATCTTCCATCCACGCAGGTTATCGGAAGAGAAAATCTCAGTTTCTGTCTCAATGTTACCATCATTTCGGATCTGAACAGTGAACGACATGCTTTGCGGATAAACCAAATCAAACGATGTGGTTTCTGGTTCAAGGATGTTCAAATCGAAAATCTTCTGAACACTTACCGAGACTGTTGATTGTCCAGTTCGGTTCGCTGCATTGGATTTGCTCGTGACCACAATGTAGAGATTTCCTCCTTCACCAGTGAGGGTCCCTTGATTGACTTCAATCTTCAGTTCGAGATACATCTCATAAGGCCGAGCTTCGTGGCCTTGGGTAATATTCAACTCAAACACCATGTAATCTTCCATAAGTGCCTTTGACGGTTTCGTGTAAGGCGTGCCCGACGCGTCCAAGAGGAAAACGCTGTTATTTTCATCCCAAATACCATACCCAAATGGCACATCGATCTCATTGTTCGCTGCAATTGGCAAGCCCTTGGAATACACAGTGCGCGTTGCAACGCCGTTCAATCCAGTCAATTCAAGGATTGCAGTATCATCGCCATTACCCATGTTTCGAATCCACATTCCAACCGTCTCTTCATCGCCTGGAGCAAGAATCAATTCTCCGGTTCGACCATCGAGACCACCTTCTTCGAGGCGAACATCCATGGCATAATCTCGAGTTGTGAGATATGCCGTAAATCGTAGTTCGCGCTGGTTATCTGGGATGCCATCGCCATCATCATCAATGCTGTTTGAATCATCCTTGTTGGTGATTCGCATCGTGAAGGTTGAATATTCATCGGAATCTGTCACTGTTGCAATGAAAAAGAGCGATTTGGTTTGGCGAGCATCCACAGAGATTTCTGTAAAACGATTACCAGCCTCATCCTCAAAGAAGTACGACCATGCAGGAGATGCAGTTTGTTGAATCACACTCAATCTGAAACGATCCTCAACGTTTCCTGTGTTCTCGATGTTAAATGGGAATTTAACCTCATTACCAGCCTTACCGGTTTGTGAGAGCGCAGTTGAGTCCACTTCGAATCCATGAACTTCTGCAACAGAGACAGAAAGTGTAACGTCGTCGTATGGCTCTCCTCCAGCATTTGGAGCGACTGCAAGGTCGATGTTCACAACTTCAGTCGCTAATGCATCTTCCGGTAGAGTCACAGTTACGTCAATCGTTTCCTTTCGATTAGGCGTATGTTTTGAATCGAGCGTAACAGTTGAGTCCTCTAATTCGACGGACCAACCGCTCGGAAGTGATGAGGGTGTAATTCGGAATGTGTCAACGCCATTTCCGGTGTTCTCGACCGTTACCGAGGTTGTTGCTGATGTACCTGGTTCGATGTTGTTCAATTGAGAAGACACCATTGTGATCATCGCCCCGTAGGATTGGCCAACGGTGACAATCAATTCTGCGTTACACTTGACTTGTCCGCTATCTTTTCCTTGAATGAAAACGGATTGCTCTTCTCCTGCGTTAACAGAGTCATCAGGGTTGACTTTGAAGTTGAATGCCTTGGTTCCATCACCGTTGTATGGAAGCGTTCCACTCGAGCCTCCAACGAATGTAATCCAACCAGCCTTTGGACCTGCAGAAGTGGCCTGTATGGTCCAGTCGGAGTTTCCTTCGTTGGTAAACGTTGCAACAACCGTATCTTCTCCACCTGGTTGAACATTCGTGGAAGATTTTGAAAGCGACAGACTGCATTCCTTGAGAACCGGTACGGTGATATCAAAGGCTTGTGAATCACTTGAGTTTCCAGTAGGATCGCTGTTGACCGTACCTGTTACTTCCCAACAATACTTGTCCGCTTCTTGTTCATTGGTCACTTCAAGCGAAACGATGACTTCAGTGGATTCTTCGGAGTCAAGCGTTACGGTTGTTTCAGAAAGTTCCGGAGAAAGTCCGCCAGAGAATGAACACCCGGAAGCGTCATCTTCATCGGTAACTGAGAGATCAATGGTTGCTTCTTGTTGACCAGTGTTTTCAACGATCAAGGACCATTCAGTTGTGTCTTCACCACCCCATGTTTTGCTGGATACTTCCATTGACAAATCAACGCCAAACAATGCACTTCCTGAACCATCGCCTGCTGTGGTAGTAACGGTTGCTGTCTCCGTTGCTGGTTGGCCAGGCGGTTCAGGAGGCTCGGGTGCATCTTGAGCATTGGCGGTAACTGTTGTTTCGCAAGAGCCTTCTGCAGTTTGCGTAAGTGAGATGTTCATGCTCGCCTCTTCGTATGATCCTGCATCGATTTGACCTGTGATTTGTGTGATGGTCGACGTGTATGCACTGCAATCTTGATCTTGTCCTTCAGCGCTACTCAACTGAACGGTTACAGCATTCGAACCCGAATTGTAAACTCGCACGGTGTACTCTCCTGCTTCACCAGGATTGATGGTTTGGGCCGATGGAGTTACCGTAACTTGGATGTTCGCATCCCTTGCTCCATCAGCTGAAGCCAAAGGCGATACAAGAGGCAACATCGAGAACATCATCAATGAAATCAAAAGAATTGCAAGGCGTTTCTTTTGCTTCATTTGCTGCATCGTCGACCCTCCTTCATTGTGCGGGAGGCGTTGACCTATCAAAAGGATGCCCTTTGATGTTCACGAATCATGCCGAAACGAAGCCTTCGGATGAAGCGCCACAATTTGTGCATGTATCGACCGATTGGCAGGATGGAATGTCTGCATGGTATCTTGCACCACAACTAGGGCAACCTTTCATTGGGCCAAGGATGGGAGATCTGCATGACCAACATGTTGGTACAGGTTGTTGTGATGGTGGTTGAATGAGAGGAGAAAGCGCAGGTTGCTGTTGCTTCGCACCCTTTGTTCGAAGGATGAGCAAAACGACCAAGAGACCGACAATAAGCGCAATTCCAGATCCTACGATCAAGGCAGTGTTTCCTTTCGATTCAGCATCATCAAAGGTTGCAGAAATCTCAATATCAATCGTTGTGAAGGAAGCCTCCACTTCTTGAATTCCAGAAAGTTGGAGTGAGAGTTGTTGCGAACCCTTCGACGTACCTGTTAGTTGGATTGAAAATTGTTGGGAATCTCCTGCAACTGCATTCACAATATCCTCGCCAACAATCGATGCTTCAAGACCCTTTGAGGTCTCAAGGAGAAGTTGGTGAGAAAGGGCAACGTTGCCCGTATTCAAGACGCGAACCTGAATTGTTCCAGAGCCCGTATCGTCAAGGCTCGATAGACCCGTAATTTCCCATTCAATACTACGTTGTTCGGCTACGAGCATGGTCGTTCCCTCAGTTAGGGAAACATCATCATCATACAAAGTGAAGGAAAACGATGGTTGGGAACCAACTTCAAGCGTCAGTGGAAGAATGATCGAACAAACGACTGGAACAACATCATCGGCGACGGTCGAAACATCAGAACATTCACCAAATACGCCTTGTGATAGCGAGGTGGAAATTGATGGGCTCCAAGCAACATCGGCTTCATTGATCAACAACCATGTGAACGTCATCTCCTGACCAGGTGGGTGGAACCCAGGTCCAAACGGATGATCGAATGTTTCGCCATTTTCGAATGCCAATTCGGAGAATGTTAGCGATGGTTGTGGAAGTTTAAGCACGTCAATAACACCCGACCAACTAAAGCGTTGGGCACCAACATCGAGATTCAATTGAATTGGACCAGAGAGTGCATTGCCATTTCCTTGAATTGAAATGAGGATATTCTTCGATTGTTCAGTCCAACCCATTTCAATGGATTGCAATGGTGTTTGAGAAGACCATCCTGTTGGCAAGGACAAACTCGGCACAAGCGTCATATCCACGTTACCACGATTTTCAATCGTAAACAGGAGGTTGAGCAATGCATCTGGACGAGGCGTTCCTAAATCGGACTCAAGGATGAGTTCGACTTCTCGCACCTCCATGACTTCGATTGGAATGTCAACTTCCCAGGTTTGTGATGGTTCGGTCTGTGAAATTGCAGTAAGCGTGACCATGCGTGATGTGCCCGCTGCGGTAGAGACTTGAGGTGGTGTGAATTGCATGCTAACATCCATTTGTCCACCTTTTGCAATCAATCCAGTTGAACCCGATGTTGCACCAGGATCGTTGCTCAAGTCGGTAAATCCAGCACTCCAGCCCGCTGGTGCTTGCAGGAAAAGATCGTAACCAATTTCCGTATTTCCATCGTTGTAAACTCGAACGGTAAGATTGGTTGGGTTTGCCGGATGGACTGGAACAACGGTGTAGTCGTATTCAATTCGGAATTCTGGAATATCCAGAACATGGAGATAAAGCGAGAGCGGGTACGTGATTCCATTGTCAACATCAAGACCAACAATATCGATGCGGTATTGGCCCGGTTCAGGTGCTTCAGGATATACCACGGTCAAAGAAACATCGGCCGTTGCTTTCCCTTGAAGTGTAAAGTTCGATGCGGTCATTCCAAGATACCATGGCATTTCTGTTCCATCTGAATCGAGATACACACCAATGGCATCAATCGAAGCATTTGTCTCGAGAAGTGCTGTATTCTCTAGTGTTAGATTCCAAGTTGAAGTCGTTTGTGAAGCAAATTCAACTTGCCGTGAAGTTTGATCCGCAGTAACTTTGACGCCCGGTGCAGTCACATCGACAATTTTTGTCAACACGTTGTTGTTTTCTCGTATTTCTTCAATCGTATCATCAGGATCGATGAGAAGTTCAAGCGTTGTCACTCCTGATTGTTGAGGCGTCCAATACCATGTCGATTGGCGGCTTGCGCCTGGATTGATGTCAAGTGTGATTCTATCCAGTTCCGTCCCATCGACCATAAATGCAAAATCAACGGATTCCGCCTTAATGTTACCTCCGTTGAACACTTCAGTAGTAAGGCGAACCTGATCGCCAACCTGAGGGATTGTGACGTTCAACAGCATCGAGTTGGCAACAACCTGTGGGTCTGGTCGCAAATCGTTGACACCTTGTCCTGAAACTGCAATGGCAAATGGCTGTGCACCGCTACCAGCATGGTAGGCATCCTTGACGCGTACAGTCCAGATACCTTTCATCGCCATATCGATGAGAACGACTTCGAGATTGTTGATGTCGTCCTTTGACCCTCCTGTGGTGGAGCGCCCATTGGCGAAATCGTTTCCAAGGTAGACTGTTCCATCAGGCGATTCAACTTCAAGATCAAGATCGTTGACCAACGCCTTACTGGCAAATCGGCTACCTCGATAATCGGACCATGCAAGAACTGCTTTCAGTTGTGAATTGGCATATGTGACATTGAAGACGTAGGATTTTGATGCACCAGAACTGGTTAACACAGAGCGGTCATCAACCCAGATTCCACGACCTTGTGAAGGTGCAAGCGTTTCTTTGAGATTGACTCGCCCCCAACCCTCGTCATTGTTTGGAATGTCACGAGCATTGATGTCCGTTGCACCAAGGACAAGAAGCGCCTTGACAAGTGCACCCTGAGGCGATGGCCGCTGTGCAATTTCCATGAGATATTCTCGAATCAGTGTTGCCGCACCAGCAGCATTTGGTGTTGCCATCGATGTTCCTGTATACTCAAGATACCATGTCGATTGCCAACTTGAACCACCGATGTCTTGTGCTTCTTGTGCTCGACAAGAACGTACGTAGCCACCAGGAGCGATAATGTCAGGTTTGATGCGTCCATCATCGGTCGGACCGCGTGATGAACCTGACATGAGATTGTCAGGTGCACCACTGTATCGTGCTTGGTGATTTCCTACCGTTACCACGTTCTTTGCAGTTGATGGTGAACCAACTGTTCCAGCACCTGGCCCATCATTTCCAGCTGCAAACAGAATTGTAAGTCCTTCTTGACCGTTGCTAACTTTATCGTAATTGAATGAACGATCATCGACTGCTTCAGCCTCTGAAGTGTATTCACCCTGTGTCGAGGTGGCTGCAGAACCCCACGAATTTGTGTGAATTCTTGCTCCGGCGTTGTATGCAGTATTGAGCAAATAGTTCAATGAAGGTGAGACAAAATTACCTGTATTGTCGTTTTCCATTGCTTGAAAATACAGTTCAGCGTCTGGAGCAACTCCTGCATAACCGCCCTTGCTTCCATCACCAAGTACTGTACAAGAAACGTGTGTTCCATGACCCGAGTGCTTGTCTGCGGTTGAACCATCGCCAATCACGTCATAATTTCCGACAACACGTGTACCAAAATCACCATGATCTTCATCCAAGCCTGAATCAGCGACTGCGACGATTTGGCCAGAGCCGTCAAGATCGGTGGTGAAATACGAGCGCATCGTATTGATCTTCATGTGATTTTTCGATTGGTCGTTATCGATCGTCATCTGCGGTTCGAACCGTAGCCACATCACGGAAGGTTGTCGAACGATATCGAGAATGTTGTCGACCGCCAGGTTCCCACGGTACTGTCCTTGATCAAGATGTGTTGCATCTTTGAGGGCAAGTGCAGCAACCTGTGAAAGCGATTGTTGGATTGTATTTCCGTCAGAATCAGCAATTGTAACATCATCGATTTGCTGATCACTCCACCAACCTTCAAGACGAACTTCTTGGTCTTGAATCGCTTCAATTCCATCTTCAAACATCATTGCATCGAGCAAGGTATCGTCGAGGAACATTGCAAGGGGTACATCCCATTGAGCAATGACAGCGGGCTCGTTTTGCACTGCAAGCAAAGCAGGTGCTGTTCCCTGAACCATCAAGCCTGAAGGAGAAACGTATTCTCTTACTTCCAAACCAGAAATTTCTGAAAGTTCTGAACGAACATCGCTCATATGACGAGCATTGTCGATGAGGAGAAGTTGAACATCCATCCGAGGTTCGAGAACATCTGTGGTCAAAGGCCGGTTGAGTTCAAGGCCATGCACTGAAAATATTCCAAGACGTGAATGAGCTTCGATTGGTCGTTGTTCTTCAATCGTAGATGAGTCATACGTGCCAACAAAGTCGGAATACGCATCGGTTCGTATTGAGAAAAACTCAACATTTCGCTCAAGGTCAAGGTTTCGAGACGATTCAGTCTCAGGACTCACCATCGAACTCCATGGACTCATCAACAAAAGGACGAGGATTCCGATGGCAAGACGGATTTGTCGCTCCATTACTAACAACCTCCCTTAGATGACGCATTTATCGCTATGGGTCATTTGTTTGAACAATCCCATCAAAACAGCCGCGTTGTTGTCTCAACTTGATCAACAAAGACTTCGGAAGCATATGTTCCAACAACGTGATTGGCTTCAAAGAAAACCTCACTGTTGTCAAACATCGTATACCGAACGGAAATCTTGAGCGTATATTCGTCCCAGACAGTGTAACCGAGGACGATCATCTCCAGATCATCGCCTGCTAAAGATGAATGTGCTTTAACAACATCCACTTCCACCCTCATACTCTGTATCAGAACGTCTTGAGCATCAAGAAATTGAACATCAACAACAACATCCCGAATGTCTCGGCTACCATCATTTTGCAACTCTGTCATAACCAAATGGCCACCGCGTTGCATGTACGCTGTATGGATTTCAACATCATCGCGAGGAATGACCCAATACCATCCACTGGCGATTAAACCAACCATGAGCAAGAGAATAAGCCCCGCAATGGCGACACGAACGGGATTGATGTCTCGAATTCGTTCCTTAACAAACTGAGCAACTTCTTGTGCTTGACGATAGGCTTCAAGTTGTTCTGGATCGTTCAAATCAAGACCCATTTGGTGGGCTTCATTACGTTGGGTCAACTCCAGCAACCCCATGGGTTCTGCTGCGACAATGTCGTCTTCATGAACCACTAATTCATCATCCATATTCTCACCCAAAGATCATCGCGAGGAGCGAAGCCACACCCGACGTAAACGGTTCTACAACCATAATGTGACGTGTTTCAACAGAATTGCCTGTTAAGGTGCTTACCACAGATAGGTCCGTAACAACACCATTTACGCCAAGCGAGGTTGACGTCGGAAGTATTCCTGTAAATTGTGCATCGAGCAAAACACCTCGCCCATCGACTTCCAAGTCACCAAAGAGCGGAGCATAGACACCAGGCTCAATGTGAACTTCAGCACTTGAAACAAGTCGGCCAGTGGTGATATCATCGAGAACGATAACAGGATATCCGAGTGGACGATAAATGGTGATTGTTGCACCTTTGAGATTCTCTCCAACAATCTCGAAACGATCGAGGTAGACGCCCGGAGCCGCTGCAACATTCGACTGTCGCATGTACAATTCTTCTACACCTTGGTCAGATGATACAATACGGACACCCCAATCTTCCGTTGTTTCAAGTTTGAAGGTCTTTGGAAGGTTTTTCGCAATCATCAACGTATCGCCCTTCGCATCAATCGCTCGCCCGCTTGCTTCGATGTACATGTCCATTTGATCTGAATTTGAAGCATAATCGAGCGTCATCATACCTTGGAACGATGTTTCCTCTCGGATATCGTATCGAGTATCAGGTTGTGCTGTAAGCGTCATGAAGGAGGGGACGTTCCGGAAGAAGGTCGTCGCCGGCCACCAGAATCCATCAACGAAGCGGTGTTGTTGAATCATCATCGATTCAACACTCGTTTGTTGGTTTTGTTGATTCAATGGAACATCAACGCTCAGTTGCAAGACGTCCCCAATGGTCGCTTGGAATTCTGTCTTTCGCGGTACAGTTTCGATAAACGTCTCAGCTCGAACAAGATTCTCTTGATCGATGAACACAGCATATGCGTACTCTAATTCCTCGCCAATATCATAATCCATTTCGATGGAAAGCCGAGGAACGGTAAGGTTATCTTGTCGCGAGAACGTTGCTGATACAGAAACATCCCTTGATTGGTCAGTATCAAAACCAAAGATTTGCAATTCGGTCGCCGATTGTTCAATCCCGTTCATCGTGATAAACAGATGCTCCCTCGCCGGCAACCAATCAGTGAGAGTCATTTGGAAATTGTATGTTGGAACCCCTTCAGGCAGGGAAAAGATGTAATCAATATCGATTTTACCTGAGGGTAATTGTGGTAACCAGGTTCGTAAATGCCAACTTCGACGTTTCTCAAACGATACACCACGTTCTTCCAACAATTCAACGTCAATCCCTTCCAATTCTCGTTCGGTAATGATTCCATCATCGAGATTTACCATGAGCGGATATGCAAACGAAAGATTTGCTTGCACAAATGTTGCTTCGAGAAGTTCGATTTCTTCAGCATCAATGATGTAATCAGCAAGAATTTCATCAATGGTAGCTCGCTTTGATTCGGTGAGGTTGGTAAGCTTTGAGAGATTGAAATCAACAACGGTTCGCTCCAATGCCTGCATATCAAGACCATGTTGCCACTTTGGTTCATCGACTGTGAGTGATCCCTTTCGCATGTCGGCAACAATATCGAAACTCTCGCCTGTCGTCATATCAAGGCCGTAGGCAACATCGGTTGCTTCACCTGTTGTATCACCGACGTTCGCAACCAGGCCATAGACCAAGTCATTGACTAAGCCTCCGATACCAACAACATCGCCCAAGAAGAACGACAAGGCTTCAACGCCTTCTCCCTCACTAAAATCAGGAATTTCAAGACCGCTTGAATCAAGATCGCTTGGAAGAACAATTTCTAGGTTGGCTGGGAGAGGTTCGAGACGCATCATACCATTTAGTCCCAAAAATGGATCGTCGTAATTGCTTACATCTTCCATTGAGATACTGAACGGTGATGAAACCTGTCGTTGAAGTGCATATCGTGCGCTTCCTTCTGGACCTGTTGAATTTGGATCGAGTGGGGAATAGCGCTGAACCGATTGAATGTTGGAAATTTTTGCGCTTAAGGAGGCTTCTGCTCGGTCTGTGTCAACCCAGAAACGGAAGTGATCACCGTCCATCGTCAACGGTGTTGTTGCATTGGTCATCTGGACCATAATCGACGTAATGGGTGTTTGTGCTTGGAAGCCAATATCATCTCCGAGATTCAATTGGAATTGAGCAGGCAGCCCCTCAAGTCGTATCGCATTGCGTTGAAGACCTTGTTCACCTCCGTAGGTGATCGTTCCAATCGGTTCGCTTGCAGTGTAAACCAATTTTGTGGGATCTTGAACCACGCTCAAATCGCTTGGCCGATTTGAAATCATAGCCGACTGTGCTGTGATATTATCGAAATTTGTTCCCGAGTGTCGAATGTGACCGACAAGAAGTTGACCGGATTGTTGACCTTGAAGTTCAAGTCCGCGCACGCTTGTAATAGGGTCATAGGATTGATAGACGCGAGAAATGTTTGATACGCGTATGCTCATCGCTACAGGAACAAGTGGATCGACTGGTCCATCTCTTCCATTGACCTGATCGATTTCAGTATCCTGTGACAAGAGAATATGGTCTGAATCTGACAAAGAAGGATGATCGCTGCTTCCAATCGCCATGGAAATTTGTCCGAGGCTTCTCGGGCTTCGAACAGAACCATCGCTCCATGTTTGTCGGACTTGACTCAGGCAAAGAACCTCAATTTCGCCACCTGAACTACCAGCAGTGCCAACAATAAGGTCCGGGAGTGAATTCAGAATAGCCCCCAAATCGAGGACCACTTCAACGAGCGTGAGCAATGCATTATCCAACAGTTGTGCGATGGTATTCAAGTCAGGATTGTTGAAATTCACTCGTGATATACCTGACGATGATAATTGGAAACTACCCTTGAGAATGAGCACCTCTGGAAGGTTTTCAACATGGATAGAGAGTGAACTCACATCGTTTGCATAGCCTCCGCGCATTAATGTTGAATTGTAAGAGAGTGACTTGATTCGCTCAGTACCTGCAACCATGATGAGGGTCGCTGGAGGAGCTGCAGGATTCACTGGAAGTGTCAAATCGTTCTGATTCGCCGTCACATCTCCTGAGAAATTCTTGATAGCAAGGATGAATGAAAGTCGTTCAGGAACATCACCAGGAAGATTTGCACTTCCAGGTGCTTCTCCAATCATGGTGTAAATTGCATCGATTTCTTCTTGAGGTAATGAGCCTGATGGAAGGCCTCGAAGCCATAATCGGGAATCTGTAATGTTTCCAAACGTTCCTCCTTCAAGCGTATTGCTTCGATCTTCGAAATAATGCAACCACAAGTCTGCGCCTACATCACTGTAAACTTCAACAGTATCGAATGTGTTGTCTCCAAGATTGTCATTGCGTAAGACGAGATCGACTTCTTCTGGAAGTGTATTTGACCCATATTCGGGATGGAAGCCTACATCGAGATAACCCATGTCGATAATTGCGGCTTCACCTTGTTGGTCAACTTGATCGAATTCGATAAAACCTATTCCCACACCATATCCACATTTGTGTGTTTCACTCTTTGAACCATGATCGTTGAAAACGTCATAATACGACTCATCACACTCTGTTTGTCTATTTTCGGGACCGGCATCCGAATTCCGTATAGAAATTGCGTACGGTGCTGAAATCGAAATCAACGAGATTGCATCTGCTGGGAGGGCTCCGCCTGTTATGAAATCGGTGAGAATTGCAAAAATATTTGAAATTGTATTCGATATACTGAATCGGAATTCTTGGATACCAACCTCGACTCTGAAATTGTTGGGAGGTTGGGTCAAACGAGTGTCAAGGACAATCGCATAAGATTGTGATTCTTGAATAGCAGAATCGAATGCCAGACCCTTGAGCAGCGATACTTCCATGTGTTCAAGTTCATCCCAAATTGGATCGTTTTCATTCAAGTAATCGATTTTCCATTGGAATGTTGGCCTAAGCCACAAGGTATCAGGTATGCTCAATGGGTTAAATGGATTCAGCGGTGGTTCAAATCCAAACCCTTCATTGAGCGTAAAGAGACCCAGAACGGTCAATGAAATGGAGACATCATCGACGGAGTCGCCATCAATATCGATGTAGTTTTCAAACAAGACGAGATTTGCTCCAACGAACAATTCT
>Ga0066865_10000302_pt1 | contig 13047 bp, 12 predicted proteins | sample ETN01SmetaG_2_FD_66433 | JGI IMG/M metagenome (GOLD analysis project Ga0066865, IMG submission 66433) | Marine microbial and viral communities from oxygen minimum zone, Eastern Pacific Ocean - ETNP2014F12-01SV265 | ecosystem: Environmental > Aquatic > Marine > Oceanic ...
TAAATCTTTAAATTGCTGTGTTGTTTCTGGAAATCCAAGTCCAGTCATCCAGTTATGCACTGCCATGTAATTTTGCATATTCTCATCAACCAAAAATGTTAAAGAAAAATCACCATAGGTTAACTTGTCTCCAGGAACATCCACATCCTTGAGATATGATGGTTGTATTGCTGTACCTAGATTAATTTCAGGTATTCTTGCCGTATTGCAAAAGAAAGGAATTTTTGGGTTTTTTGATAATGTGAACTTAAAACCAACCGGTGATAAAAAATTCCTATTACCTATCTGCTCCGGAAATGCAGTCATTGTTTTTATTTGTATTTAGATAAAAAAAGGGATCCTTTCGGATCCCTGTAAGAAATATGTGAACCGTGGATCACATGAGGTTTCTGACGGTGACTCTTCTGTAGTAACGGTTTGCGTTGACCTTGATAGCACCAGGGTTGGTGACTGTGCCAGAAGCATTGCCATCGGCAAATGGGTTTGCAACCATACCGTAACGAGTCTTGAAGCCGATCTTGGGCTGGAAAGTGTTCTCTCCAACTGCACGAACCATCTGAAGTGGAACGTATGGGCAATAGAACAGACCTGCGTCATAAGGGGAAGTTCCCTTATATCCTGCAACGTAGTACTGATCAGCACTTGCGTTAGAGGAGTATGGGTCAATGTAGACTCTGTACTTACCAGCAAGGACACCTGCGAAGGTGTTACCGGTGTCATCAACGTTCAGGTTTGCGTTGAGTGCAGGGGTGTAGTCGAGGACTCCTGCCATGGTCAGTGCGGAAGCAACATCTGCGGAACACAGAATCATGTTGCCCTTCCCTCTACGAGTTCTTTGTGCGATTGCGTTCGCATCTCTCTCGATTTGGAAGATAAGACCCTTGAACTTCTCAACAGACCAACGACCGTTGCTGTCAACGTCAAGGTCGAAGATTCCTTGGTTGGCAACATTCTTGGTTGCACCAGTTTCAGCAGTCTTGTAGATGGTTCTGATAACTTCTCTGTTGATCTCAGCAAGAATCTCTGTGGAGAGAATGTTTGCAAGTTCAGCTTCAGCATTCAGACCGTGGATTGCCTTGAGGTCTTGTGCGAGTTCTAAGGAGTACTCGGCCTTCAGTGCTCTTGACTTAGCAGTAACGGTGACTTTCTCAATCGAGAATGCCATCTCGTTGAAGTTGTTGTCATTTGTTGCACCGAGTCCTTCGGACATTCCGGTGTCCATACCCTGACCAACACCATATGCTGCCTGGGTCAGGTTGGTGCTTGGGTTAAGTGCGGAAGGATCGCTACTAGCAGCACCACCAGTTCCTGTTCCTAAACCAACTCCAGATCCATCGGAACCAGGAGTATAAAGACCAGAGGTAGAAATACCACTGTTTGAGAATGCGGTATCTGCCTCGTCGAACAGAGCTTCAGTTCCACTCTGAGTGCTATAACGGGAACGCATTGCGAAGATGAGTCCGGTAGGACCGTTCATTGGTTGAACACCTGCCAGGTCATATGCGACCAGGTTAGGCATTGCACGTCTGATCAGGGAGATCAGAACAGGGTCGAAACCTGCTACTTTATTGTCTGCACCGCCACTGAAACCGCCTGTACCTGCGGAGTTGGTAGGACCTGCTTCTCCGAGGAATTCTGCTTCCTCTCTTAAAGTTTTTTCTTGGTTCTCCAGAAGAACTGCGGTAACCATTCTCTTATGTGCATCTTGGATGCCTCCGAGACCCTCATGGTTGAGGATAGGTGCCCACTTCTCCTGAAGGTGTTCAGCATTGAAACCTTGCATTTGAATTTACCTTGTTAAAAATTTTAGTTTGACTGATAATTAAAAAATCACTTTTTAGAAACTCTTGTCAGAGCATCAAGATATGATTCCATTAAACCAGATACTGGTTGTTGTGTAGAAACATCCGAACTTTCGGAAATGTTCTCTGACTCGTCTCTTTGAGCACCGGCATTCTCTGGGAAATATGAATTTCTCAGTGTAACCAGTTTCTCACGATATGTATCTTCACTATCAAACTCAACATTTTCGGCAAGAGAAGCGAGTTTTTCCTTCTGAGAAAGTGCGAGACCTTCGCAGACATCGGAGAAGATTACATCAGCAACCGACTCAGCTAATCTTTGATTGAGAGCAATATTTTTATTGATTTGCTCGTTGAGTTTATCTTCCATCTCATCTAATTTTTCCACCATTGCGGCGGTTACATCATATTTTTCTTCAGGGATTTGTACATAATGTTCTTCAAAAAGACTCTTCATTCCGGTGAGGAACGATTCGGTCATTTCTGCCTTGAGTCCTTGCTCGATTGCGAGTTGATTTTCGGTCATCCACTCTTCGGCAACATACTCAAGATATGCATCAACTCTAGTGGTAAGTTCTTCCTTGATAACGGAAACTTCTTCTTCTAAAGTCGATTCATATTGTGCTTTCAGTTCTTCTTGAACTGTAGCAACTTTTGCCTTGATAGCAGTTTCAAAAATGGTGCGTGCTTTCTCTTGGAAATCTTCAGAAAGTTCTTCACCAGCAAGCAGTGCCTCAACATCTTCTTCGACGTTGTATTCTGCTTCAGGTGCTTCCTCTTCTTCCGAAACAACTTCTGCGTCTTCAGCAGTTTCCTCTTCGGAAACTACATCTTCGGCAGATGCAGTGGTTTCTTCCTCTTCGACTACTTCACCTTCGACTTCTTCCTCTTCCTTCATACCCTTAGGCATGGGTTCGGCAGGTTTAGCACCTCTGTTCACAATGTCTTTGACAGTTGCGATCTTAGGTTCTGCTAACTTTGCAGAGTCGTCGTCTGTTTTGTAATTTTCTGGGGTTGGGCCACCGAGATCCTCTACAGCAGGCTGTCCGGGAGTTGAAAGGGACAGTTTTTGCATTGGTTCAGCTGCAGCAGCGCCTTTGGTTACTACGTTTTCCATTTCTTGTAAATTGCTACCAACGGACATTTGATTAGATATGTTTGTATTAATCTATATTTATTTATAAATTAAAGATTTGATAAGAAATCATTGAATAAGCTCAGTTTATGCTCTTCAAGGGTTTTTTGGTCAACCAGAGTGTTAATTCTTCTCTGAGTTTTTTCTGCGAGTTGTTCACGAAGGATTCCACCTTCCCAAACCCACTCTTTTCCTTCCATAATTCCTGATACAAAAGCATCGGGAGCAGAAGGATCGGCAACGATATCAGCAGCAGTTGCTAACATGAAATCTTCACCAACAACTTTTACACCACTACGGTCTTCTTTTAGAGAACCAATACCACGAGAAGAAACTCCAAGCATTACACCCTCATCAAGAAGTGAAGATGCAATCTTACCCATAGGGGTATTAAGAATTTGTGCCTTACCTCTAAAATTATTTCCCTCTTGAGTGAGAGATGTAATTTTATGAGAAACGCGGTCAAGGTTCACGGTAGGTCCATCAGGATGACCAAGTTCTCCGAGAGCACGACCTTTTTGGACAAAGGTTTCGTTGTATCTACCAACTTCCTTGGAAAGAGTTTCCATAGGATACATTCTTCCATTGCGATTTTTTAAATTGCCTTGGAGAAATACACCCTCAATATAAAGTTTCTTTCCAGAACCTTTACCTTCGGTAATGATTTTTACGTTTGAAATTTCTTCGGTGATAAGTTTCATTGTCTATCCTGTAAATCCTACTTTTGTACCAAGTACACTGGCACCATTTGTGAAAATATGATCTTGAGCACCTTTTTCAAAAAATTCAATATGATTAGCGTGCATGGTGCAGGTTGCGGTATTTGCATATCCAGATGTGGTGCTCTTAGCAACACTGATCACTCTGTCTGCACCACTATCATTGAAAACTCTAACAACAGTAGCGTTGTCAAAGTTACTTCCATTGTTGGCACCGTTACCAAGTGCTACTTCTGTACCAATTAAAAGAGTTCTTACTGGCATTATTCCTCCCCTTGATCCTCTTGAGTTTCTGGTTCATCAAACATGGATGTACCTACCGTTGGTCTAATGCCATCAATACGTTCTGCTGCTTTTGCATACAATACGTCTTTAATTTTGTCACTAATATTGGAAGCTGATTCATCAGCACCAATTAAATTTACAATTTCTTCCATGAAAGTTTATAATAACTATATTTTCTATTTATATCTCAGCAGCTTTGCCGTCAGCATCAGTAATTCCACCATTAATTTCTGGTTCCATTGGAACATCACCCATCATCCCTTGCTCACCTTCTTGTGGTAATGGTTCTCCAGTAATAGGATCTACGGCACTTGGATCTGGAATAATTCCATCTTTAATTTCCTGTTCAATTTGTTCATCCATCTCAATCTGTTCAGAATCAGTTTGACGAAGTACCTTACTACGAACCCATTGAGTTGAATAATACTTTCCAATATAAGGTTCTATTGTTGCGAGAACACCAAGTCTCTCATTCAACATTTCAGTTTCTTTAAGTTCTGAGAACTGATTATCATACAGGAAGTCATATTGAATATGATCAGAAATTTTATCCCAATCTTCAGGTGATACAATATTCTTAAGAATTAATTGAGTCTTCAACATATCATTGAACATCTGAGCAAATCTCTTTCTCAAACGACCGACAAACTTGGCAAACTTAAGTTCATCTCTCAGAATTTCAGAAGAACGACCAAGATTGAAACCACCATCGGAGGCAATTCTAGATTCGGGAACTCCAAGTGCTCTATAAAGTTTCTTTTGGAAATATTCAATATCGGCAAGTTCTCCTAAGTTCTGTCCACCAGGAAGTGTAGAAATTTCTGTTCCTCTGCCACCTTCTCTTCTAGGAAGCCAGAAGTCTTCCATCATGGACATAAATTTACGATCATCACGAATCTCTCCAGTATTCGCATCATAAACTTGCTTGTTACGATAACGCATCATAACATCACGAAGATATTGCTCCGCCTTTACTTTAGGAAGATTGCCAACATCAATATAAAAAATACGACGTTCTGGTGCTCTTGATAATCTATAAATTACCAGAGAATCCTCAATCATTCTAAGTTGATTGAGTGCCTTAATTGCTTTATGAAGATATGAAAGAACAGTGCCCTTATTTCTATCTACAAGACCTGAAGTACAATAGGTAATTGCATCTTTTGCAATTTTAGTTCCTTTACCACCACTACCACTTGATAAGTTATTAGTTGGATATTGTGGTTTTGGTGTATAAACAAAGTACTCCTCAATCTCTGGAGCAATTCCATTTTTAGATTCATCACGACCAGGAATATTTGGTCCAATAAGATTTCTATCTTTTTTCTTCTCTTGCCTTACAAACCTCATTTTCATGGGGTCAATATACCTCAGTTCCTTAATACCCTCCTGAGGTTTTTTTAGATCAATTACTTTGTGATAATAAAGTCTTCCATCAATATACCAATTTCTAAAAATTTCGTGAGACTTCTTATCAAAATCTAAAATTTCTTTGATATATTTAAATTCTTGTCTGATTGCTTTTTTTAATTTATCAGTTGCATTAAGATTAGAAAGTTCAATCTCAATTGGAGAATCATAAAGATCACTGACGATTGCTTCATTTACAACGTCTTCTATTGCCCCATCCGCTTCGGGATGAAGTGACATTTCTCTATATCTTTTAATTAAGTCAAATTCTGTTCTATATTGACCTTCAATATCTACATACGAACCATAAAATCCACTACTAATATAGTTATCAACCCCGTCCTCGTTATTTTCGGGGACGGGGGAAACTATAGTCTTGGATTTTTTCTCGTTATCCTCAATAGAAAAACCAAAAAGTTTTGCCATATTATAAACTTGCTTAGACTGTTATTTTACTATTTAGCTGATGCTTTCACCACCAGATTCTGGAGCATTACCTTTAATTGCTTCATAGAAATGAACCTGCATCTCAACAGTAAACTCCTGAATGGTATCAGTAGTTTCATAACTTAAGTCAATTGCGGAAATGTTGGTTGGGAACACATCCTTGAAAATATATCTTCTAAGGGTTCCACCATCACGATTCAATTGATTAACTTTTGCATCTACTTGATAAAGTGCTGGATCAGTTTCACCAGTAGCATTATCCAGTTTGTTGATGGTATTCATCCACTTCTCAAATGCAGATCTAATAGAGAATGAAGTATCATTAAGAACTGTGATTGTCCAGGTTTCGAATGTTCTGTCACCTGCAATCTTCAGGATTCTTCCTCTGAAAGGAATATCAATAGGTGCAATTGTAGAAGCAGGTAAGTTTGCTGCCTTTACTAAAAATCTTGCATTATCAAGAACTTCATTTTCATCCTGAACTCCAACAATTGAGGGGAAAGTAAGTTCCACCTCAAATAGATTAGGTCTTGCACCACCACCCTTTAACTTACTTTTGAAGTCGGTGATAGTTCTTAGTGGTAAAGTATTTACCTGTTGACGATTTGCCATTGTTTCTTATACCTCTAAATTAAACGTTACCGATTACTTCATCAAATGAAACACCAGTTCTGGTGGCAACAAACGTAAGACCGATGAAGTTGATTGATCTTGCGGGTTTAATGAAGATGTCTGCTACAAACTCACTATTATCTATAACGGCAGCAGTGTTATTCGTTTCGTCGCAAATAACAACGAAGTCGAAAATTCCTCTCTTTGCCTGAACATCGCGAAGGAATGGTTCAACAATATTTACAAAGTTGGTTCTTGTAATTTCATCATTGAATTCAAAGAGTTGATCTTTAGCAGCAGCAGAAATTGCATCTTCGAGGAAGAGGAACAATCTGCGAACATTGATACGATCAAATGCCGATGACTTACCAAATCCAGTCTTATCTCCGAAGAGAATAATACCAGAACCAGGTGAGAAGATTACTGGGTTGACTCTATTCGAATAAAGTCTATCTCTCTGATTCTTACTTGGATTATATGCAAGTTTGACTGCGTTCAGAATTGATCCTCTATTAGTTCCTGCTGGTGAGAACCAGGGGAAGTTATTCGCATCATTTCTTGCACAGAGTCCGGCAATGTCTCCATTCAAAGGAACATATCTGAAGGTATTTGCAAACCTATCAAACATGTACTTATAACCACTATCAAAGACTGCATAAGTAGATGAAGTGATGGGAGCAAAGAAACTAATTACATTTTCTGTAATAGTTTCTGCAGGATTTATAGTTACTGCTGTATCTTTTACATCGGTTGTACCTGCACCAACATTATTAAGTGCAGCACCTCCATATGGTGAGATGAATGCTAATGCATCTTTTCTTGTTTCGGCAACTGCAATACACTTATTAGCAAGTGCTTGTGCATCTTCTTTAGCATATCCTGCAGATCCCATAAGAATGAAATCTATATCATACTGTTCGGTATTTTCAAATAGAGTATATCCAGATACCAGTCCATCTAAACCAGAATTCAATGCTCCAGTAGAAGTGATTCCTAGTTTTCCACCATAATTTTTTCCATTTTTAAGTTCACCATTAACGTTTCCACCTGCCGCAAAGGTGATTCCCTCTGCATTTTGATCCCAATCAACATCAGAAGCAAGGGCAAAACTAGTCGAAGAAATACCACTAAATCCGGTAGTTACGATACCCGATGGAGAATTACCTCCAAAGATATACTGAGATCCATTTGAAATGAACTTTCTCCAGTATTGTGGTGAACCTAAGGAGAATTCTGCGTCTTTTGCTTTTGATAATGAAAGATGCTTTTCAAGAATTGTTCCACTATTTCCGGTGATATCTCCATCACCATCAACTACAACAACATGAACCTCATCAAACTTAGATCCTCTTGCCGCAGCATATGAGGAAGTTCCTGGTCTTTCTGCTAGTGTATTCCACTTAACAGAAGATGAAGAAGTTAAGGTAAGTGACTGTTGATCGAACCAATCTTTTCTTGATGTGACCTCCGGATTGGTGGTGGTGCTAATTGAACCTCCTACCGTAGTGGTAACTCCAAGTCTAACGGTAGTACCTGCTCCAGCTGAGGAGGTAAATCTATATTTGCCGTTTGGTTGATAATCAATTGAAGTTACTGTACCTCCACTAGAAACATGTTGAAGTATTTTAACTCCAATTTCATTATCTCCTTTTTCAGTAACAAGACCTTTGAAATATCCGTCTAATACAGAAGTTGTTCCTAATCCGGCAATAACTGTATTAGCAGGAACTGCCTGAGTGACTCCGAAACCAACTTCAATATTAGATGTAGAAACACCTAAGATTTGATCTGCCTTGGCATCAATAATACCAACTCTTAAACCATTACCCCAAGTACCGGGATTTCTTGCCGCAACAACTACACCAGTAATTGGATTTTCATCATATCCGAGTTCTTCGTAATGATCTAAACTCTTGATTTTAGTTTCGGTTGTAGCAGTGCTTACAGCAATAAATCCATTTTTGAGAGATGCATCGTCTGCTCTAACAACTTGTAGTGATCCACCATATGCTAAGTATGAGGAAGCAGTGAGCCAATGCTCATAGTGCTTATCTGTGCTATATGGTTGTCCGAAAGTATCTAATAGATCCTTTTCGCTTCCGATTATTGTAGGAACTTCGACGGGACCTTGTGCGAAAGGTGCAACAATTGCACCAACACCGGAAGAAGTAGGATCGACCCTACCTACCGTTAGATCCACTTCCCTTACTACAATACCGGGAGATGCTAAATTTAGTGGCATCTTGTTTTTCCCTCGCAGCCAAATTTATCTAAAAATATTTATGAAAAGGGGTATTTTCAACGGGGAAACGGTGCGTGAATATTCACCAATCGGGGTATTCCCAAGTTAAATTGCTCTTTCTACCTCTTTTTACACGATTTATTGTACACCCCTTACATTCATATGAATATGCTGATGGAAGTGTGCCTCTATCTTTTCTTGTAAGATAAAAATCATCAAGTAAACTTTTAACCTTTCCACATACTCTACATTTACGTTCAAGGAATAGCAGGTGTTCTAGTTCTACCTGATCATCAAAATCCATTACATGTAATCCCACATGTATGATCTGTCACCATATTCATCTGCATACCACCTATCTCCAGAATCATCTACAAAAGTAGTTTCATCATTGAATCCATCTGAAATAAATCCGAATGGTGCCATATCTTGTTCTATTTGATTTTTTTGTTCTTCATATATTCTCTTTCTTACATCATTCTCGGTCATTTCCTTGAAGTAATCCTGTGCCACTAACCAAGAAAATATTACAAGACACATTGCCAGGTCATCATTACAACCTTCTTCTGCTTCGAAAGAATTGCCTTTTTGTGAAAATGTTGTTAATTCTGAGATGACTTCATAATCTGATGCCAGTAATTTATCATCTTCAATCAAGGTCTTAAGATTAGAACATCCTAATTTTTTAACTGCTGCTGTTGTTCTAACACCAAGTTGAGATTTCTTTCCACTAAATCCAGATCCCACAACCTGTCCGTTTCTTCCTCTCATTGCACACATGAGAATATTTTCATACTCCAGATCATACTGAAGAATACTAGCAACCTGATCTCCAATATCATTAACTTCTATCAGTAACCAAGCATTGTTATATCCTTTTGCAACATCCAAAATAACATTTGGAAATAGCATGGGTTTTATTTCATTATTTCTATACTTTGCAACTACTTTATATGGAAACTCCGTAATATCAAAAACAATAAATGCTGAATAATCATTTCCTAATCCACGAGCAACATCAACAGTGATCAAATAATTATGCTCTTTAATTGGATTTTCATAAACATCAAGTCCAGCATTTCTCTGTATGGGGTCTTCATATACTAATGTCTTAAGTTTTGATGGATTAATAAGTGTATTGACAGATCCTAAGAACTCACATTCAAACTCAACACGAAACTGTTCTTCAGAAGTGTTGGCAATTGTTTGTTCTTTCCAAACTATATCCCTACCGGGAACTTCTGACCAATGTACTTCCGTAGGGATATATTCATTTTTACTTCTTTCCGCATCGTGCCACATACGGTAGAAGTGATTCATACCATGTGGAGTGGATACAATAATTACTTTGGTGTTTTTACCAGAAGTAATAGTAGGATAAACAGAGGCAAAGAACGAGTCCGCAACATGGTTTGGAACGAAGGCGAATTCGTCGAGGAAGAGAATGTTAAACGACATGCCTCGGACAGCACTTGCAGACGTAGAAGCTGCCAGTATCTTACTCCCATTTTCTAACTCCATTGAACCTTTGTTCCATGACAGAATACCTTGCTGCATCCATTTAGGTAAATTTTCATAAGCAGTTTGCAATCTTTGTAATAATTCTCTTGCAGTTGCTGCTTTGTTTGCCAGAATACCAATATTTACACTGTCATTAAATACAGCATAATGCAAAAGGTAAGATACCACTGTAGTAGATTTGCCAGTCTGACGTGGCATTTTACATATATTAAATCTATTATAATGAAAGTTATTGATTAATTTCTCTTGAAAATGATATGGATGAAATTGTGTTAAACCTTCATCCAGAGAAACAATTTTAATATACTTATTAGCAAAATACACCGGATCTTCTTTGCACTTGAGAAACTCAATGACTTGTTCCTCAGTAAATTGGATCGGTGTATTTGCTTTTTTTAGATTAGGATTACCAAGATATACTTCACTCATAAATTAATCAGCAGTTCCAAGCCCTTAGAGATTTATTAATTCTGCTATCAGGATCGTTAGCAGTTTTTTTACTAGTTAGTTTCTTTTTCATTCCTTTCATTCTCGCACAAAAACTCTTTCTACGAGGGTTCCCAACTTTCTTTGAAGGTCTCTTAAGATCGCTTCCTGGGTTCTCACGTTCATACGACTTCCTGCCTTTTTCATTTAATCCTCCAGATTGATTTTTACCAGACTTTTTTGTCCATGCTGCTCCTTCCTGAACTTCAGTTTCTTCGTTCTTAGGAACGCAATTAGGCACCATTCTACCACCTTTTTTCTTCATGCCAACCTGCTTATGAGTATCCCAGCAAGGATCTTTTTTCTCTTCGAGTTCTGATCTCCAATCAGATTGTTCAAATCTTACTTTTGGTTTCAATTTTTTGCCAGATGGAGATGGTATAAATTCTCCTGTTTCGGAGGACTTCATATCTTTAGTATCGACATCACCATCGACATCAGCATCAACTCTTCTTACTGCTTTTGCAGTAAGTTTCTTGATGTTACCCCCACCAATATTAGATTCTTTTTCTTCTTTCTTTACACAGTTATTATAGGTCTTACCAAACATCTTCTTGGTGCCTTTCTTCTCATATCCCTTCCAACACTTCTGTCCTTCTTCAATCTGCTCCTGACCACCTTTCAGTGGTTCTGGTTTGATAAGGTCAATAAATTCATATTCCGTTGCCTTAAAGTCATCTCTCCAATTAGAAAGTTCGTATGATTCTTTTTTGGTGCTATTGCCCCAGTTAGCAGCACCAACCTTACGGCATTTTACCAGAGAGCCCGAAGCATAAGCAGAAGGCCACACAGAATAACGAGACTTGACCTTATGATAACAAGCATCTTTCGTTCCACTACCTTTACCTTTCTTATCCTTTCCTTCGATAATTTCTACTTCTTCTTTTTTCATTTTCTTTTTGTCAGTAGCAACGTAAGTTGGTTTTGCAGCACCAGATTTTTGCTGTTGTCCTGGGTCTGCTGCTTTCTTTCTTCTTGCTGCAGATTTTCTTTCTGCCTTTGTCATACTTGCTCTCTTTGCTGAAGAGACGCACTTTGGTGTACCTTCTCCGGGCTCATCACTTGCACAGGTTCCACCCGTAACAACATTTACCCATCCACCTTTACCATCTTTTGATTTGGATCCCTTAAACCATTTATGAAGGGTTCCTTCTCCTATTCCGGATCCACCATTGCCACTCCCACTCCCATTGCCACCATTCCCAGAACCATTGCCATTACCATTACCATTTCCATTACCGTTTGTAGGTTTGCCAATACCAGTTTCTTCTGGTTCTTTTCCACCACCAGAAAATCTAGCAGTAGTTTTCAACCCCTGCGGAATGGGTTTACACACTTCATCAGTGTAACAGTAATAATATCCCTTCTTACACTTTTTCATCAATAAAAAAGTAAATTACTCTTTATTATTTAGAAAACCTTGCTTTAGCATTTTTTGAAGTTCTGAAGTAGAACCCACAAAAACAGCATTATTAGTTACATTATTAGTAGTCTTCTTTGCTTCATCTTCAACATCTTTAAGTTTCTTCTGTAGATCAATAAGTTTATCGGTTGTATCTGCAACACTCTTAATTAACTGCCCTGCGACCTCATATGCCCTTGGACTGCCTCCTTCACCTGCTACCTCCATAATACCGTTGATTGCCTCCTGACCCTTTTCTATGAGTGAGTAGAGGTTCGCACGACTATAGGTATAATCCTTCTCTATATCATCTTCCTTAGATTTAACAATCTCTGGTTTTTTAACTGGTTTTGTTTCTACAATATCACTCTCAATATTCAGAGCATCATCGATAGAATCATAATTATTATTCATGATAATCAAATATCCTCTTGTCTAGTAGGACTATAATCTTTAGAGTCTCCAAAAAATTCCCAGTTTTCGGTAAATCCAAAATCATCACCTGGTTCCGCAGTAATTGGTTTTGGAACAGCAGTATATCTGACCTCACGTTTTGCAGTTTGAGTGTTTGTATCTGTGTACAGATCTGCCTGAACCTTACGGATGAGACCATCAGAGGATTCTGCGATTGGACCGAACAGATAAGTTTTTGCACTAAACCTTAACGTATAAATTAGTGCTCTTCTTGTTTGAAATGAACCCTCATAATCATCTTGAAAGTCAATACTATCAAGTATAATAGGAATATCTCTTTTTTCTCCAATAGAACTAACTAAATCTACTGTTAGGTTGAATGATGGTTGAAAAAATGGAAGTATTTGTTCAATGATTTGAAGGGCATCATCATTCAATTTGCTGAAAATATTAAGTTCGAACTCAATATTATAGGGAACTGGCATGAACACCTTTTTCGTTTTACTGCTAGTTGTATCGACAGCTTTAAAAGTTTGTGTTATTCCTGTTTTTCTAGTCGCATCATATGAAAT
>Ga0066865_10000304_pt1 | contig 13026 bp, 29 predicted proteins | sample ETN01SmetaG_2_FD_66433 | JGI IMG/M metagenome (GOLD analysis project Ga0066865, IMG submission 66433) | Marine microbial and viral communities from oxygen minimum zone, Eastern Pacific Ocean - ETNP2014F12-01SV265 | ecosystem: Environmental > Aquatic > Marine > Oceanic ...
GGGACAATCGTAGGAGGGAGAATGTGACCGCCTTCGATCAACTCAGGTGCAGGGACATTCTCAATCACAGGACCAAAAACAGCGACATTATTCATGCCACGGTCATGACGATTAGAAACACGAGGTGTAGCAGTGAAGAAATACTTCATGTCTGCGTGTAAACTCATCGCAGCAGTTGGGATAAAAAATGATCGAGTGCAGGCATTATGTGCCTCATCAAAATAGATAGCATCTACATCAATGCCACTATCAACAACGCGGCGCAAACTGTGATAGGTAGTGAAGATAATGCAAGACTCATTTGCAGCACGCGCAGTGTTATTGAAGAGAGCAAGTTTGTCGCTCTTAGTGGTGCTGAAATGGTGTGTTTCACCGCTGTGGCAGTGTGCAACGTGTGTCCATGTTGCGCTGATGTGCTCCATGAATTCATCGCTAAGTTGATTAGCGAGAAGAATGCGCGGAGCAACAACAACAATGGTGCGGGGTCCGTGTGTCATCAAGTGCTTAACGTGCTCAATCATGATGATAGTTTTGCCGCCGCCTGTAGGCACGATCACTTGACCGTGACCAGTGGCACACATAGCATCGAGAGCGCGGGACTGGTGGGGACGGAGTGTGATCAAATTCGTTTCTTGTCGTTAAAACCATTATACACACAAAAAAGCACCCGTAAAGGGTGCTAGTGTGCCAGTTATCTAATCGGACAGGGGTGTGCGTGGCACCCTGACAATTTTCTTCTTATTAAGAACGTCCTGAAGATATGGACTCAACTTATCTGTATTTCCGACAGATTTCGTCGTATCCTGATCCTTCGGGGATGGATTGGCAGAGTCGTTGTGTTTTGGCATCTTGCATTTTTGATACAGAATTGATTGCGTTGATGCCTATATTAGCACCAATGATTAACACGATGGCAGCAAGAATAATTCTCATTTCATTGCCTCCAGTGCGTTGCGATGTTGATCATTAAATATCGCTTGAGATACTGACTCATTGACATACTCAAAGATGAATTGTTTACACTCATCAATAGTGTCAAACGTGCTGATTTGTGGGAAGATATACATTAACACGTTGTCTGCTGTATATTGCTGACGACGTGCATTCACTCGGTATTTTGCACCTTCTGCCATATTTTCAGTGATTTGAAATGCTGGCACCTTTTGACCTGCATCATTATAGATGCAATCATAGGTGACAAATACCTCTTCACAATAGAGGATAGAATCAGCGATCTTAGTGGAATCAATGTCGATGTGCTCGGTCATGATGTTGTTAGATAAGGTGATCAAACGTCGAAAGTCTCGTTGTAGACATCGTAAAAGAGGTTGAATGCTGCCTCGTCATCAGCAAACCCAAAAGACACCTGAAGGTGCTCACAAACCCAATCGTATGCCATATCGAGATCAGCATCGGTCTCAAGCAGGAAAGCAGGGAGACCAGCGAGAGCGGATTGGAAGGAAGGATCGAGAATCATGGTTTTGTTTGTCATGCATCCATTATAACCACGGATCTGAGCAGATCACAATCGACGTTGTGCCACCTTGTCAGGTGTCACTCACTAGGTCATCTGGGTGACATGTTGCCTTCGCATATTGCCGCCTTAATTCATACTTAATCTTAAATAGTGATTGTTTTAAGTATTTTGTATAATCTAGTGATTCAATGATCACTTCTAGATTATCGACGTGTTGTAACGCCATTTGAATTTCGGCAGCAGTATTACTCATTAACTAAGAGTGCAATTTGGAATGAAGATGAATTCAAATTCGCCATCCATAGGATCGCGACCATCAATAACCCACTCATTATAGATGCTAGTTGCATCACCTGCGCGGTTATCTTCGATGCATTGTTTCATTGCATCTAACAGTGAATCACCCATGTTATCTAGGGATGTTTCTTTTTCGTCGATGTCGTAATTCATTTGATGTAAGAATTGGGATGACTGTAGTACTCTACAACTTCATCGTAGAGTGTTTTTTGAGGTGTGGAATCTAGATCTCTAAGTGTTTGCTCATCATAATTCTCTACGATCTCATCTCGTAGATCATCATCACTAGAGTCAGAATATCCATCTAGCAATAAATCATATGCTAGTTGATAAATTGAATCACTGTCCATGTTATCAAGTTGATAGGTGATGTAGCGGTCTCTGAGTGACATAATCAGCAGAAGCAGGGTGTGTAAGAATCGGGGCACTTATCGGTGTTGAAGTCAGTAACCTCAGCACCGTGTGCAATACGCTCAGCAACCTCATTAGCATAGGTTGATGCAGTAACAACAGAATAAGATTTCTGATCATTACCATAATCAGAGGGGAAAGTCACACGCTTGATGAATCGCTTGACAACAACTTTCATGCCTTTGATGTCACATGACTCAGCAATGAATGCCTCAGGGAAGAAGTCAACGATGCAGACTTGATTGGTGAGTTGCATTTGCTCTCGTTTCTTTGACTCTTTAATAATACAGGAAAACGGGGCGACCACAAGCGGGTGTGTGCCACTAAGATAATTGGATCAGACCCTGCTCAGCAAGTGCCGAGAGTGTGCGTCCATAATGACCTTGCAACCATTTCCACGCTTGGGTGTCATAAATCTCTTGAAATAGTTGCAAAAACTCATCTTCTGTGATGTCATCTGATTCATACTTAAAGAGGAGATCAGTGTTAATCATTGTTAGAAAGTGACGGAAAAATTACCATTTGCTTTGGGGCAAACGTTGTAACCATTAGTGGGTAAGATGCTGTGATCATCTCTTAATTGCCACCAATCTGCTGTTTCTTTAATAACAGCGAAACCAAAAACTCCTGGGGTTGGCATCATCTCACAACCATGCTTTTCTGCATCTTTGAGAGTATTAAACCCTCTAACAGTTGTGGTCCAGTCTTGCCCGAAGTAGGCACAAATAATGTCAGTCATAATCAAAAAGGGTTGCTCCAGTTGTTGTATTGATTCATGCTAATTTCATTGCATTTGCATAGCATGTCGGTGAAATTGTTCCAGTCTTCGCGCTTAGCAACGACATCACCTTTAAGGCGAGGATTCTGCATCGTTGCAACTTTCCAGTTGTAGCGGAATTGTTGGAGCACTTGCTGTTTTGTGTAGTAACGAGTCATGTGCTGTGTTTGTTTGACTCTTTAATAATACACGATTTAAGGCGCTGTGCCGTCAATACTGACCAGTTTGCTGATTGGCACACTAGGATAGACTGCTCCCAGACTCACACGATAACCGCTCTCTGGTCCCTCTCCACGGTGCAATCTACTTGAATTGAATATAACTAAGCGACCTAATTTCCATTCTACAGTCTCATCCTCAAACACAGTATTGCCGCTGTTACCATGTCCCATGTAGATAACACTGAGATAATTATCACTATCAGCGTCAGTATGATCGCACCCTGATTGTGATGGGAGTTGAGCATTTAGGAGCACACGGTGACAATGACCGACAGTCCATTGTTTACACAAATCAAAATACATGCAGTGATTAAAATACTCAATAAACCACCATGGTCGAATATCAACAAAATTGTCATTCTCCACTAACATCGACCCAAAGAATCGAGCATGATCAAAGTTAGCATAAGGTGAGTTATTATACCTAACAGGCATAAACTCCAGATCTCTTGAGATATGCTCCACCATCCATGATGGGAAGTAATCATCAATTACTGTTATCTTTTCCTTGGGATGCATCATATGCTGAGTCTAATAGGTCGTTTAATTCTTTACATTTATTGATTCGCTCACTGATACTAACCTCAAGTGATTCACCATTCAATGTAGTATCTCCATACTCTGCCATCATTGCACTTAATTGCTCAAGTGCCTTGGCAACTTTCTCACCCTCTGCTCTACCATCCTTCATCTTCTGCCTCCCTAGCAATAATTTCTCTCAATCCTGTGACGATCATTGTGTTGATTTCCTCCTCAGATAATCCTTTGAAGATACTATATCTAGGATCATTATCATCCCATTCCACTTGGAATGTGCCATCATCATTCTCTGTGATGGAGAGACCATCGACATCATTGAAATCCTCTGGGTTTTGATTGTTTTTTAGCATCGATTACCTCAATGTGTGAAATGAATTGTTTGTAATTCCACCATGCAGTTTGTACTTCCTCATAGGATTCTACAATCTTCACTGATTTATCAGTGCAGTGGATTTTATACCAGTTGCGATCATATAGGGCATTACTGGTCTCTGTGAAATAGCGAGGATCATTCTTCTCAATCGATTTCATGATAGTCCCAGTTATCGTCGTTAGGATAGTCTACCCAAAACCAAAAGTCAACGTTGTCGATAGCACTGAAAAACCAGCGATCAGCACGTTTGTGCTCAATGTAGACCAATGATTTAGAGTTTAGATAGTTAGCAAAGATGGTCTTTGCCTTGTCACTCTTGGGTGTGACTTTCGCCTTACCTCTTAACATAGCATTCCTGCAAGTGGACCTAAGTTGAGTTGCATAGCAGTGAAATCCCTCGTGTCAGTTATATTTACTGGGTCACCCACTGATTTAGCATTTCTTGGCGCATAATACTGGCATTTCTTGGTGTTGTAGAATCCCCAAATCGTAGAAACAGGATCACTGCTATAGTTGTAACGATCGGGATGGTGTAACCAAATAGAAAGCACATTACGCTTAAAGGGTTTGATTTCATACCAATATCCTTTGGGTGGTTTGTGTGGGAAGTTTTCAATAGTTAGATTCATGATAAACGAGTGAGAAGATTGTCTTTCCATGGTTGCACACGGTCAACACACATTTGATGATAAGTCTCATCAATTTCAAATCCAATAAAATTGCGATTCTCTTCTAGGCATACCTGAGCGGTGGTGCCTGCTCCCATAAAAGGATCAAGAATCAGGTCATTCTTATCAGACCATGTAAGTACGTGACCTCGTGCTAACTCTTCAGGCATTGTTGCAGGATGTTTGTAACTTGCTTTGGATGATTGTCCGAAACCTCCTGAGTTTTTGATCTTCCAAATGTTAGTCCTTACACCATATTCACGGATAACTTTACTCTTTTTGCCTGGGTCATGCATGGTGCCATCTTGTTTACGAGTCTTAGCATTGCCAAAACTGGTATAACCTGCCCATGCATTCTTCTTGTCTTGGATGAGGTTAATTGTCTTAGGTTTACCCTTGGACAATATAAAACAATACTCAAAGATTTGAGTATATCTCACACTCTTAGGACCAGATGCGAAGGCAGTGCCTGTCTTCTCATAAATCATGGTGTCATGCAGTCTGAGACCACATTGATCCATAAAATATAAGCATTGACGGAAACTGGATCCAGTTTCTGATCCTTTGACTGTGGCATCGTTGACATTCCACATGATAACCCCACCCGTCTTTAATACACGAGTGAGGTTATCTGCAACGCTCTTGAATACTTCATGATCCCATTTGCTGCTGTCGTTATACGTCCGCAGGTCATCATAGGGAGGAGAGGTGACAACTAGGTCCACACTCTCCTCATCCATGAGTTGCATACCGTCGATGCAATTCATGAGGTGAGTTTCATTCAGCGAGAGTTTCATAGTCAGTGTGGATAAATTTACGAGTCTTACGCACTTTACCATAGATTACAGTGATGCAGTGCAGATCATCATTGTGGACGCGAAGAGTAGAGAAACCGTTGTTATTCTTGCCAGTCTCTGTCACTTTATCATCCCAACCAGTTTCAGGATGTGTAGCAGTGGAGAGATCAACAATGCAAGCAAATACAGATGGGAAGATGTTACCCACTTGAGTTGCTTTGACACAAAAGATCTTATCAACCTTAGTCTTGCTGTGGTTGTTACCAGTAGCGAAGGATGATGTTGACTGAGTAAGTGTCAACTTATTCTCTAGTTTCTCCTCACATAGGATAGCATCGTAACCAGTAGTTTCCTCTGTGATGTAGTCAACATTAAACTGATCTGCTGCATCCTGCAGAGCAGGGTTGAAGACGTTAGCAAGGAGTTTAGTCTTGTCTACAGTAGTCTCACCGAAATACTCATCAAGGTCATTGAAACGACCGCCTGAGAGGACGCTGAGACCCTTCTGAAGACGTTGTGTGCTGAGTGACACTGCCTTAGGGATGATGCGGAAGAGTTGCTCAGCGAGTTGTGCGTTAGTAGTCATGTCGTCGTGTTTCTTTGGTATGCATATAATATACATCAGCGAAACACGGTGCGCCATTTCAAGTGGACAGTTTAATCAACTGGCACATACCTAGGTTTTGTAATGATTTGATACTTACGCTCTGTTTCATTACATCTCCACGCATGAGTTGTTGAGTATCAGCGATGATAAATTCATTGCTCTCAGTGTCATGAATAGCAATGTAATCAAACTCTTTTCCTGTATAGTTACCAGTGCCTTTGTTACGCTTACGACGCAAATCTAAGTTGTAAGGGTTATACTTCTTAGATTTTGTGTGTCGCTTCACTTGTATCCTAGCACCAGTAGATGCGATCATAAAATCCCATCCAGTGTCAAGAGTTGGAGAGATAAGTGACAATGACTCATCCTCCACTAATTCATACCAACGCGCAGCGAATAGCATTTCACTGGCAATACCTTTGAGACGATGATTCTTCATACGACAGGCACCAGAAAACGAGAGTTGATCGCTGCCATATTTTGACGTGACTTAATGCCAATAGCATAGTTATCACTACCTTTCCAGTCATTGTAACCATTGATAAGATCATCAAGGATAAACTGTGGTGACTGTGATGTAGCACGACCTCTCACAATACCTGCGATTGATTTATGTGACCACACATTACGCAGATATGAATCAAATCGACTCAAACGACCATTTGATAGGTGATGAGTGAATTCTTCAATCAAACAACATGCTCTAAGCATATAACTGTTGATGTGTGTCTTAGTTTCGTTAGGAAACAACTCCTTATAGAGTTGCCATCCTGCGATCACTTTATGCAACTGATCCTTATAATCTGTATTGATACAGATATAGAAATGTGAGAATACTTGCACCTCAAGTGCATCATCTTCCAGTGATCCAACATTATCTGCACATGCATTCAATGCCATGAGAGCATCATATACACGCATAGATTTGGGATCATTAGTGAAGATACCTGCCCTCACTTCATCAAGTTTGGTAGGTTTCTTGGCAAGACTATTCAATTCAAAGAATAGTTGTGCCTCAAGTTTCATGCACTCAGTGATAGTTGCATCTTCATCATGCTCGTACACAACAACAGGCACATCTCCAGTGTAATCACTATGGATAACTCTGAGTGTGCGGTGTTGACCATCAACCACAAAATAATCGCCATCAGGACGCTTACATGCAACGATTGGGGTCAGTTTGTTTAGATCAAGCGGTCCACCCTTCTTGATCGCAGAGGGTGAAATGTGTCGTTGATATTCTTTAGCGATCTTAAAGTCATCAACTTTCATCATATTATATGTCATCAACTTACCACTAAAATGAGTGGGCACGTTGATGTTGTAACCATTAAAGGCGTCTCGGATATTCATAAGAATTTACCATATAAAAAGCACTGCAAGTACAGTTTGCAGTGCTGATATTATATATTAAATGCTATCTCTTGTCAAGATCAGGCAGCAACTCATTGCCTGGGTGATCATTAGTTGTCCCTCTAAATGCTTTGTGATCATAGAAATGCTCATCTTCGATCTCAATATCATCCCAAAACTGTGGAAATATGCATAGACAACACTTATTGTATGGTCGTCTAAATCCTGGGGGATTAGGTTTGGATGATATACACAGAGTGATATATTCATCACTCACAAACTCAATCGTGCCTGTCATATCCTTGTATCGAGCAGGCATTCCAATCTCAAGGGACTTGAGGATGTTTTTAATTTCTTTAGGCACAGATTCAGATAGAAAGAGGGGAATAGTCATAAGGTTAATGCAGTATCTTCATAACCAAATGGACCTTTAAGGAAATAATTAAAGGCACATGAGTAACGATCTTCTTCAGTGTCACTAGGTGACACATAGTGCGGTAGGTGAGATGGGAAGATGATAATTGTCCCTTCACATGGTTCGATAGGAAACTCCCGTTGATTGAGGTAGTTGCTCTCCATGATATCAGGTTGTATCGTGGATGTCAAGTAAGTTGGGAAGATGCTTGGCATCCTCAGGCGAAACTCACCGCAGTTGGGTGGCACCTTAATATACAAACAACCGCTAAACATACTATTAACATGAGTATGCTCAGCGGCGCTGTCACCAATACCATGGTAGTTAATCCATGATGATTGATGTTGTATTCTGTGTCTGCGACTGATTGCTAACGCTTCATGCACATATATGTCCATGTGAGTGTCAACAATATCTTTCACGTCAATGTTATTAGATAACCATTGCGTGTCTTGTGACATAAACCCATTCTTTTTATATGCACTGTCTAGTGACATATCTTGCATGGGTGTCTTTTCTGCTCTCCCTAATACATCAGGTGATAAATCAACAACGTCGATATAAACTGGTTGTGAGAAGAGAGGGAGAATTTCCATTACAAATGTAGTGTTTCAACAATGTGTTTAAGTGATTCATGTTGCACGGGTGTCATATGACCGTGCTTCTCGTATGCATTCTTCTGATATAAGAAGAGAGCGTGCTTAAGCAGAGATTTCTCCTGACTATTCAGGATGGCAGACTTATTAAACATGGGATGATCCTTCGACATGGATATCTTAGCGAATCACAATCGAGTGTCCATGGATTGCCAAATCTTTTTCACGGTTTCAACATTTAATCCAGCGATACCTCGATCTTCAACGGGTGGCATATTATTTATCTCATGATCCACAAATAGTTTACGCCTCTCGTCACGATTCATGTACTTGAAGGTCATAATATATCTGTTGTGTGCAAACTTGGGCGTTGGTGGTCTACCAGTGTGAGGAATACGCCCATCAAATATAACCACACGCCCTGGTCTAGGTTGCACCAACTGACGTGCATCTAAATCATCATCATAGAATATAGTTTCACCACCCCACTGTGGATCCCAGTGATGATTTAAGTATACAATTACTGTCTGATTATCCTCTACAAAGTATGGAGCATCACAGTGAATCCCAGGGCAATCATGAGCACGAAGCACGTTAATATATGATGAGTATAAATTCTCTCTCTTAGGATAGTTTGGGATGGTTGCCTCTAAGTATGTCATCACATCCAAATACATAGGATTCTCACTACCTGCAAGTCCTGCTGCTTGGAAGTAATTAGGATCATCAATAGGACAATAATTATATAATTGATGTGTCCAATATAATCCACGCTCATCTAATTGTGGATTACTTCGTGTTGGTGGCACATCAACTCGTGTGAATTGATATGGAAGATGCACAACATCCTCATACATCTCCCATGAAATGAGGGGAGTATTATATACTCTAATTGACATAATTACCCATCACATTTAGGGACATAACATATCTATCTTTATTTGTTTTATTGATCTCAGTCTTATGTGTCAACCATCCTGGGAAGAATAAGACATCATTAGTCTGCACATCGATATACTCCCAATCCATACCTTGATCATAATAATTATAGTCAAGAGGTTCTGATAGTTTATACTGAGCGTATGGATTCTTTACCATAAATCTACCACTACCCTCAGGCACATGTAGATAGGCAGCACAGGCAACTGTGACGTTTTGATGATGATGCTCCTCAGTCCATGCACCCTTAGGATGTACATTTATCCATGAATCTGATAGATGTTTATTCATAGGTGCAAGATGCCATAAGTCCCAGATTCTATTCACACGCTCATAAAACCATGGCATAAAGTCTTCAAACTCCTCCCATACATGAGGTGGAATAATCTTATTGATTACTACACTTGTTGTGCCTCCACCCTTCTCATGTGTTTTATATGCATTAGTCTCGATTGCATCTCTTGCTGCTACCATGTGACCCATAGTCTTTGCTTTAATTTGTGAGTTAGCAGTAAACCCAAAATCATACTTACAGCGATGAATGATAGGGAATGGATTATAAGATTTCATACCAATGTCTATCGCGTGGTTTAAGGTGTGGCAATCCATGTTGCATAGGTATACTTACACTTAGGCGTCTACCTTCAGGTTGTGCATGATGATAACATCTAGCAGGGATGTATAACATATCACCTGCCTTCATTGTAACATCAATCGCACAATCTAGGTCATCATGTTTCAATGACCACTCAGGTGTTTGAGTGTGGATGTTAGATGCTCTGTTGTGATATACACGCCAGTGTGTCTCTCCATCCACTTGAATGATGAAGTTGTTAGCAAGATCCTCATGAATCTTAAATGATTTACAATCTCTCACACCACCATACACATGCATCGATGCTTTAATTGATGGAAATGTTTCTTCAACACTCCTCATGATTTGCTGGCGTTTCTTATCAATCAGATCAAAGTTGTTAATGATAACATTGTGACCATTATTCCAGCACTCAACTACATCACGTTGCTCCATGTGTGGACGTGACCAACATCTCTCATACTGAGGTATGTTTACAAATGTGCTGGTAATCCTATCGATAAACTGTATATCAAAGGATTGTGGATTGTTGAGACAATACTCTACATCTTCGTAGGTAGCATAATACTCTGGATCTGAAATGATCCCCTGCCAGTATTGTGGAGTGTCATCAATACTCCAGTCTTTATCCAGACTTTGTAAAATCGAATAGATCATGATCACAGTAGAAATTCAGATTCAAAATAACCCTGAATGGATTAGTTGTTGGATTAGATGATGAGTGGAATTGATGACCATCAAAGGCAAATAATGTATTTCCTTTCGGTGTCATTCTAAAACACTCATTGTATGATTGTAATCTTGCTTTTGTCCAACGTTGATCAACATCACCATACAAGGGATTATCATACTCATGGAAGAATACAGTGTCACCACTGCTGTCATGTAAGTAAAATAATGCTGCGTAATGATCACTCTCGTGATCAGTATGTGGTCCATTATGTGAATCTTTGCCATTTGCTAGTTGTAGTGCCAACCTAGCACGAAAGAATTGCACAGGATATGGTAATGCATCACTCACACTATCTAGTAGTGGTTGAAACATAGGCAGATAAGGACTCTCAACGCCCTCCTGATCTAATAGTACATGAGTAAATCCCAGAGTCTTTTGATCATCTGGGATCCCTGCAATCTGCTCATCACCGAAGTGTACATCAGTGGTGCTGTAACTAATATCCTCAGACAGAAAAAACCATGGGAATCCATTCATCCCTGAGGTCAACTTATATAACCTCGCGAGATAACTGGGTGTCAGTAAATCATCTACTTGGATATATTTCATGATAATGATTAGAGAATGCTGTGATATTAAACGAGAGAGAGATTCTATCACCGTCACCAGCAGATGCTGATACGGAATGTGGTAACCATGCTGGGAAGATTACCAGTTGATTGTCTTCTGGGAATACATCATGCTCTGTCTCATTCATATGATCCCATCGATGCACATTGTCACCATCACCCCAATACTCTTTCATCTGAGTATATTGAAAGTCTCTAATAAATGAGAGATGACCATAACAACAGTCAGGTAGTTTCAAATAATATACACCAGACAACACACCACCAGGGTGTGTGTGGACATGATTAAATGCACCTTTACCATTGATATTGATCCAGAGATTGATCATCTTCAATGAATAATCATTGAATCCAAATGCATCAGCACAGACATATGCTCTCTGCATAATTTCATCTCTAATCTGTTTCAATGGATTGTTATCCATGACACTATCAATGAAATCATGCGATTGCCATCCGCCATGATTAGTTTGTTTACGACCAGCAGGATCTTCTCCCTTCACCAAATATACAAAATCGGTGAGAGATTCTCTGTCTACGTTTACATCATCAAACTTCCAAACAGGTGTTGGAAATATCAATTCAGTCTTCATTCATCAGAAAAAGTAAATTCTTTCTCGGTAACAGTAGGATCAACGTGTCTCTTATACAGTGACATTGCCTCAACAGCACCAGAGAGTTTATTCATGTGATCTCTCTTATTCTGCAATTCTTCTAGAGAGATCTTTGTGATCGTAGAAGTATAGTGCATGTTGTCAAGTGCTTCTTGCAGTTTCTTATACTCTTCTTTAGTATCTTCATACTGCTGGATGAAATTCATAACCAGATGATCAAAAGAGATAAGTCCTTCAATCTCACCATTCAAGTCACGTTTTTCTTCTTCAGTAGCAACTCCTGCTTTCTCAGCAAGATCAACCACTGTTACATCTTGTTCTTCAGACATAGTTACATAAACCTCTTGATGTTTTTATTTAGCGCAAGGATCGCTTTGTGTGAAACAATACGCTCCTTAAGAGTTTCCATTTCCATAAAAGATTTATGGCGTTGATACTCCATGATAGCATTGTTTTCAAAGTCTGCCTCATTGGCAGTCTCGCAATAGAAATCAATGCTCTTATTACTTAGGTAACTTCTTTTCACTGGCACCCACTGGCAGAGTGGAGTGCCTGCTTTAATTAGATACTCACCCTCTTCAACCTTATGCCAGAATAATTGTAAGTTAATCTCGTATGAATATGATGGATCAACTATACCTGTGGGTGGTGTGAATCTATCCTCATCCCAGTAAGGAATAGGCATTTGAATAAACACCAGATCAGGATGTGCTTGCACTCTCCATGGCAATTCTAGTTTAATTGTCCAGTCAAGTACATCTTTATTTTGATCAACTAGGTGACGCATACCCTCAGTTTGTTGAGGGATATGTCCCTTGACATACTTACCTTGACCAATAGATGTGCAGAATTTCATCTGCGATATCCACTGAAAGTTTACACCAGTGCCATCAGTCTTGATCAGAATATCAGCAGGACATGTCAACACATAACCTGAGTCCATGACATCTCTCAATGCTGGGCAAGTTACGGCATGTTCGTATAACTCAGGGACACTATCGTCTCCCCTCAATTCTGCAGACATTCTCTCCCAGAGTTTAGTT
>Ga0066865_10000313_pt1 | contig 12866 bp, 10 predicted proteins | sample ETN01SmetaG_2_FD_66433 | JGI IMG/M metagenome (GOLD analysis project Ga0066865, IMG submission 66433) | Marine microbial and viral communities from oxygen minimum zone, Eastern Pacific Ocean - ETNP2014F12-01SV265 | ecosystem: Environmental > Aquatic > Marine > Oceanic ...
ACTGCGATTCTTGCCATAATGCGGCAGGCACCTTCTTTGGCAGGTGCTACAGTACTGCTTCCTTGGACTTGGGTTTTATTGCAGGAATTTGTAGTCGAATCATTACGAACCGTGATGATTTCCAATGGGTGGAGTGATCCTGGAAATCTCATTGACCTAGCTACTACTCCGTTCGCCGTCTACCTCATTATCTCGGTAGTATTGATGCTAATCGTCAATTTACAATTAGGCGAAACGGGTGTTAATTTGGCCGCGGGATTCCTTGGTATTACCGAAGTATCAGCCTCCATTCGAGATTCAGGAGTATTGCAATTGTGGGCGATTGGACTGTGGTTACCTATGGTCACAATCGTGGTTATGGCACATGCCGGTGGTTTTACCGCAATCACACTCTTAGCCGTGGTTTCAGTTGTATCACTATCCCACTTAGGCGCCGAATTTGCTGGTAAAAGACTCGGTGGCCCGATTGCTCTTTTGGGTGTAATTGCAGTCAGTGCCGCTGTCCTAGGCTGGAGGCACGGATTAGACGAAATGTGGATTATTCTCTTGCTTATAGCTACAGCCTCAATCCTCTATCGGGGAGACCCTGAGAATGAACCGGTATTCACCAATGGAATGGCTCTAATGTCTCTTCCATTAATTATTGCAATTTCTACAAAAGATCCTAGCCGCATTCTAGATTCTACCGATTCTATTCCAAATATCGACTTATCATTGACTTCAGTTACTTGCACCGGTTTGGTGATGGGTTTCTATCTCCCACGCGCAGAGAAGATGGAAAAATTGCTCAAACCAGCCGCGGCGGCTCTATGGTTGCTAGTGATTACAATCGGACTTTCGATTCAATTGGAAAATCAAACATCTACCATGGCTGGTATCGGTTTGTTTGCATTAAGCGCACTATGGCTTGTCGCACGAGGAGAGATTAGAGCCGAACTGAAAACACTAACCCAAAGAGAGCAACTTTTGGCAATTGCAGGGCAGGATGAAGTCAAAAAATTGAGTTTGGGAACTGGGCAATTAGATACCTACGATCCCAAGAGACTTGAATTACAACAAAAGCGCAAGAAGAGAAGAGAACTTACCACAACCGACGATGATTCTGAATTGTATACAACGGATGTTTCACATCGACCAACAATTGTTCTACTAGTTCTCTTTTTGGTGCTTGGTTCGGTTATCGTTTGGAGTCTATTATTCTCCTCTTCACCCCTCATTCTACTCAGCGCCGGAATCTTCGCAACCATATTGGTTGCAATCGCTAGATTACGAACTAAACAACTTGACCTCGATTTACCTACGGTGATGGGAATCGAGATGCCGATTGCATACGCAATTATTGGACTGGTTGTTGCATTGATTTCAGGCCATTTAGGCCCTGGAGCGAGTAATAAGGAACTACTAGATTTAGCAGTGGTTACGATTCTGATTTTGCAATTTGTGATTATTTCCTTGTACCAAAGGGATAACCTACTGGATAGAATTCCTATTGCAATCGACTGGTTTGTTCTACCTCTAGTTCTTGGTAGGATTGTCGGAGCGCTTCTTGTTGAATCCCTACCATTCCCATTCACCGTTAATCCACTCGATGGAGGCCTGATTGGATGGCAGATTCCTTGGCTGCTCCTTGAGGCTTTGTTAATCTTCACAATCTTCATTGATTTGATGATTGATTCGCGGAGGTCAAGTGTCGGAAGAGAAACTCATTTGAGTAGTTCTGGAAGAGGCCTACGTGCCTTGGCATACGTGATGATTTCTTGGGGTCCTGCTGGAATTCTTGCGGTTGCTAATGCCATATATACAGGACGTAAACATCGGCAAGTGGAGGCAGTAGGGTTGGCAATTATTTGCCTACCATTAGCACTATTCTCGATGGGTACATTCATTCCACAGTTTATCGATTATCTCGACTGGATTATGCTTGCTGGCGGATTTGTCATGCTTGGATTAGTGGCGGCATCTGTGCCAATGAGAAATGGTCATTGGACGATGATGGCAGCCATTGATAGTCACATTCTGATGTTCGCCGGACTGATTTTAGCCAATATGTGGATACTTTATCCAATCGCTTTATTTGCCATATCAACGACCTTGTGGGTCGTTGGAATATTCCATTTGCGGCGTGTTTTACGAATTTGGGGATTCGGAGACCTCATTCTAGGAATCGCTGCATCACTACTGATGTTAGGTGCTGCTTCATCGATTAACGCAATCGGATTATTCCTATTGCTAACAGTAGTCGGCGCCGAGCTCGCTCTAGTGACTTGGCTGGGGCAAAGACATCAAGAAGCATTGTTACAGGATTGACTATTGGCGACTGGAAATTGATTTCGAATCGTGGATTAGTTGAGTTGGACAGTACTAACCTTGATGACTGACGGGGTGCGGTCGGATATCGTGTCCCGCAGTTGGATATCAGACACTCCCGATGAGGTTGAGCATCCTACTGTACCGCTAGGTATCAACCAAATGGCGGTTCCAAGAGCCGCAATTTTGCTCTCATTGGCCACCGCTGCACTACTAATCGGATCAACTGTAGTGGTTGGCTACAGCGTTTACGTCTTCGTTAAAGAAAATGAGGATGCGTTCTCCGTAACAGATCAAGACTTGCTGAAGGACGAAAATAATCGATGGTACTGGGAAGTAGACCTGTTATTCGACACCTGTGATTCAAGATTGGGTGATTGGGATTGGCCAGACGTTCTATCTGAACAAGATGATGCATTCCTCTATCCTGGTGAATTACGCTGTGACTGGGAGCATCAAGGAAATGGCGATAGGGCAAGCGTAGCGGTATACAATAGAGGAAACCAAACCTTAGATATTGTCCTCGAAATAACCGGTGGAGATGTTGTCTTTGCTTCGGAAGGCGATACTGTCCTTACAGTGAATGGAATAGGCGCAAATGAAACTGCAATTGTAGAAATTCAGTTAAATAATGCAGTAACAGAGCACGATATTCAGATTCAGGCATCACATCTGAATGTTCGAGAAGCGGAAGTTTTACTCGATGTCCATATCTTCGAAGGCTCTAATCCAAGAGATTTACATGCCAGTGATGGAGATAATCTAGAGGTTCATTACAAGGTTTGGGATGCGGATACAGAACAGCTTCTTGACGAAGGTGATTTAATCGTCACCGCTGGTGATGATTCGAACTTCATTCAGGGATTTGGATGGTCGGCAATCGGCCTAGATATCGATGGAGATAGAGGGCTAATACCAGGTATCGATACTGGAACTACACACGTTACATTACTTCCTCCACCAATTGCCTACGGAAACAGCGATGGGCACGAACTGCAAGAATCTTGGTTGCGATTTGAGTTGAAGGTGGATAGAGCAACCATTTGAGAACCTCTAGACGGGAAAAGGACTTGAGTTCAACAAAGGAGCGGAGTGCATGAACGAGGAGCCGAGTCACTATGCTCTGAACCCGTCATCTGATCTTGTAAAGAGGGCTTCCAAGGTCGTCAAGTCTGAATCAGCACGCAAGGGTGAACCTGAATTCCACATGACCGAAGAGATGCGAAGATTGTCCACACCTTGGTCTGTTTCTCAAGTCAGAGCTGAGCAAATTCAGGCTATCGACCTACCAGCTGGAGTAATCCTAGATGCGGCGGCCGGGAGTGGGGTACAACTTATCGCACTGACCACTGGTCTGAAGCGTCCTGGATTAGCCATAGAATTGGATCCGAATATAGGATTGTTATGTGCTGCAAACATGCAAATTAATGGAGACGAGGGTGATTTACAGAGAACAATGGATCGCGTTCTGATTGGAGATGGTACAGATGCTGAGAATGCAATCGTCGCCTATTGGAATAGCCTCAGGGATGCAGGTACCAGGGCACATCCACCTATTGGTATGTTACATCTTGACCCGGCTCGGCCAAGGGATGCTCAAAGACATGAAATTGATGAGATGGAGCCTGCGATTGGCCCGTTACTAAAGGCCTGGGCTAATCATCTTGAAACTGGACCACGAGGTCCGGCGATTTTACTGGATTTATCCCCTAGACTAAACGAGGATCAGCGTTCACTTGTCGACGCGGTTATCGAGACGACATTCCCAGGAATCCGAAGGACTTGGGAATACCTCAGCCAAGGCGGAGGCAGAATTGACCGACTATCGGTTTGGATTGGTTCTCTTTCCTCCAAAGAACCCTCTCGATGTATCAGAATGGGTAAGAAGAAAATCATGGCTACGATAGAGGGCAAGGTGGCTGAATCGGAATTGGTTAGCATGAGCTCCCCTCCACCATTTGGTGCACACCTAACTATTGTCGATCCTGCACTTGTTCAATCCGGACTACATGAGGCTTGGCTTGATAGAGCGCTTCCAGAAAATGCAGGTCATTCATGGCTTAAGCTGGAAGGCAGAAGACCACTCCTAATCAGCACCGATCCTCTAACCAGAGATGATGAAATCGATGCCTTCGTAATTGCAAGTGGAGAAATTGTTCAGCACAGACTAACCCCTCCAGAACTTCACACAATTGAACAGACTGCTGCTTCTGCTGCCCGTAATGGGATTGGAAAGGTGACCCTTCGATGTAGCCTCGATCCTGACGAACATCCAACTCTTCAACGGAGATTGCATAAGGCCATGAAGGAATTTGAAGGCGCAAATGGATTCATGGTAGACCTAGATTTGGAAAGGGGTAGTGGAAGTCACACCCTATACATTGTTTGTAAGGAGCAGTGAGTCGATTAGCACATTTAACACCCCGTAGGGGTGGCCGTCTCCTTCAAATATGGAGGGTAGGTCGGCGGGATGCCCTATGAGGGCCATCGGGCAACCGATGAACACGGGGGAACCGTACTATGGCAAAAGTGAATGAAACTGAACTAGGAGATGACTTCTCCTACATCCTGAGACTTGCTGACTCTGATATCGATGGTCTTCGACCGATTGCACAGGGACTTACTTCGATTAATGGAGTTGGACAGCGATCGGCCGGTCAGATTTGCCGCATGGCGAAAATCGATGGAAGCAAACTCGGCGGTCATCTGACCGAAGAGGAGCAAGACAGGATTCGAACAACAATTGACGAATACGCATTGAATGTACCTTGGTGGCTGGTCAATAGACAACGAGATTTGCAGTCTAATGAGGATGCACACATCATCGGAACAGAAGTACGATTGACTCGTGACGATGATGTAGCACGCTTGGCTTCAATCAAGACTTACCGAGGAATACGCCACCGCAGCGGACACAAGGTCCGAGGTCAGCGCCTTCGAAGCAATGGCCGCAGTGGTAGCACATTAGGTGTGGAGAGGAAGAAGTGAGGTGGTAAAGTATGGGACATCCTAAGTTTGCACGACCTAAGACACAGACTCCTACTCATCCTTGGAAGGCTGCTAGAATTGAGGAAGAACACGCTCTGAAGGAACAATTTGGCCTGAAGAAGGTTGGTGGAATGCGTGAAATTTGGCGAGAAAAATCGGCCCTAAGGCGTCATCGAAACCAAGCGATGAAACTCATCGGAAGGGTTGATTCATCAGAAGGTCATTTCGCTCAAGAGAAGACTGATTTGGTTGGTTCTCTCGTTCGCAAGGGACTACTAGCCGAGGGATCTAGCATAGACGATGTTCTGCAGATTTCCGTTGAGCACATGCTTGCTCGGAGACTACAATCAGTAGTCTACTACCGCGGACTAGCACCATCTATGCGCGCTGCTCGAAATATGATTGTCCATGGACACATCGCAATTGGTGATCAGAGGATGACCGTTCCAGGATACAAAATTCTGCGACAAGAGGAAGAAATTCTCCAGTACAGTGCAACATCGCCTTACCTAGATGAGAATCACCCCTTCCGTGTCGAGATGGAGCAACTCCGAATGACTCGACAGACTGAGGAAGAGGAACTGGAAGAAGTCGGTGGCGTTAGAGCTACCACAGACAATGATGACTTTGTTCAACAGATCAAGGCTGATGCTGAGGAAGCACCCACTGTCGAGGAAACAATTCCAGAAGAGGGGGGTGATGAGTGATGGGCCACAAGGCTGTTTTACATATTTTCAGTACATACAACAATGTGCTAATTACAGCAACTGACCTTACCGGAGCAGAAACTCTGGCAAAGGTTTCGGGTGGACAGGTTACCAAGAAGGGCAGCGATGCCGGTGGTCAGTTTGCAGCAACAAGAGCTGCTGAGAAGATTGCTGAAATGCTAGCAGAGAAGGAATTTGACCAAGTTATCGTCAAGTATCGAGGAGCTGGTGGAAACCGGTCGCACAGTGCGCCTGGTGCTACTGCTGCTATCCGTGCACTAACTCGTGCGGGTGTTCAAATCACTCGCATCGAAGATGTAACTCCAATCCCAACCAATGGGACAAAGGCAAAGGGTGGCCGAAGAGGCCGTAGGGTCTGAGGTGATTATGATGGTGAAAATAGAAGTTCTAGATATGGGACCGGAGAATGCTAAACTATTGCTCAAGGATTGCGACCGAGCATTTGCAAATGCACTACGCCGAACACTAATGTCAGATACTCCAAAGATGGCTATCGAAACCGTTCGATTCCAAATGGGGTCCTTCGATTTGTGTTTGTCATGCAGTCATCTAAATCCTGCTGCTGCAGCTCGTGAATCGTCTGGAGGTTCCGGCTGCAATCAGTGTGGAAAGAAGTTGGAGAAAGAGGGTGTTGACTACACCGTTTGGGAAACCAATGGAGTGCTACCTGATGAGATGGTAGCGCAGCGCCTTGCAATGATTCCAATTCCAACCAATCACGAAATGTTCCATTACGAGGAAACTTGCCCTACATGCAAGGATTTGATTCCGGAAGATCGCGGGTGTCCAACTTGTAACATGATTTACACATGTAAGGCATTTGGGACAGAAGAAGGGATAGCAGTTACCGCTGGCGACATGATTTACCTGGGCGATCAGAGTCTTGAGATCCCCGAACACTACAGATCTATTCCAATTACTAAATTGTACAAGGGACAGATGATAGAATTCTACGCTACTGCGGTAATGGGCCGTGGAAGTCAGCACGCAAAGTGGTCACCTGTTTGTGGTGTCGCTTTCGCTCCACGTCAAGTTGGACTATTGAATAACAAGACCAAGGCAAAGATTCTTTGGGATCTGAATCTGACAATCAATGCAAAGGATTTCGATAAAGATGGAAGACTTGACGATATTGAGAAGGTTGAGATTCTTGCGAAGGAACTACACCATGTTGGTGATGGAACAGAGACTAAGGCTGAATTCAAGGAAGCAATCACAATCGAAGACGTTCCTGGGGAGTTCCTCTTCAGCTTCGAAACCGATAGTTCCATGACTCCACAAACTGCACTTGAGATGGCTTCAACCTCTCTCTCCGAGACATTCGTCTCCCTTGGAGAGGACCTGAAAGCTGTCCTTTGATGCCGGCGTAGTATTCTTGCAGTGCCTCGGAGATGAGGATATATGACTGCGATATTGGGTAGAGGCACCTGCGGGGGTCACGTCACACTACTTTTCACCGTCGAAGACCTCGATGAGGATCCCATTAAGCAAGGTAGCCTAGGTGCTGGATTATGCCTGAGTGATGGAGTAGAAGCCATTGCTAGAGGGGAATTGGGTGATTATTCTCTAGAAGTTAAACTCCTAGATGAAAATGGCGATAAAAGAATGTTCCAACAGGTGTTAGACCTGTTGAGTGAGGAAATTACCGAGATTGCAGACCATAGTTGGGAAATCGCAGTTCGAAACAAATTACCTTCCTCACAAGGATTTGGAATGTCGGCTGCCGGTGCAATCGCTGCCGCCGCTGCATTCCAAAGAGCCCTGGGTTTACCGCATGAGGAGAGTTTGCGAAGATCGCTTGCGATTGCTCACTTGGTTGAGAGAGGTAATTCAACTGGGCTTGGGGATGTTACTGCATTAGCCGCTGGGGGTGTTGAGCGTAGATTGATTCCAGGATCGCCTTATTCGGGTCCGGATTTATTGAATGGACCCGGTCAAGCGGAAGGTTGGAGTGAATCGATACCTTTGGTTTTGGCTTGGCGCACCAATCCCGGGCGACATACATCTGAGTATATTGATGACGATGTTTGGAAACAATCGATTACAGAGGCCGGAACAAAACAGATGGCTCACTTGTCTGATGGACCTTGGGATAAATCACGATGGGTTGAACTTCTTGATTCTGCAGAGGAATTTTCAAAACAATCTGGATTGAGTGATGATGCATCTCGCTCCGCATTGGTAAAGGCGGGAGAAAATGCGGCACTCAGAGCAGGTTTAGATTCAGAGACGTGTGTTTTATTGTGTATGTTAGGGGAAAGTATTGCCATCGTGCCACGTAATATTTCCAAGAAGGCTTCCCTTGAGAAATTACTGTCTGAATTGACAAAAGAAGGGTTAGATGCTACTCTAACTCACATCGGAACTCTATCATGAATGCGAGCCGCCAGACCTCTTTTCGTGAAACTCATTTAGTGGAGTTAAATCTAGAGGGCTCGCATCGAGTAAAATCGCTCCTCTTTGAACCAAAGAGCCAGTAAATCCGTGCCTATACACGATTGCTCCTTGGCCATATTCCTTGACATATCGATCAACTTGTTTCTGAGTCTTCTTTCTTGGGAATCTTAGATCCGCACCGTAGAAATGCTTTGCATCAATCCAAGCACAAGGGACTCCATTGATTCGTACATCATCAAGGAACAGAAGGTCAGGAGTAACAACCGCTCGGCCTTCAGATTCCTTCTGCTCACGGAGTAAATCTTCTTGCCTTCGAAAACGTACACCTAGGGAATCAAAGTGTGCGCATAAAATGTCCTCGAAAACCTCAGCGGCCGTCTGAGTGTCTGATTGATTGACAGAACTTACCTTGTCAGCGTCTTCTGCTTTAGCGAATTCCTCTTTGTCACGATCGTTCATTCTCTCTGGGTTTTTCAGTGTCTCTTTGATTCGGTTCTTTGACCATCCGCGGCCGGTTAATATTGCCCTGAATGTATTGACCGGGGGTGCATCAAATCTTTGGGAAAGAGTTAGTACTCCCTCGCCCTTATCGTACCGTCTTCGTAATTGGTTTGCATTTCGCATCAGACGTCCATGTGAATGTACACTTTTTTCTTGATTCAAGGCACCGCGAAGTGAAAGGGCTTGTTCGATGGTTATTGGGAGGTTGTCTATTTGAGCTCTTATTTCGTCGACTCTTTCTTCAGGGAGGAAGCCGAATTCACCGGGTTTACAGACGATGTTGCCGACTTTCTTTTGGATATTTTTGGGAACCGCATTAGGTTGCCATTTCAATTGTTTTTCTATTGGAGCAGGGTCTATTGTTTCCGGTATACCCATAGGAGGAGGCGACTGATCAAAGCGAGCTAGAGCACGCTCAACAGCATCGGAATCTCCCTGTGACCATGGCCTTGAATCGGTAGCTTTGGTCGATTTTCTTCGAGGCCGACGCCTTCTGCGTCCGCCGCCGCCTTCCTTTTTCTCGCTCAACGATACTTGCGACATGACGGACGTCCATGAACCCTCGCGCCGAAGAAGGCCGAATTTCTATCACGAATTACTCGGATCTCTCTTTCGATTACGAGCATATAGGTCGTAAGCAAAATTACGTATGGGGCTAGGAATAAACCAAATGATAGCCCCGAAATTATAGGGGAAACCGAGGACAAGGAGAATGCGAATCACTGCTGTAGATTGGGCATACCATTTCCCAGATTCATCTATCAAAAACACTGAGTCGAGTTCACTCATCTTTGCTGGACGATTGCTTAGGACATCTTCCCCCTCTGCGGTCTCTTGGGCCACAACCAAGAAACGATTGGACGTATCTCGCTTGTTGATGAAAGCAGCCCAGCCAGTACAAACTGGACAATGACCATCTATGAGAACAGTGTATTGAATTCCCATTGCTAACCCTCTCAGACAAAGGCGATACCGGGTTCTAATGGGAAGGCAAAGCGGGCCTTGCCTCCAATATCTTCACCTTCTCCAACCGGATATGCAATAACCGATTTTACTCCTAAAGCAGTTGCGATAAAGTCTCCAGCCGAATTGATAACCTCGCTTTCATCGATCCCACTCAATACCAATTGTTTCTCACCATCGGCCCAAGTGTGTATTCTACCACGTTTCTTCTTCGACCCCATGGTTAAGGCCATCCAAGTTTGGAATATTTCTCCTCTCAAAGACTCATTCTCAAAAATTGCCATTGACTTTAGATGATTTTGACCACTACCTTTGAAATCAAAATCTTCGTTTGACAGTTTTACCGCTTCACGAGATAACTCAACTTTCCAAGCAGGTGCGGTTTGGATCACCACTCCGGAAATTTCTGTATCTGAATGACGTTCTGCTAGTCCCCTTAGATTGCGTGCTGATTCAATGACTTCACGTAGGTAAGATTCTCTAGCAAGAATACTAGCATCAGTTTCCTGACCCGAGTAGAGTTCCATCTCATGTGTCGCCAACATATCTGGTGCTTCGCCCTGCGAAAGGACTGACCAAAATTCTTCAGCAATATGAGGAGTTGCTGGTGCTAACATCGGCGCCCATCCACAAAGGAATTGCCGCGCAGTGTCTCTATCTGAACCGCCTCTTCGCAGATACCATTGCCAATCTGCTAGCATCTCAAAATGGCTCGCCATGACTCCTTCTCGAAGGCTTACAGCATCCATACATTCTCGCCAACGATTCTGATTTATTCTGAGGCGAGCCAATAGCCAAGAATCCATCGTACCGGGTGAATCTGAGAGTGAAATTCCGTGATTAAAGGCGTCGATTATTGCACAAACTTGCTTGTGATTTGCAATTACTGCATTGTCGGACCAATCCATTCCGGCCTCAGGGTTTGCACCGAAGAGAATGAACAGACGTACGGTGTCAGCGCCAAATCGGTCTACCATATCTCCTGGGCTCACAGTATTACCGAGACTCTTGCTCATCTTGGCGGAACGTGAGCCTAATCCTTGTCCACAATTGGGGCAATCTCCTTCGAAATTATCTATGTGATACTCGGTATTACAATCTACACAGAATGGCGCGGGCGCATTCAGCATCCCCTGACAGACTAAGCGCCCGAATGGTTCGCTGACCTCATTCATACCGAGGTCGCGAGTAGCCTTAGTGAAGAAGCGAGCATAGAGAAGATGCATGACGGCGTGTTCAATACCGCCAATGTACAAGTCAACTCCTCCATTCATCCAGTAATCTACTGCTTCACGATCGAATGGGGCTGAGTCATTTGATGAATCAACGAATCTCATAAAATACCAAGATGAATCATAGAATGTATCCATTGTATCGGTCTCTCGGCGTGCAGGACCGTTGCACTGCGGACAAGTTGTAGCAAGGAAGGATTCACTGCGAGCCAGTGGATTACCACTCTCTTCCCAACTAAAGGTCACATCCAAAGGCAGCTCTACGGGTAGTTGTTCGTAGGGGACTGGAACTACTCCACAAGAATCACAATGTAACATTGGAATTGGAGTTCCCCAGAAGCGCTGGCGGCTAAGTAACCAATCTTTCAGTCGATATTCGGTGGAGCCATGGCCGGCTCCTTTTTGTTCTAAGGCGGAAATTACCGCGGTCTTTGCATGATTGCCAAATAGACCATCGAATCCTTCTATGGTAGAGTTGACCATCCATCCTAATCCATCGAAGACTGGATTTTCCTCAACTCCTTCTCCACCCTCATTCCTTGACAGAACAGGTTTGATTTCAAGTCCGTATTTCTTGGCGAAGTCGTAATCTCGCTGATCGTGTCCTGGAACTGCCATCACAGCACCGGTTCCATAGCTTGCAACAACAAAATTACCAGCAAAAATTGGTACTTCTTCTCCGGTGATTGGATTAGTTGCAAATCTACCAAGAGGAACTCCTTTCTTTTCTTTTAGCATATTGATTCGCTCAAATTCAGTCATTCGAGCGCACTCCTCTGCCAAATCTCTCCAAGCCTGTTCGTATTCGGTTCCGCTTACTAGTGGCTCACAAAGGGGATGTTCGGGGGATAGAGTAACGAAAGTGACTCCAAAAATTGTATCTGGACGGGTTGTAAATGCACCAATGCTAGCAGATTCACCATTGACATCTCCGACCACAGGGAATTCTATGTGGGCACCATGTGAACGGCCAATCCAGTTCCTTTGCATCGCTTTGACGTTCTCTGGAAATTCGATGTGGTCTAATTCATCCAATAATTCGTCAGCATATTTTGTCATGCGCAAGAACCACTGCGCCATATCCTTCTGAACTACCTCGAGACCACAACGCCAACAACGATTATTCTTGACTTGCTCATTTGCAAGTACTGTGTCACAATCATCACACCAATTGACTGGTGCGAATCTCCTTTCAACTAAACCGGCTTCGTTGAATCGAAGGAACAATTCTTGATTCCAACGGTAATATTCCGGTGTGGAAGTTGCAAACATTCGCCTCCAGTCGTATGAATACCCCATTCTCTCCTGATCGGCTCTAATCATCTCGATGTTTCTCTCAGTGACACTGTGAGGGTGCCCGCCTTCTTTCTTGGCTGCGTTTTCGGCGGGCATTCCAAATGAGTCGTATCCCATCGGATAGAGTACATTCTTTCCCATTAAGCGCTGGAAACGAGCCATGGCATCGCCAATCGAGTAATTTCTTACGTGGCCCATGTGCATGTATCCAGATGGATATGGAAACATCTCGAGGCAGTAGAATTTCTCACGAGAATCGTCTACTTCTGCATCGAATACGCGGGCGTCACGCCAGCGAGCCTGCCAGCGCGTCTCAATTTCCGCCGAATCGTATACCATTTATTCACCTCATTCGAAATGGGAGTCCTTTCAGACTCCCAAGCTAAGCAGCAGGTCGAGCGAGTAGCCCGCCGCGAAGTTAGGTGAAGCAGGCATTCGCGCCATACTTGGCCGT
>Ga0066865_10000327_pt1 | contig 12693 bp, 5 predicted proteins | sample ETN01SmetaG_2_FD_66433 | JGI IMG/M metagenome (GOLD analysis project Ga0066865, IMG submission 66433) | Marine microbial and viral communities from oxygen minimum zone, Eastern Pacific Ocean - ETNP2014F12-01SV265 | ecosystem: Environmental > Aquatic > Marine > Oceanic ...
TCACCGAGTGTTAAACCAAGTTTAGCCCCTGGGTCTAGAGTTGTGACAGAATACTTTGATGCAGCAGGTCTCACAGAAGACCTTGATGCGCTTGGATTTAGTGTGGTAGGATATGGCTGTACTACTTGTATTGGAAATTCCGGTCCACTTGACTCAGATATAGAAGTAGCAATCGATCAAGCGGACCTGATAGTAGGTAGCGTACTTTCAGGAAATAGAAATTTTGAAGGAAGAATTCATCAGAAGGTGAAGGCCAACTATCTTGCAAGTCCTCCGCTGGTGGTGGCTTATGCCATAGCAGGAACATTGGATATTGATTTTGAAAAAGACCCAATCGGTCACGGACCAGGTGGCCCTGTAATGTTGGAAGATGTCTGGCCTACTGACGATGAGATACAGAAGACCATAGCATCTTCCATAGACCCAGATATGTTCCGAAAGCGCTACTCTGATGTCCTACAAGAGCCAAGGTGGGATGCGATAAGTAGTTCTGAATCAGCCCTTTATCCATGGGAAGATGAATCAACATATGTCCGACTACCTTCCTTCTTCGAAGGAATTCGTTCAAAACCAGCTCCAATAGAACCTATACATGGTGCGAAAGTATTGTTGAAACTTGGAGATTCTGTAACTACCGACCACATAAGTCCGGCCGGTGCATTCCCTCACAATGGGCCAGCGGGCCAGTATCTTGTGTCAGAGGGAGTAAAACCTCGCGATTTCAATTCCTTTGGTAGCCGTCGGGGCAATCACGAAGTAATGATGAGAGGGACTTTTGCAAACGTTCGAATTCGTAATCAAATTGCTCCAGGAACCGAGGGAGGATATACAACTCATTTCCCCACGGATGAAGTTCTCTCCGTTTTCGATGCAAGTATGAGATATCAATCGGAGGGTACGCCTCTTGTTGTTTTGGCAGGAACTCAATATGGTACTGGAAGTAGTAGAGATTGGGCTGCTAAAGGAACACTACTACTAGGGGTTAAAGCGGTAATCGCAACTTCATTCGAACGTATTCATCGTTCTAATCTCGTTGGGATGGGTGTGCTTCCACTTACTTTCCCAGAGGGGGAAAATGCAGAATCATTAGGCCTAGATGGAACCGAATCCTTCGACATCCCTGCTAGCGCACATTTAGTTCCGCTCTCCACGATTAAGATTACTGCAACTAAGGCGAGCGGAGAAGTCGTCGAATTCGACGCAACTGTAAGATTAGACACTCCTGTTGAAGTCGATTATTACAGAAATGGTGGGATTCTTCAGACTGTTTTACGTAATCTTGCAGAGGCTTGAATTGAAATCTAACAACCTTCTCGGTGGTGGCATGGCAGACGAGGAAAACATCCGCTTCTCCTTCCGTTCTTTCGAACATGAAGTGGAAGTCGTAATACAAGGTCCACCTTCCTGGGTTAATCTATATCGGGAAAGAATTGGCCTAGAAGGCGATATTGGATATACCCAATCTGTTAGTGGCTCAACTGAAGCATCTTTTGCAGGAGATGACGGTTCCAAAATGCAAACAGAATTGCCCGGCCCTCCTCCTGACCCAAGTCGCTTACCTTCGATAGTTAGGGTCGTTGGCGACTTGGATATTGCTTCAGGTGTAGCCGAATTAGGAATACCTGAAAAAACCGAACCTAATTTGGCTGAAATTAGTTTGTTTATTGAAGAATTAGACGAAAATCCAGAACCTCTATCCGACAACATATCAGGCGACCCTATGGCGGAATCATGGATTCAATTAGTGATGACTTTGGTTGTACGAGAACACGGTCACACCTCACTTTCAGTTAGCTCAATAGAGAGTCTTTTGGGGGATCGGATTAATCGTTCTGGAGTAGAGTTACAGATGTTCTTAGACAGGCTTTGGTTGCTTGGAAAATTGGAGCGAATACACGGTGGTGCGGAGACTCAATACGCACCCAATCCAAGTTGGCTAGAAGCTACTTAACCCCCATTTTTTCCTTAACAACCCCATAGGGGTTGGATAAACATCCTCCCATTAGGCATAATAATGAAATGAAATTCGGCGAAGCCATGATGTCCCCGTCAAAGAACGCCCGAAACGAAACCAAAGAAGGTCGAATAGCGATTTTCTTAGTACTCCTGATGCTTAGTTCTCCAATGCTTTCATTGGTTCCAACTGCTTCTGCTTCACACATTACGCAATATGCAGTTCAGAGAGATCCTTCCTATATTGCGATAGGGGATATTGACTGTGATAACGACAATGATATCGTATCTGCTAGTTCTATGGGTCACTTCATCACTGCTCTATACAACGATGGTATGGGCGGATTTGGAGATCGACAGGACGTATTTATCTCAAACAACGATTCTTTCCGGGCTGGATTTAGGGACACAGCTGATGGAACTAGAGTATATGTTGCAGACGTAAATGGTGATGATGTAAACGACGTGGTTTACTACCAACAAAATATCCGATTTGTAGGTGGTCCAATGGTTCCAGGTAACCTCACAATACTTTGGGGTGATTGTAATGAGAGAATCAATAATTGGAATCCATCCGATGCAATCACGATTAGTAATCCATACCTTATTGATATGGATGTAGGAGATATCGATGGAGATGGAGACGATGATATTGTAATGGCGGTCAACGATCCAACAGCTACAAACAACTACATTTTAGTGTTCAAGGGACCAGACCCCTCTCAAATTACAAATCAACAAACTATTCCAGTTCCAATGACAAATGGACAGTATACTAATCTGATGCTTGGTCATTGGGGCGAGGATGTACTTGGCAGCGGTATACCCGGTGGTGGCGTTGGAGATTGCGAAGATCTTGACATCTGGCTACTTCGAACACCACCTTACAACACAGGTGTAGGATACTCCGCAGGACATTACGATAACATGACAGTGCTAGAGTATGATTGTACTCTGGGGACATATCCAAATCCTCTAGACCAATCATCACCTGCAGTGCACAATTTCAAACTCGATGCAGAGCATGATTATCCACTATATGGGTTAGATATCTCTGACACAAATGATGACGGAGAAATTGACCTTATCGCTGCAGTGGATGGAATCACTGGAAATCTATCTTATGCTACTAGATCAGGCTCCTCTTGGAATACTCAAAATTATGTTATGCTTGGCGACTATCTAGGTGCATCGATTACCATTGCTGATGTTAACAGAGACGGAAAGATGGACTTCTTTGTCCCAACAGAACTAACGCTAACTCGATTACAAAGTTCCTCTTCACAAAATCAGACTTATTTGTTAGTTGACAACCTAAGAGAAATAAACACAGTTGAAATTATCCTAGCGGATCCAAACGGAAATGGATATCTTTCCTCACTTTCTTTTGACGTCGGAAGAAGACCAACAATGGCTGTGCCCGGTCAACTAGCGGGTGGAGATAACAGTGCCTATGAGATTGTAATTGGTCAAAGAGACCGTTCTTACAGATTCGCCAACAGTGCCATGTGGTTAGACACACAAGGATGGGCAGGGGCCGGTGATTTCCTATCCGTTCTAAGTTTGGATAACGAAGATGTTGGAATCACTGATGTTACTATAGCACCTGCTGCATATGATCCAGCTACTGGGGAGGCTAGAATAGGAGAAGGAAATAGATTCGTTAATGTAACAGTCAAAAATACTGGATTAAATCCTATTTCAGGTAGTGTTGATGTCGATTTGGAAGTGAAGGAAGTTCTAGACGGAATAGACACTTTGGTCTACTCAAACGACTTTGAAGGTAACATAGACAATACCAACTGTCCTGCATGTAGTATTGTTCTCAAATCATATACCGGAGAATACTCAGAGGGCTCTTCATCTTGGCATGCTGAATTTAATGCATCAACAGATGACAATGGGACTGCAACTGACAACTGGTGGGAAGCAGACACTAATCCGACCACATACATGTGGGCTGGAATGGACCACCAGGGTAATGATAATGAATCTGGATACTACAATAATATGGACGAGGCATTTATCATCGAAAACGTTGACTTGACCGGTGCAGATGCAGCATATCTCGACATAGATTTGTTATGTGCTGCAGCATTCTTTGAACTATACCTCGCAGAACAATATGCAGTTGTTGAGCGCTGGCTATATGAGGACTCATGTGGAATAGAAGTTTGGAGTGATGGAAATGGATGGGAACAAGTATTCTTCACTGGAGGATGGGACAATGAAAGGTTACTTCGACTATATGGATTTGGTTTCGACCCAGAATACAATACTTACAATAGTAATTTTAACTCCGAAACCATTCTACCGTGGACCAGTTTTACGGGCGATGACGCAATTGACCTAACTCGATATGCAGGGGAAATTGTAGACATCCGATTCCGGTTCCGAAGTGGCCTCATGGGAAGTGTTGGACCTGATGGTTCCTCCCAAGACACCGGATTCGATGGATTTGCCTTCGATAACATATCAATTAGAAAAACAGATGTTGTTTTCGGAACGGAAGAGGTTGTAAGTGATACTTTGACCTTCTCAAACTTCGCTGCTGGAGCTACTCAGGAAGTATCCCTGACTGCGGATTTCATTGACAATGTCACCTATTACATCAAGACATCACTCACATCCCCAACAGGCTTCGATAATGCAGATGCAACAAATGATGAAGAAAAGTTCCAACTTACAGTCAAGAACCTTTTCGACCCAGGTGTTGCTGAAGAGCCATGGATTAGTCTGGAAAACGGATTGAGATATGCTTCTGGAGATAGGGACATCGAAATTAGAGTCCAGAATTATGGAAATACGCTAACTGATTTCCAGTTAGAGACTGTGGTAAAGAATGCTCAACCAGATTTGATTGCAATAGAAGATTTCTCTGGCTTTGACCCTATATGGGAAGATGATGGAAATGAAAATGGAAGTCGTTTGGACGATTCCAACGGCGACCATCCAATGTTACCACAAAGCAGAGGAGTGTTCAATTCCTTTGCATATTGGCTGGGAGACCCCGATACAGGATACGGTGAAGAATGGGACGAAACACTAACCCTAGATCCATTCCCAGTCGCAAGTGGTGGAACTGATTTCACCTACCTAACATTCGATTATTTCGCTGAAGGTGACTATCTCTCAGACAGCGAAGGAAACATCAATGGAATCCGAGATGCAGCAGGTCTAGAAATCGAATGGACAAAGGGTGGTGAAATATTCAAGGGGACAGTTTGGGGAAGTTGGACTGACCTAAATGAGAATGGAATAAGACCATTCGAAGAATGTGAAGATTTCGACAATAATGGTCGGTATGATGAAGTTGAATACATGGGAGATCACTCAGATCGTTATGAATCAGTTGTATGGTTTGATTCAGAAAGTTTAGTCAAATCTGTAATCATCGACATGACTCATATTACTCTATTCAATACGACTTCAAACAGTACCTTCGATTGGCGTGTCGAGTGTACAGATCTCTCAGGTTCCGAGGTCACCTTAACCTGGAGATTCCAATCAGATGATGATGGAATAAATGGAAACGCTGGTCTTGCTGGCTTTGCTATCGATAACATACGAATTGATGAATTTAGATTTGAAGATGATGGTAAATATACTAACGATGTAAATGGATTGGATGCATCAGAAAAAATGGATGTCACCGTGGCGACGCACGATTTCAAGTCAGGAATTTATCGAATAGATACTACAACCATTTTCAATAATTCTATCCCTGGTACATCTTGGTACAATAAATCCGAAATCACCACTGCGAATAATCATACTCAGATTATCTTCAGTATTGCAAGCGCGGACATCACACTAATGCAACCAGACGTGCTTGACTGCGTTGCTGATGTAACTTACAAATGTGTATATGCTATTGACTCAGCCTCCGAACACTCTTTTTCAGTGCCATTGTTGAATGGTGTAATCGCGGGAGAATATGAGGTGAATATGAAGGTAGTAGATATGACCACTGGTCAAACCGTTTACGAAGAACCCGCAGATAATGGGCCATTCGATTTGGAACCTCATGCTCGTGATTTTGCAAATTGGACAGAACCATACACAGAGTGGTACGATGGACATGAATACAATATCAGCTTCTATGCTATATTGACTGAAGATGGAGAATCATCAGGTAATGATCGATATTTCGAAATTGAGTTCTTCGACAACGTAGATGTTGCGATTCTCTCCAATCCAACCGACCAAAACCGCTTGCAGAGAGTTAAAGAAGACCTCGAATCTATGGGGATGACATACACTCAATACTTAGTTGAGGATTGGGAACGCTATGCTACGCCAAACTGGATGTCTCATTATGATAAGATTCTCCTTCCTTGGCAAACAGATTACAACGTTGAGTATGGTGACTATTACGAAATTCTCGGTGAAACTCGTGAATCGGATGGACTTTCTGTCACTGAGATTTTAGAAGCCTTCATGGTAAATGGTGGAACTGTACAAATCCACTTAGGACCATATCGAAATGACTACCAGCCAGACAGGCTACCTTTCGGCATGGATATAGCAATGAGAAATCAGTGGAATAACACTGTCACCGATGATGACCTAGTTGTTGTTGATGCATATCACCCACTGATGGAAAATGTCGAAACTGCTGCATTTGCAGGAGTCCATGGCGGTTCATATGTTGCCCTAGCCGGACTCGATACAGCACAGGTCCAATTTGATCAGATTCCACAGGTGTGCGGTGGTCGAATTAGTGATCCAACCGGAACTTTCCATACACTAATGAGAAGCCAGTCATTCGATTCTCAATCTTTACTTTCGACATGTAACCGAGGAGCAGGAGGAATGATTGTTACAACTCTAGATGTTGAGAATCCAAGTTTTTCACAACCATTTGGTGGCACATCTATGCCATTGCTTTCAAACATGCTTGGGTACCAACTCACACCATATCCATCCAACTTCGGAATTGCGGGGGATGGATTTGACATAACAGTCAACGGAGAAGCGCCTTCGATTGACACTGTTACCGGAGCTTACTCTACTATGTACATCAAGTCCAATTCGGAATTGGACTTCTCTTTCATGACCTCGGATTCTTCATTGGGAGACGGACTAATCGCTGACTGGACCCTAGAATCTACAGACATGAATGAGTCAGTGACAGGATGGGAAGGAGAAATTATCGATTATGGAGAGATAAGCCATATCAGTCAAAACAGTCCAAGTATCCCGACCCTAGGAAATTTCTGTGTGGGCGATTCAAGTTCTTCCACAGGATGTAGAATAGGAGCTGAATGGCTACTTACACTCTATCTTCATGATGCTGGTGGACATACTCGTATAACCTACATCAATCTAGTAACTGATGATACATTAGCGGATGAATTCAGACCTACTGCTGACCTCCAATTAGTGGAAAATTCACTAACTGATGAGTATGTAACATTGGATGGTACAAAGACGGTAGGGGGAACCGATTGGCCAATTTATCGAGTAAGGTTGACTGACACTGGAGATATCGGTTTATCATTCGACTCCTCTGCAAGTTCAGATGCTGATGCACCTGAAGGAGAGAGAGGAATTGAAATGTTCGAGTATCGAGTATTCTTTGACTATCCAGTTGATTCAAGCAACCCAACTCTCGAAGGGCACAATTTCCAAGTTCCAAATGCAGCAGGCGGGGATATGTGGAATTACGTATTCCGCAACCTGACTAGTGATGGTTCTTTAGAAAACCAAATTCGATTGGAACTAATTGTCTATGATAGAGCCGGTAAACAATCAGAAAAGGCTAGAATTTACTTTATTGTCGTTGGAGAAGACTTCGGTGACGACCCTCCGGTCGTAGAAATAACCTCACCTCGTTCGACGGACTCTCAGAGTGAAGACTTGGTGACGATAAATGGAGTAGTAAATTCGGGTGCAGAAAATGGTGTGACGATAGAAGTTGCATTAGAAGCTGAAATCTTGGACTACACTCCATCTCCAAAAGCCACTCAGAAACAGCTGGGTAAATACAACTCAACAGGCGTCGCTCAGTTAAGTGATGGAGACTCATTTACACTCACATTGGACATAGCTGAACTTTACTCGACAACAACTGGAGTCCAAGTAACTGTATACTGGAGAGTTGTTGAAGGGGATGGAAGTAGATACACACTTGATAATCAATTCACAATCGATTTATTGCCAAGAGTTGATGACCCATGTGTTACAAATCCAAGTGAGTGTGAATCGAATAGTGGAGATACCACTATGATCATATTTGCCTCAGTTGGAGGCCTAATTCTGATACTCGCAATAGCCGGTGTGACAATTGCGCTCAGAGGACGTGGCAAGGATGACGACACAGAGACTGTACAGCAGTTCGGCGGTGTAGAACAAATGGACCCAGTAGAAGCCTATGTGCAACAAATGGTTGGCCAAGGTTATGACGAAGCTACTGCTAGACAGTATGCTGAGCAGTATTACGCGGCATATTATGCCCAACAAGGCAAAGGCGGCGGTAGTTGATTAGGCCCCCGATTAGGGGGCTGCTAAAAACGCACCTTGAAGACCTCAAGGTGACCGCCTTTGGGTATGGATGCTAGCGATACGTATACCGTGGCTAATGTGTCATTGGCAGATTCTGGTGGCTTGAAGGTCGCTTGGGCTAGAAGTAGAATGCCTGCATTAGCCGCTTTGAGGGTTAAGGCGGAGAAAGAACAGCCTCTTGCTGGGCAAAGAATCGCTGGATGCCTTCATGTAACTAAAGAAACGGCCGTTTTGATAGAAACTATCGAGGCTGCCGGCGGTAAGGTATCATGGTCTGGTTGTAACCCACTGTCAACTCAAGATGATGTTGCGGCTTGGCTAGCTTCAGAGGGATACGATATTCACGCATGGTACGGCCAAAATACCGAGGAATTCTATCAATCCATTGACCGCACATTACAGATTAATCCGACTTTGACATTAGACGATGGTGCTGACCTAATTTATCGAGTTCACAGTAAATTTCCTCAATTGGCTGAAAATGTAATTGGAGGTACCGAAGAAACAACTACCGGTGTCCACAGACTTCGGGCGATGGGCGAGGCTGGTGAACTACTCTATCCAGTAATTGCAGTCAATGACGCATCCACCAAATGGGATTTTGACAATGTTCATGGCACAGGGCAATCAACTCTGGATGGAATTATTCGAGCAACCAGTGTTTTACTTGCGGGTAAAACCTTCATTGTAGCGGGTTACGGACATTGCGGTAGAGGATTAGCAAATCGTGCACGTGGTATGGGTGCTAATGTGATTGTAACCGAGGTAGACCCAATTGCTGCTCTGAAAGCCATAATGGATGGCTATAGAGTCATGCAAATGGATGAAGCGGCCCATATTGGCGATATATTCTGCACTGCAACAGGAATGAAAGACGTGATTGTCGGACGTCATTTCGATTCGATGAAAGAAGGAGCCATTGTCTGTAATACTGGACACTATGATTGCGAGATAAATATCCCTGATCTTGAGACTAGAGCCAAGAAAATTTACACAATCCGAGAAAATAACGAAGCATTTGAACTCAAAGATGGTCGGACTATCCATCTTCTCGCTAGAGGCAGATTGGTCAATCTTGCAGCAGCAGAAGGTCATCCGAGTGAGGTAATGGATATGTCATTCGCCAATCAATTTCTAGCTTTATGTCGATTGGCAGCAGAAGGTAACTCATACGAAAACATCGTTTACGATATAAGCGAAGAACAAGATAGAGAATTAGCCAAATTGAAACTGACCGCTGAAGGAATCAACATTGATTCTTTGACACCCGAACAATTAGCATATTTCGAGGACTACTCTGCAGGAACATGAGGTCTCAATCAAGCCTCAATATCTTGATTTTCTTCTTCGCTCCACCATCCGTCGGAATCAGAAAAATTAGGGATTTGTGGTAACCATTTTTGATTAAGGATTTCATCTGATGAAACAATCCTGTCATGCCGTTCACGAAAAGCATCAGATCTTTTCCCAATAGTATGATTGTAGAGTTTACTTACACGAAGTTCTGTTGCAATGCAAACCTTCCCTGATGTAGACTCCACGTCTATCGCCCTCTCTAAATCCAAAGCGTGACGATTTATTGATTGCAATAAACCAGCCCCTGCTCGGCTAATTCCCCAAAATAAACCCAGAATGAGGAAGAAAACCAAAATAAATCCAAATTGAGTACCCCCAATTAGTTGCATTGCAACAGTCCCAATAATGAAAACAATAGGCATAACGAATGTGAATAGGAAAAAGGTTTCAGACATAGGTTTCCTAGTCTTCATTCGGTTGATGATATCCCATCGGGGATGATTGGGATTTTGTGGTCTGAAAACCTCTTCCTTCTCCATTTTCGAGGCCTTATCAACCATCTGTCTAACTCGATCCATGTTAGCGAGTTGTTTTCTGTTAGGTTGTTCCATATCCGGCTCGAACATAACCTCAAGCAAATCACTAGCTTCGGGATACATTCCAAGACGAACCAAGATAGCAATCTGCTCAATAAGAGGTGTTACGTCAGTGGGATTTGCTATCCTTCTTTGCTGCCACCAATTTAACGCCTCTTCTAACATACCAAGATGATCGACCAAGAGAATTCCTCCTCGTGCCCAAGATTCTAAATCGTCCGGCACGAGTTTTACGACATTCTGTAATGCAGCATAAGCACTAGCGGCTTGGGAAAGACTCGGCATATCTTGAACGCCACGTCTTTCCATCGGTAGAATCATTTTAGCAGTCATTTTCCAAGCAGGAGCATGATTTGGATCCATGCTTGTGATTTGCCTGCATAATTCTAGGGCTTCCTCTCGTTCATTTGCTTCTACGTGCTCTAAGACATCCTCCCAGAGGGTATCCGCCTTGCTCGCCATAGACTGCGCCCTAGTTCAACAAAGAAGAATGCTCGGGTGATAACGACTCAGCGCCTACCGCTGCCTCTTCCTGGTCGATTACCTCTTGGAGGCCCCCGGCTTGGTCCTCTAAATCCAGATCTACGAGGTCTACTGCTACTTCCTGGTGAACGACCTCGCCCTCGCCCATCATGTCTTTTTTGAGGCTTAGAATTTCTACGATTGTCCCCGCCTTGTCGATTATTTCCGCGATTATTCCTTGGTTCGGGTTTACCATTAGAATTTGGACGAGATGCATTGCAGCGATTGCATTTATCTCTGAAGGCGAAGTTTGAATTGTTACACTTAGGACAAGTCCAATCTCCAGATTTTTTGGAATTATTTCCTCCCCGTTCGAATTTTCTTTCAAACTTACTTGCGCCATCTCGAGGTCGATCTGCTTCACAGCGATTACACTTCTTTCGGAAGGAAAAATTGGAGTTATTGCATTTTGGACAAACCCAGTCTCCGCCTTTTTTGTCATCATTTCTTCCACGTCGGTCATCGCGCCGGTTGTCTCTTTTCGAGTACCTATCTCTTCCACGACCACGATTCTCGCGCCTCTCTCTTGGAGCGATTTCAACAGGCGAACCGATTGTGTTTGAGGATTCTATTTCGTCGGAGATTGGATGTATGTGAACAAAGGCCCGATCTATAGCCCCAATTACAGAATTCACCTTTCCAATCGGCTTCCCTCCGATGATTCTCAGAGTTGCTCCAAGTCTAGGTGCACGTCCCTCAAAGGCAACGAGAAGTCCACCTTCGTGCGACTCCTTCTCAACTGTGCCAGAGAAGCTCATGAGGTCAATCGCGTCGGCCCGAGTATATGAGTGCGGCAGATGATGCGATGATTAGGCCGACGAAACCCAATGAGGGTAAAACCGATGTGTTATCTTTGGGTTGTTGAGGTTCAGGTTCAGGTTCGGCGAATAATTCAGAATTATTGACACTACGTTGTTCATTGGTACAAAGGTCCGATTCATCACAGGCTTGAACTTCCACTATGTGAATGCCTTCTGGCCAAACTGAGAAATCGATTGGAGGTGTTGACCAAGTATTGCCGCTAACTGAAACACTTCCAATCGACGAACCATCTATTTTCAAAACAAAGTTAACGTCTTCACCATCAGGGTCAGAAAATTGTCCACTCATTGCCCACGAATTTCCGTCCCATCCTTCTGAATTAACGGTTAATATCGGGGCAATACTAGCCTTTTCAATTCCCAAATCAAAAATTGCTTGAATATCATTAACGTTACTCCCACTAATCTTCACGGAGACATAAGCGGGACCTGGAACAATACCAACTACTGGAATATTTTCAGTTATTCCTGAATCTTGGACTAAGTACGGACCTGAATGAGAATCAGACTCACTAAACGTCGATGAAAACCCAATTTCTACAGAAAAATCAGGCCAGCCCTCTGCTGGAGAAATTGTAATTGGATGAGGGTCTGACAGGTCTGTAGAACTCGTTGAGATATCAAAAGGCACACCAATATTCCAAGTTCTATTTCCTGAAGATTGACCAGCGTTATCTATTGCTTCACAAACTAATTCTCCGATGCCTGCTTCAGGGACTTCCATTGATAATTCTCTTGCAGAATAGGATATCGCTAGGTCTGAATTTCCCCTACAATTCAAATTCAGGTTAGAAACTCCTGCCTCATCTTCAAACCAATGTTGAATTTGATCCCAATTAGCAACAATCTGAGGGCCACTATTTACTCGGGGAATCCATGCTCCATCAGAGGGTGCATTTTCGGTCCACACGGGGGGCTCATCAACTGGAATTGGAGCAGTTGTGAAGTCCGCAAATATGTCCTCCCCAATTGGCCATTGAGGCATGTTGGGATAGAAG
>Ga0066865_10000328_pt1 | contig 12693 bp, 22 predicted proteins | sample ETN01SmetaG_2_FD_66433 | JGI IMG/M metagenome (GOLD analysis project Ga0066865, IMG submission 66433) | Marine microbial and viral communities from oxygen minimum zone, Eastern Pacific Ocean - ETNP2014F12-01SV265 | ecosystem: Environmental > Aquatic > Marine > Oceanic ...
AATGGTTAAGCATACATAAACGTTGGGCATACGATAAGATGGAAGATAGAATACTTCACAGAATAGCATTTAATTATGAAAACATATTATAAACTTTTAGAATACACTCCAGACATGGACCTAACGCAGTTTTACAAAGAAGCCGCGGAACAAGGTTACGTAAATAATTCTAATCAAAAGATTATGATTGATGCTTTTAACAATGAAGAAAAGAGTCAAGTGTTTATATTATTTAGAGATAACAAACCTATGGGTGCAACCGCAGTACATACGTTTCCAGAGATGGGAGAAAACAGTTATCGCATACTAACAAGAACCTGTGCAGTTGGTGGTATGATGCACAATGCAGGTTCAATGGCAAGACTTAAACGTTGCGAAGATGTTAGTTCACGTTTTTATGTTCCTAAGATGATCGAATGGTGCGGTATGGATACTAATATGTATTGTACCACAAATGATTTAGAAGGCGGTAAACAAAGAACTGTACATAGAGTATGGTTACCTATAATGTCTAAACAAGGATTGTTTACAAAGATTAAAGAAATAGATTATAGAGGTGTAAGACAAACTGTATGGAAACTTAATCCAAAAGAGTTTCTAGCACATTTAGATAAACACCCGTGGGAAGATCATGTTTTATTATAAGCACATTGATATAGATAATAGCATCTCAGAAGAGATGAAAGAATGGGGATTAGAGAACATACAAAAGTCTGACGATCCAGTAGTTAAGTTAGACGTAGATAAGTTCAAAGCAGAATGTCCTTTGTTCTTGGAATGGTGTAAAAGCAATGATTGTGAAGTAGGTTGGTTAGTAGGTATCAAGGTTCATGCACATAACGAACAGCCTGCCACCAAAGCACCACATACTGATTACAGACCAGTTGATCAAAACTATGGACTAAACTTTCCTGTACAAAACTGTGAAGATACACATACAGAAATGTATAAGCATCTAACAGGTAAAGAAATTATTATAGAAGATGAAACTGTAGCAGGTGGCGGTAAAAGCTATAAAGTTTTTAGTCCAGATAGTACGTTTGAAGAAGTAGCTAGGTTTACTTTAAATAAACCTGTAATGTTTGATATTAATCAACCACACAAAGTTATTAATAATACAGACAAGACACGATTAGCCTTAAGCATTCGCTTTATAAAAAATCCTTATAATTTAGTGTAAGTCTACCCAAGCAACGCCTGTGCGTCCTTGGAATTTACTTGCAGTAGTATTGTAGATTACCATACCTTGAGCAACACTTGATAAAGCATCTCTTTCTACGGTTGTCATACTTGCAAATTTTACAGTACCTGAGAATTCAGCAGTACCATCTACGTCTAAGTTTGAAGCAGGATTTTGTTTGTTTACACCAAGTCTACCTTGTGCATCAAACACCATAACACTTACACTTAATGAAGTACCTGTTCCTTTGTTATTAATAAATTCTATTTGACCTTTTGCAGTATCATTTGCAACAGACTCATCTGGATCAATTCTAAATGCAATCTGTGATGATAGAATACTTGTTCCACCATTGTGTACTGGATCAAATGTTTGTGAAGTTAGCTGACCAATGTAGTCACCAGCCGCCATTTGTGTTTCATTACCTGAACCAATGAAGCCACCTTTGTAACCTCTAAATGCAATACCACCTGGATCTAATGAATCACTTCCTCCAATTGAATGAATTTTTTGTGAACCAAAGTTTCCACCTGGTCCGTGATAGATATGTAATTCTGTATTAATGTTTTCTGTTGTATCACTAATTTGGAAAATACTTTGTGTACATTTTAGTACTCCACCAATGATACTTAATTCACCGTTAGTTAAATTTAATCTACTGTTGACAGCATCAACTAGTACAGTTGAATCATCTCCAACAATAGTACCTTTGAAGTTACCAACAATGCTTTCAGCAGTTACACTTGAAGCACTAACGGCACCTGTAAATGTACCTGCTCCTGCGTTAACAGCCTTTGAAGTTGCATTAAAGAAACTTGAGTTGTCAGTTGCTTTAATATCACCTTTAAAAGTACCTGAAGCATTAATGGCTCCAGTTGCTTTATTTAAAATTACTGTACTGTCATCACCAATGATGTTTGCATTAACGGATCCAGCATTAATGTCATCAGTTACGTGTACACTTCCAAAGTGTCCTTGTCCCCATCTTAATACACTAGAACCTACGTTTCTAGCACTATCAACATCTGGTAATAAGTGTGATTCAATTTTAGCAGTTAAATTTAATGTATCTGTGTTAGCATCACCAACAGTTAAATTACCACCTAATGTTAAGTTACCATCAGCAGTAATATTGCCGGTAAGTGTCATGTTACCGTCAACGTTAATGTTACCTGTTCCAGTTAAGTTATAGTTGTTTAATGAAAGGTTTGAACCTAGTGCCGTACCGGCTGTATCAACTGGATTTCCTCCAGCAGTAGTACCGTCACCTATGTATAGCTTTTTGGTATCCGTTGCATATACTAATTCACCATCAGCTGGTGTGATTAGCTGTCTTTGTGAGTCTGTACCTCTTCTAAGTTTTAATGCCATTCTATATAACTCCTGGATCTGTTATATGTATTTATACCTTTTTAACAATATTACTTACGATGCTTAATGAACTTTCTAGTACGTTTTTGCACATCTTTTTTAATGCGGTCCGTATCTAGCTTGAAATCAACGTGTTTAATACTGCTATCATAAGTATTAAACAGGTCTTTAAGGGTCTTTTCGAGTTGTTTAACAGGGTTCTTAGTTAGGTCTACTGTTACTTCCCAAGTCTTGCCGTTATTAAAACGCACTCTTAACGAGTCTAAGTACTCTAACGGAATGGCGTGAACGTCTACGTCTCCGAATACGTCGGGCCATTTAGAAACAACTTCTACCGGAAGCCTTTTGGACTTTGTCCTAGGCCTTGGCACTGGATTTGGCCTTCTTACTAGGGCTTAAATCCTCAGCTTCTTTACGTAGTCTTTCAGCTTCTTTGAACATTCTATCAGCATCAGCTCTCATGTTTTTAGCTAGATCTTCGTCTGATAAAGGTTGTTCTTTTGCCGCATTTACAGTAGCCGCCGCTTCACCGCTTGGTACTGTAGTTGCTGGTGCACTTACTGAACCTACTTCTTCCACTGATGTACCACCGACAGCCAAGTCAGCAACTGATACGCCTTTTTGTTCTGCAATAACCTTGTTTAACTCATCAAGGCCAATTGTAGTTTGTGTATCAGGTGTCATCTCAATGTCGCTTGTTTTAACTTTAGTTAACTTGCCGTTAACGTGAAAGTTAGCTAACATAATGCTACCGTCTCCTAATGGAGTACGTTGCATAGCATCTGCTAATTCATCAGCAGTTTGTCCTGTATTGCTTTCTAACATATTAATTAATACGTCATGCTCTGCATCACCTAAGTTCTCAGTTTGTACTACTAAAGCACTATCTGGATCATCTGGTAATGTTCTGAAAACAACGGCAACTTTTCTTCCGTTGTCTTTGAATCTTCCTATGTGTTTAAGGGCCATTATTTTACCTCTCCTGTAGTTGGATCAATTGGCTCACCTGCAGGAGCAGTTGCCGGAGCAGTTGCTGGTGCTGGAGCATTTGGATCTTTTGCTACTTGTTGGTTTTGAATCGAAGCAAGAAATGATTCTAGTTTAGAATACGTCTTTCCTACCGCTTCTAGTTCGTTGGCTTTAAAAGCACCACGACTTTGTGCGACTTCGATGATTGTTTTTAATACTCCTAAGTCTTGAACTGTTAGTTCTTGCACTGGAGTACCGGCTGGAGCACCCGTCGGTGCAGTTGCCATACTAGGCTCATTTGCTGGAGCCTGTGCAGTTTTATTTTCTTCTGACATTTATGTCTCTCCTATTAATAGTAGTATAATTATATACCTACTTAATATTTATTAGTACTTCAAATGTGGACACGCCAACATGAAATAAGATAGCTCTTTTGGATCTTCAAATCCTACCGTAAGATGATTTTGATATTGGTTTTGGCTATCCAATACCATTTGTTTTCCAATATTGAATCTGCCTTTTAGATTTGTTAGAATCCATTTACGTAAAGCATCTTCCAAATTATATTGTTGCTTTAGATTCATAACTTCGAAATGAGGGCCGGCAAATTTGGTCTCCCTCATATCAAAAAAGTTTAGTGCATTTGGCTTCAATTTCTTTTTGCCTCCTCATAGTGAGTAGTAATACCAAATGGTGCCTGTAAGTTCTTATCATGGTTTGAATGAATTACAAAGATTGTATCACAGTAGTCAGCATCACCCCAGCTATCCCAAGGATAACCATCTGTAAACATGATAAATCTTTTAGGTTGTATATCGTTCTCCTTCATATACTCCCAGTTACAATCAAAGTCTGTACCACCGCCACCAAAGATCTCGTAGTCCATTAACTCTTGTCCATTGTCAGCAGTAAAGTCTTGTTCGTTGTAAACCTTAGTATCAAAGCACCACAACTTAATATTGTAGTCTTGATACTCGTCCATGATACCTTTTACTTCACCTAAGAAGTCCTGTGCCTGTTCATTCATAATAGAACCTGACATATCAATCGCAATAGCAATATCAATTGTTTCATCATAGTTCATACCAGGAAGAACTACACCACTATGCCAAGCCTTACGTGAAGGTCTTTGGAATGTAAAGTCGTTTCTAATAGTACTTTGGATTTGCTGTCTAAGTAATTCTCTCCAAGTAATTTTAGGCTCTGTAAGTTCCTTAATCATTCTTTCAACTTCTTTAGGAACCTTACCAGCACCTGCCGCCTGTGCAGAAGCCATCATGTTCTCTTTGATTTCATCACGTATCTTACGTAGTTCGTCCTTAGAGTAACTAGGCTTATCACTAGGTGATTTGCCTTTGCCTTTTTTACCTGAACCTTTGTCCTGATTATCTTTATCCCAGTCAACGTGTTCGTCAAGTAATTGACCTAATTGTTTTAATTCTTCTTCGTCATATTTCTTGTAAATCTCATCATAGATTTCTTCTGATGTTTTACCATCATATTTAAAGTCTTGATAAATTGGAATGTCCTTAGGCTTCTCACCAATACCATCTCTAACTAATGTATTGTTTACAATATAGTCAGCCGCGATATTATGTACCTGTGGATCTCTATCTTCTCTACGTGTCATATGGTCATATACACAATGAAGTATTTCATGTGCAATAACAAATTCAACTTCTTTGTTAGTCATCTTAGCAAAGAAAGGAACACTATAAAATAAGTGTCTACCATCTGTTGCGGCAGTAGGACACCAGTCTGTTGCTTCTTTAATGATAAGTCTTGTAGCCATGTTACCAAAGAATGGATGTCTAAGTAGTAAGCCTACTCTTGCTACGATAATTTTGTCTAGTACTTCTGCTTTAAGTTCGTCAGTAATCTCAGGTTGTTGATCAGCTTTTTTCTTGATCTCTTCCCATCTGTCTAAAACTTCTTGCCCTTGATCTGTTGCTATATTAGTCATTTGTGCCATCTTTTCCTAATTGTTATATGTATATTATAGTATATTTAAATGGATTTGTCAACCAAAAAGACGGGGAGAACCAAAAAAGATTCTCCCCTAAACTACCAAATTAGGCAGTCTCTCCTTGTGCGGCTTTAATGTATTTGCCGTATCTTTCATGGAACTCATCGAAACACTCAACTTCATCTGGATCGATTGGAAGTTGATATTGAGTAAGAGCAAGTTTGATACCCATGACAACCAATTCGGTATCAAAGTTATCCATCGCAAAACGTAAAAAGTTATTCACTTTATCGTCAAACTTTTTATCGCCCTTATCAATCGCTTCTTTCAACTCATAACAAAGAGAGACAGTCAAGGAATACATGGCACTGATTTCTTTAGTCTCCATTGTTTTAACCTTACCAACAAGTACATCACTTGGGTTAGGTAATTGAGCTGACACTTTTCTATGTGCCATGAACTTAACGGCAAGTCCTTCGCCGACTGAACCACTTACAAGATCTGTAGTGGTTGCTTCATCGTCATCGTCTTCCAAAAGATCGGAAACAAACGACCATGAACGAGGTGTAGCAAATGAACGACTTGGGCTCTTAGGATCAAAGTCATACAAGTCCTTCTTGCTAAATGTCAAGTAACCTACAACATCTTTATGGATGTCATTGTTTACTGCCCAAGCAAACCAATCATCAAAGTCTACTTTCATCTCCAAGTGAACAAATCTGTTCGCCAATGGAGCAGGCATTCTGTAAGTTACACCCTTATCTGCTTCTCTGTTACCAGCGGCAACAATCATAACATTATCGGGTAATTTATAAGTACCAACCCTTCTATTAAGGATTAGCTGATAAGCCGCGGCTTGTACACTTGGTGCGGCTGAATTCATTTCGTCCAAAAACAAAACGATGGTCTTATATTTCTTAGCCATCTTTGCGTCTGGCAATTCAACGGGCGGTGCCCATTTCATTGTGTTATCGTTAGCAGAGTAATATGGCATACCCTTAACGTCTGTAGGTTCCCATAAACTCAATCTAACGTCAATTAAATGTGAGTTATCAAATGTATCTGTAATCTGTGATACAATGTCTGACTTACCAATACCTGGAGGTCCCCAAATAAAAATAGGTCTTTGTTTTTTGAATGCCCTAATAATGCTCTTCTTTGCACCATTTGGACTAACTTGTCTTACTGCGATGTTTTCCACTTTGTACTCCTTTGTTTATTTGTTTCAGTGCCGTACTTAATTTCTAAGTATGTATATATAATAGCACCTATTATTCAAAAGGTCAACCAGAAAATGCAATTTTTTTAAGAAAAAAAGTCTAATAATATCAAGGGTTTACGTGTTCGTCTGTCCGTTTTAGAGCTTTGTTTAGGCCATATTTACGGACATCACCACTGAAAAGATGCAGTTCGAGTGCCTTCTTTTCTTCCGTTACTGTGATTCCCTTGTTTGTAACGTAGTAAGGACAGTCAATAAACTTGTCCAAAAATAAAATAACCTGTGTAGTTATTTTGAAGTCTGCAGGAAATGGTACATCATATGTAGCAAGATCAATCTTCTCCATTAAGAATATCATACCTTCTTCTGTTAATCTTAGCCCACCAACATCGCGAGTGTTTTGCCACCACTTAGGCATATACTCTTTCATAGAGCTTTCGCTTATCGCTATATCGGCCTGCTTCAAGAACACCTTAGTATAGGTTTCTTTCCAGTTCATGATTATTCTTCTTTTACTGTTTCGCCAGCAGTAAGTTTAACCACTGTAAATTCATCGCAGTTGAATAGGTCGTTTAATTTTTTAGCAAGATTGTGTGCATGACCTGGATTTGAAAAAGATACTTTTTTGTATTTAGGTCCAGGATAGTTTGTTAATACGTTTGAACTTTTTAAATTAAAAGGTTTGTCTTTATGAAAGACAGCCCAAATGGCTTCCGCATCTAAGACTTGCTCAGATTTATAAGTTTTTTTATTAACGTGCTCTAGCACTACTGTTGGTTTAGGTCTGCTCATCTTTTTCCTCTATACATATATTTATCTCTTTTTGAGAGTAATATACGTATATTACTAGGATATGAGCTTAGGTGTTACCAGGATTGTCCGCCATCTGCGGCTACATTAATAACTTCTTCAGTCTTATTTTGTTGGTCTACTAGCTTCTCTAAATCACCATGCAATCTAGACATTACTTCGCCTAGTGTAAATGCAAGTAATTTAGACTCTTGTAGTGTAAGTCTAATCTCTGGAGTCTTTTGTACATCTGCTACTTTCACCTTATCAATGAACTGTTGTAGCGGAATAGGATTTAAAGGTTTAACTTCTGACATTATTTGACACTCCTTTTTAGATCATCTCTATTATTTACAAATACTCTAACAAGTCTTGAAACATCTACTTCTTCAGTTTTAAGTGTCTTAGGATTAGTAAAGATTACTTTGCTTTTGTTTACTTCTAATTTGATTCCTATATCTGAAGCAACAACAATGGCGTCATCTGTGTTCTTACGCCAATCGTGTGAACTATAATTAGCCTCTGTTGACATTACTTAACTCCTGACGCATTTCTAATTCGGTCTTAAATGGTCCTTTATATTCATATTTCTCTAGTGTAACTAGCTTAGGACAAAAACTTTTTACCCAACCCTTTTCAAAATGAATACAAAAATAACCTGCACAATATAAACTCTTAGACTTTTTACTTTTAGTAAACAAGCCAAATTTACGTTTAATATCGTACATAGTATTATATGGTGTAGTTGATGTTGGTAAATTATAGATCTCTTTGCTTGGTGATGCCTTATCTGTAATATCACCTTTTGTCCATAGTATGTTACCTAATTGCTTTTCAACTGCATTCTTATTGTCATAAAAATAAGAACCAGCATCGCAACTATACATAAATCTATTATCTTGATCTTTGGATAGAGTACCAACCTTTTCTTTTTTGTCGGTGTCCTCGATGATCCAAAACTTATTTTTTAAAATTTCGTTTGCTTTTAAACTTGTCATAATACAGGATACCTCGCTTGTAATGGCTCAGCATAAGCCTGAGCATTATCAGTTATTCTTTGCATATCATACAATGCACAGAACTTCATAAGACGCAAACCTACTTGCTTAACATTCTTAGGTTGTGCATTCTCTTTGATTGTTGTTGTTATCTTTTCTTTAATATTTTCAGGTTGTGCAGTAAGATCACATAGTGTTACATTACGATTGTAATCATCTAATACTCTGTGTTCTTGACCTTCATGATCAACCCAACGTTGTAACATCAAGTTATTCCAAGCATAACCTTTGTTACTCTTATCTGCAAATGCCTCTTGTAAGCCTACTTTGTTTTTAGTGCCTTTTACTCTTACACCTGGATATGCACTAAACACGTTGTCTGACGTATCACCTCGCATACACTTTTCAAATAGTAACCACTCTGGGTTAGGTGCAGGTTTTTCTGCTTTAGTTTTCTTATCAATTACACGTTTACCTTTGTCGTCAAAGTAACCTTCGTGTGTAATTGTTGTGTTACTAACACCATTATACTGTGAAACCTTAGGACTAATAAGTTGTGCAAAGTCACCGTCTGTAGATATGATTACGTGTTCATCATCTGGGTGTGCCTGACACCAACCTGCAATCAAGTCATCAGCTTCTAGCTCATCATGTTGCAATACTGTGCAATTAGTCTTTTCTGTAACGAAGTTTTTAAAACTATCAAATGTTTCCCAGAACACTTTATCTTCTTCTTGTTGTGCTTCTGTAAGAGCATCTCTAGTTTCTTGCCTATTTCTTTTGTAAGGCTCATAAAAATCTTTACGCCAACTTCTACCTTCTAAACAAAACACAATATGATCAGCATCGAAATCATTCCATGCCTTTTTCAAACTATTAAACGTAATATGGAATGCCATACCAACCTTAATATCTAGTTCGCCTCGTACTACATGGCGAGCTCTAAAGAAAGTATTAGCAGTATCTACCAAAACATATTTCATTGTATTACCTATTTAAATTACTATTGTGTTTAAATTATAGCACAAAATATTACTAATGTCAAGAAACTTCTGTCTTACCATCTTTATTTTTGTTAATTTTGATGTAACCAGCTTCACGATTTGGATCCAAACCTTGTTCTTCCAAAATGTTTCTAGCAATAGTTTTAAACCATGCATCAACAATCTGTTCGTTTGTCTCACCTGTGTAGCCTGCATCTAAAAGTTGTTCAATAAACTCGTTATTCCAATCTAGCTCAAAGAATCCATTCTTGATATCTTTTGGATTCACATGAGTGTTCAAAACTGCTACCCAAGGTTTCTTTGCCTTTTCAGCCGCTTTCTTTTCTTCTTGCAAAAGACGTAGCCTTGTTTCCTCAGCCGTTTCTTTGCTAGTGTCTGGTTTAACAAACTTATCTTTGACTTTCTTTAACAAGTCCTTCATAAGTTCTCCCCTATTATTTTCCAATCCTGTCCATAGCTAATTAAACAATAACTTTCATAACCAGGATGGTACTCTACTATTGTATACGTTTTAGTAATTGGATTAGTGTAAACTGAAACCGGTAAAAAAACCGGAGTAACACTTAATCCGTCTACGTCACGTACTGTCGTTTCTTGCACACCGCCTGAAATAAGTATTTCACCTCTTTCTTTAAGTCCAATATCTAGGTCTGCTTTAACCATACATACCACAGGCTTTTCTTGCCATTGAACTGCGTTTGCATCTGTGTAAACTGCTACCGCAGTAAACAAAGCTAAAATTGTAAATAATGTTTTCATAGTACACCTCCTAAGTGCCAATTGCATTACCAAACAGATAAACGTGTACTCTTGCCGCAACATTATAGCCTCTTTGAAAAGCCAATTTCGCAACGTCTCCAGCTGTCGCTGTCTGTTCTTCTTCTCTCGCACCAACTGGCATAATCCATACAGGCCAGTCAACACCTTCTGATCTAAATTTTTCTATAGCTTCGTCCATTTCGTCCCATTGTCTTTGCTCAGAGCCAACAACAAATTTAAGTTGTCCTGCTTTAGAAACTTGTCTATACTCGCCAACAACTTCTGGAATGATTGCTTTCTTAGTCTGTTCACCTGATACAGTAAACAGTTTAGGACTACAACTAAAGAACACTTCTTCATCAATTCTTTTTACCCATTCCTTAAATGGATCTTTTAACTTTTGTGTACCATTAGTTTCAAAAGTCATCGAACTAGGTAAGTTACCTTGTCTTTCTAATTCTTCATATATACCAACACTTGCCATTTGTCCTGTAACCATTAAAGGCTCACCACCTGTAAAACATAAGTGTTGTGTTTGTTTACTCATAGGATGTAAGAACTTGCCTTCTGGGTTCGAATCCGTCTTTAGTATATCAACAATCTTGTTAGCTAATACTTCAGGAGTTTCTTGACCCATCAAGTGTTTGTATTTCTTTGCCCAAGTATAAGAAGAGTCACAACCTTTTTCCCATACAGGCAAGTCTTCGACTCTTTTTACTTGGCTTACATCATAGTCCAAAAACGGCAAATCATATGTTTCTGGATTTGTTGGATCTATTTGTCCAAAGCCACTACATTGTAAGTTACACAAGAAGAACCTAATCCATGCAGTCGGAACACCTGTATAGTGTCCTTCACCCTGAATGGAGTGAAATATTTCACTGTAATAGTACTTCTTCTCTGCCATACTTAATCACTTATCTTTGCTAATGGTTCATGATAGTAACTATCGTTATAGTCACCATTGCCGTGAAACTGTCTTACACTTGTTTCTTTTACAAGCATACCGTCTTTCTTTCGATACGTAATAAACTTTTGTTTGATTACGCCATCAGTATTTTCTTCTACGTGTTGTTTCAATGGACCTTCCTTCATCATACAATCTCCTCTATTATGCCAAGTACTTCTGCAAGAAACAATATTGCTCCTGCCGCCATAAATGGCCAACCCCAAAACTCTAGCATATATCCGCCGTAAACTAAAAAGCCACAAGCTACCATACGGAACACACTTTTAACAAGGCTTACACTAAAGTGATTATCACCTGGGTCCTTTTTTGCTATAGTAATTTTACTCATGCTCTCCTCCTGGATCGCCTTCTGGTAATTCTACCTTATGTACCTTACCTTTCTTATCACGATAAATCGTGTAAGATCTTGATCTGCCTAAACTGTGATAACCATTTAAAAAATTAAATGACGTAGGACTTTTTTCTGCAACCTTAAATGTTGCCACAGTTACCACAACAGCCGTAATAAAGGCTATATGTGCTATTGAACTGTAAGCAAAAACTGTAATGCTATCTGCTATTAGTAAAGCAAATACACCTGACCACATGAATGCTAATACCTGCATCACCATATGTCTAACCTGTAAGTCCGGAATATGCCTTAACGGATTACGTTCGTAATTCATAATACCGTTCCATGCGTCAACTACCCATTCTCTAATCATTTTGCGTGTTCCTGTTGCAATTTAACGTTGTCTATAAACTCTTTCTTAGTTGCTGGATCATCTTTAAATGCTCCACGTAGTACAGTAGTCTGTGTTAAAGAACTATGTGCTTTAATACCTCTGTTCTCACAACAACCATGTGTAGCTTGTACATACACACCAACGTGTTCACTACCTGTCTGTTCCTGTATTGCATTTGCAATCATAACATTAAGTTCTTCTTGTAGTGTACCACGTCTTGCACACCATTGGGCAATACGTGTATATTTGCTCAAGCCTAATAATTTAGGACCTGCAATGATACCAATGTATGCCACACCTTTTACAGTCTGATGATGATGTGAACACAAACTAGTTAGTTCGCTTCGCACAACCAACATACCTTCATAACCACCTTCAATGTAGTTAGGAAATGCACTAGGGTTAGGCATTGGGTCATAACGACCACTCATAATCTCATTGATATACATCTTAGCCATACGCCTAGCAGTATCTTGACTGTTAGGATCTGTCTTTGTATCAATTAATAACTTCTGTAAAACATTTTCAAAAGCAGGAATGGCTTCTTCAATCAACTGTTGCTTATCACCTTCCTGTAATACCTCACTGATGTTATCATTCGCCCAGTATCTCAGACCTGCGTCTTCTAGGCGCTTTTTTATTTCATTTACTTTTTCCATTCTTATTCTCCGATGTTAAGGCAGTGGATTGCCATTACTCTAAACAGTATACACTTATTTAGGTTTTTTGTCAAGTTTATTCTG
>Ga0066865_10000330_pt1 | contig 12659 bp, 9 predicted proteins | sample ETN01SmetaG_2_FD_66433 | JGI IMG/M metagenome (GOLD analysis project Ga0066865, IMG submission 66433) | Marine microbial and viral communities from oxygen minimum zone, Eastern Pacific Ocean - ETNP2014F12-01SV265 | ecosystem: Environmental > Aquatic > Marine > Oceanic ...
TCTTTATCTACTTTAGATATTTTTCCAAAGTTAACAGCCGTAGTCGTTGACGGAAGTTGTCCTATAGGCCCTGAAACAACGTCTTCTAGTATTAAATCTACAAAACTTTCATTACCTTTCTCAGCTAAAGCAGCAATTTCAATTGGATCACTTGTACCTAGTAGAAGTTTACTTAAGCCTAAAACCGTACCTCCTCCCACGCCTGTCCCAGAGCAATGTGTAAAAATACCTTTATGAGAATGTATGCAGGCAGTTCCTGAACCAGCGCTAACTATTATTGTTGATTCATTATTATTTATCCCTGCTAAACTCATTGAGCCTTCCCCTATTGCCTCAATTTCATTAACGTGGATTATTGTGGTGTTATCAATTTTATCTCCTAATTCCAAATGTCTTCCTCCAGTAACAGCTAGAAAGCCTTCATTTGTATCAAAATCTATATCTGGAAAGATTTGTCGGACACGATCATGATCTAAACGGGCAGAGCTTAGATCCATCTTATGAATTAATTCTTTGTCTTTTCTTCTGAGTGTATCTGTAACAGTTATGCCGAAATCAGCAGATATATTCATAGAGCGTTTGATTAAAATTGAGTTAGTATTAAGCTAATATTATAAATGGTTATAAGACGGGATTGTAAATGGATATAAGACAGATAGTTATGGTTTCTAAATTGAGAGATCCTATTATTAAAGATCTTTGTGAGCTCTTTGAATTTGAAGTTGCTTTCAATGATCCTGGTGTTGGACATTTTGGACTTGAGAATGCAGTAATACCGTTAGGTAGAGATTTTTTAGAAGTTGTTAGCCCTGTTCAAGAAAATACTACAGCTGGTAGATTTATAGAAAAGAGAAATGGTGACGGTGGCTATATGATAATAATTCAGGTAGATGAATTTGAAACATCCAAGACTTTAGTTTCTAAAAAAGGCATAGACATCGTTTGGGAAACTGATCTGCCAGAAGCTAAAGCTATTCATCTTCACCCTAAACAAACAGGAGGAGCAATATTATCATTGGATTGGATGAATCCAAGAGAGAGTTGGAAATGGGCTGGACCAGACTGGGAAGATCATATAGCAGGGCCTATATCAGGTGTGGATGGTGTAGAGATACAATCTGATAATCCTCAAGATATGTTTGATACATGGTCAGAAGTTCTAGGTAATCCAAAGCAAAATAAAGACGAAAAAATATTATATCTCGACAATACTTGGTTGAAATTTATCTCAGATTTGGATGGAAGAGGATCAGGCGTTTCTGCCTTTAGTTTAAAATGTAATGAAGTTGAGAGAATAAAGCAAAAAGCAGAGGACCTTAAAATTATCCATAACGATACCATCTACTTAGGAGGCATGAAGTTTTATTTAGTATGAAAACAATCATTCTTTCATTATTTATAGTTGTCTTAGTTTCCTGTGGGGGCGGAGGAGGAGGTAGCTCAAGTTCTCCTACCATTCCTGAAACAACAAGCTCTAGCGGGGCCACATCATCTTCAAGTACTACATCAACTGGGTCTTCAGCTTCAACATCAAACACAACATCAAATACAACATCAACTAGTACTAACAATTCTTACAATCCTAACCTACCAACTTCAGGGGCAATCTCCCTATCTGGAGTTTTTGAAACGGACAAATTGACTTACGAAGAGTCGCCTGAGTTTGCGGATCAGTATGGGCTGGATCTTATTAATGCCTCTTCTGCCTATGCGAGAGGGGCCACTGGCAGAGGAGCAATAATTGGAATAATGGATTCAGGGGTTGATACCTCTCATCAAGAATTAAATGGTTATAATAAACTCCTCTCCGAGAGCTACTTAGTCTACCAAGATAGATCTCCAACTACAGATGAGAAACGCCATGGTTCTCATGTTGCTGGAATAGCTTTAGGTGAAAGAGATGGTACTGGAATACATGGAGTGGCATTTGATGCTCAACTCTTCTTTATTTCAATTGAACTCGGAACCGCTGGAGATACATACGAACCTGCAACAATAGATTCAACCGTTGACTATACTGGAATAGATAATAGCTGGTCTCAGCTAGAAGCTGAATTTGTTGATAAAAATGTGACTGTTGTAAATGGTAGTTTTGGTTATCAGGGCAATATAAATGATTATACAGAAGAAAATTTACGAACAGCTTTCCCTAAAACAATAAACGTCTTAGCACAACCGGATAAAGCAGATGAGGACAAAACAATATTTGTATGGGCTGCTGGCAATGGTGGTGGATATGCAGATCAGGGAGTAGATTATTCAAGTCCTGAGGTGTTTGGAGGTTTAGCCTATCTTTTACCTGAATTAAGGGGAAATACAGCTGCAGTTGTTTCCGTCGATGAAGATGGTTCTATAAGTAGTTTTTCAAACAGATGCGGAGTAGCAAAAGATTATTGCCTAGCAGCTCCTGGAAGATCAATATTAAGTGTTTATGCTCAAGATGCACCAGTCACTGACTCTTATGGAAGGGCTAGTGGAACTTCGATGGCCGCTCCTCATGTATCAGGGGGCATAGCACTCCTCGCTGATTATTTTGAAGGTCAGCTTGGAAATACAGAAATTCTTCAACGTATTTTTTCAACTGCAAATAAATCAGGTAAATATGCTGATTCTGATATATACGGGCAGGGTTTAATGGATCTGGATGCAGCAACTAAACCAGTTGGAACGGCAATGATAGCTACTGGCGGGTCAAGTCTTTCAAACTTAACTTTAAAGGAAGAGGGTAGTTATATTGGAATTGTAGGCCCAGCTTTTGGGAATTCAATATCCAAGAATTTAAGCGAAATATCTTATGTTGTATTCGATGAACTTGGAGCTCCGTTTAAGCGTTCCTTAGATCAAAGAATACTAAATAATATACCCAATATAAGATGGATTACCGATTTTCAGCTTAATCCAAATAGACAAGTAAATCAGCATTCAATCCAGACGGATAACGGCGGAAATATTAGATTAGGGATTAATAATAATTTATCCAACATACCTGAATCTACTAGACTATGGGCTGACACAAAAAACACTTTAGAATATATATCTATTGAACAACGCGTAACAAAAAATAGTAAATTATTTTTTGGAAATGGCACGAGCCCAAACATTTATCTAGCTACCAATAAAGGAATTAGTTATAGAGGCATACCTTTTCTTGATTTTTCTTCAAACGGGTCATTCGTAGGTATGGATATCTCTTTACCATTGAAAAAATCATTACTCTTTTCCTTCTTTCAAGGATCCCATCAAGATAGCAATAGGTTTATTAGCTCTTTAGAAGACAGCAAAGGTCTTGTATTGGAATTGAAAGATAATAACGGCGAATCTGCTATCTCTTACCAGGTTGGAATGACACTGGATAATTCAAATTTATTAGGTATCTCTTCTGTAGGCGGATTCGGAAGGCCTGACAATTCTATAACTTCATTTATGGGAGTGGAAATGGTAACAAGAACTGAAGAAGTTATCTTAAGAAGTTCAATTCATATAGGTCAAACTCAATCAGACTTTAATCAATTAGGACTAATAGATAATATTGAAGACACTTACTTTTCTTCATTTGATTTGGGGCTTTACAAAGAAAATGTCTTCATGCTCAACGACTCTTTGGGAATACAGCTATACCAACCTTTAAGATCTGAATATGCAAGAATGGATTTCAATGTCCCGATTGGAAGAACCAAAAACAAACAAATCCTATTTGAAGAACTAAACATAGATCTAACTCCATCCGGCAGACAGATTAATTCCCAATTAGTTTATGCAACTAGATTAGACAACTTTACCTTCTTTGGTAAGTTAGGAGTCGTATCTAATGAGTTTCACCACAGCGAAAACGGTGTGAAACCTTATTTTCAGATAGATTTGGAGTTTGGTTTAGAATAAACCTTGAGCTGTATGAGCAGCTAATTCTTTTTCTGATTGTTGATCTATTTCCTTTGATGACTCGAGCGGTTTATTCAGCTCTGCCCAATCTATTTCGAATTCACTTTCTGCATCCATATAAGAAGTTAAGTTAAGCTTTTCGTATAGGGGTAGCACTTTATCTGTGAGCAGACCTATCCTTTTTAAATTAGGCATCACCCTACTGAACAGCAGATTAGTAAACATATCTTGAGTATCGTTATTAACCAGCATTTCTCTGATCTCTTCCTCGCTTATGTTGAACCATCGTGCAGGTAATTCTGTATTTATGATTCTGTCTCTCATAACAACACAAGCCTCGTAGGCAAACATTGCTCTATCTTCAACTTCTTCTTCAGAAAGTGTTGTTAAAAATTCTTCTAAGTAGTTAACACCAAAGGTGACGTGCCTAGCTTCATCTCTTATTACATAATGAACTAATTGTCTCAACAAAGCACAATTAGAAGTTTCTTTTGTCGTTTGAAAAGCTGCCAATGCCAGCCCTTCAATAATTATCTGCATCCCTATAAATTTCAAGTCCCATCTTGGGTCAGAGAGAATTTTATCTATCAAGGATTTGAGGTTTTTATTGATAGGATATTCAACTCCTGAAACTTCTTTAAGATATCTAGCGAAAACTTCTACATGTCTTGCTTCATCAAAGGTCTGAGAAGCAGCATAAAGTTTAGCTTGGTAAGTTGGAGCACACGAGACAAGTTGAGAGGCAACTAATAGAGCTCCTTGTTCTCCGTGGAGAAATTGGCTTAAAGACCAGGCCGTATCATGCCACATGTACTCTAACCTTTCTTCTTCCGGTAAAGCAGCAAGAGGACCTTCCATTCTAGCAAGTAATTCAGCTTTAACTGGCGCTTGACCTCTTTTAATACCTTTAGACCAATCAAGATCAATCGAACCATCCCAATTAAGCTTTTTACCAAGCTCATAAAGCTTCTTGATACGAGTATCAGCATCAGTATAGTCCCAATTGTAATGTCCGATTAGTGGGGTATTAAATATCTCGACTACATCCTCAATATTTTCTTCACTGAAACCTTCTGGTAGGTCGAACTCTCTTGGATCGACAGGGGGATTGTCTACAACGGTTATTTTCATTTTCTTACGCTGTTTTTGACGAGTAATCAAGTGGCTGAGAAAGTTCATCCCAGTCGATATTTCCATGATCTTCAAGGTCTTGGAATTGGAGAATATCCATTTCTTCGTATTTTTCTTGAGTTTTTTCAGTCAGGAGACCAATTCTTTTAAGGTTTGGCATTATTTTCGCAAATAGAAGATTATTAAATAATCTCGCATTTTCAGATTGGTTAAGTACTTCTTGAGCCTCTTCTACATTCCATCCATAGTGCTTCATGACATTGTCCGAACCAAATCTATTTCTCATAACAACACATGCTTCATAAGCAAATTCTGCTCTTTCTTCCTTCTCTTTATCAGATAGTGTGGCTACAAATTCTTCTAAGTAGTTAACACCAAAGGTTACATGCCTAGCTTCGTCTCTAATCACTAGATAAAAAATATCTTTCAATAGAGGATCCATTGCCGCAGCTCTTTGTCTTTCAAAAGCAGCCAGTGCAAGTCCTTCAATAATTATCTGCATACCTATAAATTTTAAGTCCCATCTAGGATCAGATAGAATTTTATCGAGTAAAGCTTTGAGACCTGGCATGACTGGATAATTCCAGCCAATTCTTTCTTGAAGGTACTTATTGAACACCTCAACGTGTCTGGCTTCATCAAAAGTTTGCGAAGCAGCATATAACTTAGCGTTGTAGGTTGGTGCACAAGATACTAACTGGGACGCTACTAATAAAGCTCCTTGCTCCCCATGAACTATTTGACTTAAACCACTAGCTAGAAGATGCCAAGAACATTCTATTTTTTTCTCCTCTGAGAGATCATCATAAGGCTTAAACCCAGATAATTGTTGTATTTCTGGATTAGTTGCCCAATCCTGCAAAGAGTAATGTTCTTGCGACCAATCAAGGTCTAATGTCGCATTCCAATTAAGCTTTTTACCCAATTCATATAATTTTTTTAACCTATTGTCAGCATGTGTGTAGTCCCAATTATAAGAACCCGTTAGAGGAGTTTGAAATATCTCAACTATATCTTCAATATCCTGTGGCTGAAGCTTACTTTCCAAATCATCTTTATCAAAATACTGCAATCCTGGAGGGCAATTATCTACTTGTGTAATTTTCATGTTTTAATCCTTTATGTACCTTTTATTCTACAACAAAATTTAGAAATCTTCCTTTTTTTAGTCTACTTTAAATAGATCTGTCAGCTGCTCGAGCATTGCGCCACCTAACTCTTCTGCTCTATGAATAGTCACAGCATTTTTATAATAACGCGTTACATCATGACCTATGCCTATGGCTATGAGATTAATATCTGACTTTGTTTCTATTGAATGTATTACTTGTCTTAAATGTAAGTCCAAGAAATTAGTCGGATTTGTTGACAAAGTACTGTCGTCTACAGGAGCTCCATCAGAAATTACCATCAGAATTTTCCTCTGTTCCTGTCTTCTGACAAGCCTATCATGAGCCCAAATCAGAGCTTCTCCATCAACATTCTCTTTCAATAGTCCTTCTCTTAACATAAGGCCAAAGTTTTTTTGTCCTCTTCTCCATGGCATGTCAGCAGATTTGAATATGATGTGTCTAATATCATTAAGTCTTCCCGGATTTTCAGGTTTGCCATCTTCCATCCACATTTTTCGACTTTCTCCACCCTTCCATTGTTTAGTAGTAAAACCAAGAACTTCAGTTTTTACATTACAACGTTCAAGAGTAGTACTTATTATGTCAGCGCATATAGCTGCAACTGTCATAGATCTTCCTCTCATGGAACCTGAACTATCTACTAAAATTGAGACGCTTGTATCTCTAAATTCTGTATCTTTTTCTATCTTGTAAGTAAGAGGGGTAAGTGGGTCGGTAATAATCTTATGTAATCTAGCAGAATCTAACATTCCTTCTTCTTTATTGAATTCCCAGGATCTATTTTGCTGCGCCATTAAGAACCTTTGTAGCCTGTGGGCTAGTTTAGAGATGGTTGCTTTGCTTGGACCCATTAATTGGTCTAAATGCTTCCTGAGTCGTTGAAGTTCCTCTGGGCTGCATAAATCTTCTGCCTTGACCTCTTCATCAAAACTTCTTGTATAGACTTTATAAGTAAAGTTTGATGTTTGCCCTACGAGGGATTCTAACCAAGATTGATTAGTCATCATCTCTTGGTTTTCGTCCACTATGGCATCTTCATCCACATCTCCTGCATCAGCATCAGTTTCTTCAGTACCTTCTTGATTATCTTGTTCGGGAGAGCTTTCTGATTCTTGTGATTCGTCGTCTTCACCATTCTCGGAGGCTGACTCTTCTTCTTGCTCTGTTTCATCTTCAATATCATTATCATCCGATTCATTCTCTTCTTCATCTATATTTAGATTACTTAAAAAGTCTTCAGCAACCTCCAAAAATTTAGCTTGATCATCTAAAGACTCTATAATATTTTGTTTTAATTGTGAGTCTTGTTGATCGAAGAGCTTGCCCCAATATTTTAGAAAGATATTTGAGTTTGATGATTTAGCTCCGGGAAGGCACGATTGTCTTAACCAAGTTTCTAGGGCTATTTCTAAGTGATCTTCTTGGTCTTCAAAAGTTTCATATAACTTACATTTATCATTAAATTTAGAAGCTATGTTTGTGGCAATTCCTGGATAATTTAATGAACCAAGAATTTCGACTCTTGTGTCCTCCATGACTCTTAAAAGAGAATTAATTTTTTCTGCACCTGCATTTATTATGATTGATTTATCTCTATATCTTTCTACACATGCGACAGCATCTGCCTTCCCTCTATACGAAGAAAGTTCCTTTAGATTTTTAGGAAGATTCCCAGATGAAGAGCTAATCCCAGCTAAATCTACTTCTAGTTCAGGATTGCCCGAAATAGCTCTTGTTGCCGCTGATACAGCTTCTTTTACTGTCTCAGAATGAGAGTTCTTAGATGCCATAGGCTATTTAAGCTTCTTCTATTCCTTCAGCGATTGAATCAACTGCCTCTGAATCAAAACATCTTTGATAATATTCAGCAATTATTACTCTCTCCGTCTCGTCACATTTATTTAAGAAAGTTATTTCAAATGATTTATTAAGGTCTTTAAAAATTTGATAGTTTTCAGCCCAGCTAATAACGGTTCTGGGAGACATTAGAGTGGAGATATCTCCATTAGCGAAACCCTGCCTTGATAAATTGGCAACTGAAATCATATTTTTAGCTATATCTAAATCATCTTTGTTGTCTAAATTGGGAACTTTCGAGAGCACTACTTTCAATTCGAGCTCAGGATCAAGATAGTTAAGTGTAGAGACTATATGCCATCTATCCATTTGCCCTTGGTTTATTTGTTGAGTTCCGTGATATAAACCAGAAGTATCACCAAGCCCTACTGTATTAGCAGTTGCAAATAGTCTAAAGCCAGAGTGTGGCGAAATAACTTTATTTTGATCCAGTAAAGTTAACTTACCTTCGACTTCTAGGACTCTTTGGATAACAAACATGACATCAGGTCTTCCTGCGTCATACTCATCAAAAACTAAAGCGGTTGGCGTTTGCAGAGCCCAAGGCAAAATACCTTCCTTGAATTCAGTTATTTGCTTGCCATCTTTTAGGGTAATTGCATCCTTACCTAGTAAATCAATTCTACTTATATGGCTATCAAGATTTACTCTAATACAAGGCCAGTTCAGCCTCGCTGCCACTTGTTCAATATGAGTTGACTTCCCAGACCCATGATATCCTTGAATCATCACTCGTCGGTTGTGAGAAAATCCTGCAAGAATTGCTAATGTAGTGTTTTTATCAAATTTATAAGATTCATCTAATGAGGGTACATATTCATTCGGTTCATCAAATGCCATTACCTTCATATCAACATCTATATCAAATGTCTTCCTAACATCTATCTCTAAGTTAGGTATTCCGTTATCAGTTTTATTATTCATGTTTAATTATTTAAAGAAAGGCGCTCCATTATCCTGATTTGAATCGTTTCAGCAATACTTAGCCTGCAGTACAATACACTCATGGAGAAAAAGGATTCAATAGACAATATTTGGCATACCATTCAAGAGGAAACAGAAAGGAGAGTTAATGCAGAACCTGTGCTTGCAAGCTTCTTTCATACCACTGTTCTTGAACACTCTTCTTTTTCATCGGCTGTTGCTGATCTTATAGCAAATGATTTGGGTAGCACCTCTGTTCAGCCCATGATGTTGAGGAGTGTAATAAAAGATGCCATAAATTCAAGTGAACGGATCCTTCAAGGAACAATGACAGACTTGATGGCAGCCAAAGACAAAGACCCTTCCTGTAAATATCTCTCAGAACCACTTCTATTTTTTAAAGGGTTTAAGTCCCTCCAGTCTCATAGAGTTGCAAGTTGGCTTTGGGACAATTCTAGGCATACTTTGGCACACTATTTCCAGAGTAGGACATCTGAAGTTTATGGAGTAGATATACATCCTGCAGCTAAACTAGGAAAGGGGATAATGATCGATCATGGTACTGGAGTAGTCATAGGAGAGACATCAGTTGTAGAGGACAATGTGTCTATTTTCCAGGGAGTTACCTTAGGTGGAACTGGAAAAGAAAAGGGAGATAGACATCCTAAAGTCCGAGAAGGAGTTCTCCTTAGCGCTTCTTCGACAGTTTTAGGTAATGTAGAAATTGGTAGGAATGCTAAAATTGCTGCGGGCAGTGTTGTCTTAGACAATGTTAGAGAAGGTGCAACGGTTGCTGGAGTTCCAGCTAGAGAAGTAAGACAAGATGTCAGTAGCGTTCCAGCAGATAATATTGATCACTTGATAGAATAGGAAAATCTTTATGAAATATGAAACTATAAAATACGAGGTAGATAGTCGAATCTTGACTTTAACCTTGAATCGTCCTGATAAGCTGAATGCGTTTACCGGGCAAATGATGGATGAATTAATTCATGCTTTTGAAAGTGCAGGAAAAGACGATGATGTAAGAGTAATTATTGTAACCGGAGAAGGTAGAGGCTTCTGTGCCGGTGCTGATTTGTCATCTGGATCTAATACCTTTAATAGAGATGTAAGGAATAATAAAGGCGATGAAGTGGATCATAAGAAAGATCCAGAATGGATAAGAGATGGTGGAGGGAGAACAACTTTATCTATTTATGATTGCCCTAAACCAATTATTGCTGCAATTAATGGTCCTGCTGTTGGTGTAGGAGTAACAATGACTCTTCCTATGGATATAAGACTTGCTAGTGAAGAGGCTAAATTTGGCTTTGTTTTTGCTAGGCGAGGTTTAGTGCCAGAGGCTGCTTCCAGTTGGTTTTTACCTAGACTTGTAGGCATTAGTAAAGCTTTAGAATGGACATATTCGGGCAAGGTCTTTAGTGCTGAGGAAGCAAAGGAAGGCGGTCTAATTAGGTCTGTTCACAAACCAGATGAACTCTTAAAAGAAGCAAGATCAATAGCAGAAGAAATTATTCAAAATACATCTTCAATATCTGTCTCTTTAACCAGACAGATGCTTTGGAAGATGTTAGGTGCAGATCATCCTATGGAGGCTCATAAAGTTGATTCTAGATTTATATACGAGTTAGGAAGAGGAGACGATGCTAAGGAGGGTGTAAATTCTTTCTTGGAAAAAAGATCGCCAGAATTCCCTAATAAAGTTTCTAAAGATATGCCTGAATATTATCCTTGGTGGGACGAAAAGAAATTTAGTTAATATGAAAAAAAAGGCCTTAAACAAATTAGTAAAATTATTAGATCTTGAAATCTTAGAGGAAAATCTCTTTAGAGGGCAAAGTGAGAATATTGGAGGACCAAGAGTATTTGGTGGACAAGTTATTGGGCAGGCATTAACTGCCGCAGCTCGAACAGTTCCTGAGAAAAGGTATGCGCACTCTTTACATGCCTACTTTCTTCGACCAGGAGATATGGAATATCCAATCATTTATAACGTAGAAAGAACAAGAGATGGAGGAAGTTTTACAACCCGACGTGTTGTAGCTATACAGAAAGGAGAACCAATATTTGATATGGCATTATCTTTTCATAAAAAAGAGAAAGGACCCTCTCATCAAATAGATATGGGAGATATACCTGGTCCAGACAAATGCGAGAGTGACTTAGATATTAAAAAGAAAATTATCGACAAGATCCCTGCAAAACATAGAGATTTCTTTTTGAGAGAAAGGCCTATTGAAATGAGACATCTGCCCGGTGAAAGTATGTTCGATGAACCTAAAAATAAACTACCCTATAAGCATGTATGGATGAAGGCTGCAGGAAAGTTACCGGATGATGTTCTCCAACATCAAGCCATCCTGGCTTATGCATCTGATATGGGTCTTTTAAGCACTTCTATGAATCCTCACAAACTCAGTTATGCTAAAGGCAATGTTATGAGTGCTAGCTTGGATCATGCGATGTGGTTCCATAGACCCTTCAGAGCAGATGAATGGATGCTATATTCAACGGATAGTCCTAGCGCAAGTAATGCGAGGGGATTTAATAGAGGTAGCGTTTATACCGAAGACGGGATTTTAGTTGCGTCTGCAGTACAAGAAGGTTTAATGCGAGTTGTTAAAAAGTAAAACCTAATAATTTTATTTAGCACTACTTCAGCGTTGTAGATCCCATGAGGTACTGATCTATTTCACGTGCTGCGGCTCTACCCTCGTTGATAGCCCATACTACAAGAGATTGTCCCCGCCTACAGTCGCCAGCAGCGAATACTTTAGGATTCGATGTCTGATGAACATTATGATCTGCTTTGTAGTTAGATCTTTCATCAAGATCTACTTCTAGATTATTAATTGCGTAGTGTTCAGGTCCCAAAAAGCCCATTGCCAATAATATTAGATCAGCTTCCCAGTCTTTTTCTGTCCCAGGAATCTCTTGAAAATTACTGTCAACTTCAATTGTTCTGATGCCTTTGAGAGTTCCGTCTTCATTTCTTAAAAACTCTTTTCCGGATATTGAATACACTCTGGGATCTTCTCCGTATGTCTCTTGAGATTCCTCATGACCATAATCAACTTTATAAATTCTCGGAAATAAAGGCCAAGGATTATTCTCTGCTCTTTCTTTCGGCGGCTCTGGCATTATTTCGAAGTTAATTAATGATTTACATCCATGTCTAAGAGAAGTACCAATACAATCTGTTCCAGTATCTCCACCACCAATCACAATTACATTCTTATCTTTAGCAGAAATATATTTACCATCATCATGCTCTGAATCCAGAAGACTTTTGGTATTGGCTCTTAAAAAGTCCATTGCAAAATGAACTCCAACACCATCTCTTTGAGGAATCGGCAGATCTCTAGGCTTGGTAGCTCCTGTTGTGAGTAAAACAATATCATTAGATTTGTCTAGTTCACTCATACTGACAGAATTTTCTCCTTGTCCGCCAACATCAGCATTGGAAAAAAACTCTATTCCTTCCATCTCCATAACCTCGACTCGCTGATCGATTATAGACTTATCCAACTTCATGTTAGGTATGCCGTACATCATCAAACCACCTATGCGATCAGCTCTCTCATAAACTTTCACATGATGCCCAACACTATTTAGTTGTTGAGCTGCTGAAAGGCCTGCTGGACCAGAGCCAACAATAGCTATTGATTTTCCTGTTCTGGAAGAAGGTATTCTGGGTTTTAGCCAACCATTCTGGAAGCCTTTATCAGCAAT
>Ga0066865_10000335_pt1 | contig 12592 bp, 10 predicted proteins | sample ETN01SmetaG_2_FD_66433 | JGI IMG/M metagenome (GOLD analysis project Ga0066865, IMG submission 66433) | Marine microbial and viral communities from oxygen minimum zone, Eastern Pacific Ocean - ETNP2014F12-01SV265 | ecosystem: Environmental > Aquatic > Marine > Oceanic ...
ATGAAAAATATAAAGTGCCAAGCTATAGGGACCTTTACATAGATTTAGGACTGCGCACAGCAAGTGAAGTCCGTGCTAATGGAATAGATATTGGAAGCCCAATTGTATACAAACCATCCGCTGAAGTTATAGGCGATGAAAAAATTATAGGTACGAGTGTTGATGACAGAGCTGGCTGTGCAGTTCTTTTGGAAGTCGCAAGACAAATAAATTCAAGAGCCGCCGGTCCCGAGATAAATATCGTGTTTACAGTACAAGAGGAATTCAATCTAAGAGGAGCACTTCCTGTAGCCCAAAAAATTAAACCTGAGATTGCGATTCAGATTGATTTGTTACTAGCAAGCGACACGCCAGATATGCGAGATTTTGGAGAAATCAAACTTGGTGAGGGCCCAGGGATAAGTATGTTTTCCTTTCATGGAAGAGGCACATTAAATGGTGTTATTCCTCATCCAGTCCTAGTTAAACACTTTGAGCAGGCGGCTTCAAAAGAGAATATTAACCTACAGAAAAGTGCTCACATTGGAGCTCTAACTGACCTTTCTTATGTCCAACTAGTAGAAAACGGCGTAGCATCAATAGATGTTGGGTTTCCGATAAGGTATAGTCATACCGCCCAAGAAATGTGTGATTTAAAAGATCTTGTTGGGTTAACCAAACTTCTGGCATCTGCCCTCAACTCTATTCCAAAAGATATCAATTTAATTCGAGATTAGGCACAAATATGAGATATACAGTTGGTGTCGATATTGGAACGTTTGAAACAAAAGGAGTTCTAGTAAATGAGTTGGGCAAAGTGGAGGCCCAGGCTCATAAATCTCATAAAATGTTGGTCCCACAACCCGGCTGGGCGGAGCACCGGCCTAATGAAGACTGGTGGGGAGATTTTTGTGAGGTAACTAACAATATTATAAAAACTAGTGGAGTTAATGCGGAGGATATTGAGTGTGTCGCTTGCAGCGCAATAGGACCCTGCATGTTACCTGTCGATCAGAATGGTAACCCACTTATGAATGGCGTCTTATACGGAGTAGATACGAGATCTCACGAAGAAATTGACATATTAAACAGTAATATTGGTGAAGATAAAATTTTGGAAATGTGTGGCAACTCATTAACTTCTCAATCTGTTGGACCCAAAATACTTTGGCTGAAAAGAAACAAACCCGAAATTTTCAAGCAAACAGCAAAAATTTTGACATCAACAAGTTTCATAGTACATAAACTCACGGAAAATTTTGTAATTGATCACTACACTGCCGCTAATTTTTCACCTCTTTATAATATCCATACTCAAAACTGGAGTGATGAGCTTACAAAAGATATTATTTCAATTGACTATTTGCCTACCCTCAAATGGTCCACAGAACTCGCTGGCACGATAACAGAAAAGGCAGCGTCTGAAACAGGGCTGCCAAAAGGTATACCTGTTACAACTGGAACAATAGACGCCGCAGCCGAGGCTGTATCTATTGGTCTCACCAATGAAGGTGATACAATGTGTATGTATGGGTCAACTATTTTTATGATTTCACTCACACGTGAACAAAATAGTGATCCGCGGCTCTGGTATGCCCCTTGGCTATTCGAAGGTGAGCATGCATCTATGGCCGGTTTAGCTACAAGTGGAACACTAACGCATTGGTTTAGAGAACAATTTGGAAAAGAATTAGATTTAAATTCTAGCTTTGCTGAATTGACTAAAGAAGCAAATACATCACAACCAGGTGCAAATGGGATAGTATTTCTTCCTTATTTCTCGGGCGAGCGAACGCCAATACATGACCCCAATGCCAAAGGAACGATTTTTGGTTTGAGGCTAGATCATGTACGCGGGGATGTTTATCGAAGTCTGATAGAAGGAATTGCTCACGGGACGCGCCATGTTATTGAAACATTTGAGGATGCTGGCACACAAACCAATAATCTATATGCAGTTGGTGGTGGCACTAAAAACGATCTGTGGCTCCAATCTACTTCTGATATAACGGGTATCGATCAGATTGTACGTGAAAATACTATAGGTGCTAGTTATGGAAATGCCTTTTTAGCTGCCTTTTCAATGGGTTTTGTTAAGCGAGAAATGATTGAAAACTGGAACCCTACTAAGAAAAAAATAATTGCTGAAGTCTATGAAGTTCACGATCGTAATTATGAGATTTTTAAGTCGCTGTATGAAGTAAGTAAACACTTGATGAAAAAGATTTAGATTACTTTAAAGGGTTTTCTGGCATCCATTTTCCCTGTGTTAGCAATTGTGATTAATTTACCAAGTTGGAAGGTTTGCGAATTAAGTATTGGCATGCTAACATGTCAGAGATGTCGCAAATGACTATTGATGAATGATTAATCCGCGCAAACCAAATTTAAATTTTGACAAAATAGAGCCTGCTTCATTGAAACATAAAGCATACGTGGCTTTGCAAAAAGCTATCATTGAGCTCGATTTTGAACCTGGTCAATTGCTTAAAAAAAGTGAACTTTGTAAAACCTTTGGTATATCCAGAACACCTTTAACAGAAGCCATTGCTTTGTTGGTGCAAGATGGCTTGGTTGAGGTGGTTCCACAAGCTGGCACTTATGTTGCTCGGTTCTCGATTGACGAATTAAAAGAAGGGGCCTTCATTCGGGAAGCTTTAGAAGTTGCAGCAATAAAAGAATTGGCGAATTCAATAACAGATCAAAATTTAGTCGAACTTCGTCGTAATCTGAGATTACAAAAAGCCTATATAGATGATAAAGACATACAAGGTTTTTATAACCTCGATAGTCAATTCCATTCCATTATATTGGATGCAACAGGTTTCAAAAAATTGTCCCGTTTATCAGATACTGCATGGATGAATGTCAATCGAGTAAGACGCTTGCTGTTGCCAGTGCCTGGAAGGGTTGATGCAACTTTTGTTGAGCATCAAAAAATCTTCACAGCATTAGAAAAAAAAGATGTAAATCTTTCAGAGCGTGTATTGAGAGAGCATCTAGGGAAGTTAATGACTTATGTTGCACCCTTGGAGAAAGATCATCCAGAATATTTCCTATTGAAGTAAAAAATTTATTTTACCGCACCAGCAGCCATTCCTTTGATGATATAACGTTCAAGAATGATAGCTATTATAATTAGTGGTAGAATAGCTGCTAATGATAGGGCGGCCATTGACCACCAGGAAATACCCTGTGAACCTGTCTGGCTCGCAACCATAACGGGTAATGTTTTTGCATGAGATGACGTTAAAAGTGCAGCAAAAAAATACTCGTTCCAAGTTAATACCAGGGATATGATAAAAGCCGCGACCATACCTGGAAGAGCAATCGGCATTATTATCGTTAAAAACGCTCCCCAAATTGACAAACCATCAACAAGAGCCGCCTCCTCCAATTCAGTAGGAATTGAGCTGAATTGGTCTTTCATTATCCAAATTACAATAGGCAGAACCGTTAGTGTATAAAGAGCAATAAGCCCAACTCTTGTGTCTAATAATGCCAATTCCTTGTATAAGACCAAAAATGGTAATGCTAAAACAACTGGCGGAAGAATGAGTTGAGATAAGAAGAAAAATGAAATATCTGAGTTACGCATAAAACCAAATCGATATTTAAATCGACTTAAACCATAGGCCGTACAACTTCCTAAAAGAACAGCCAAGGTTGATGAACCAACAGCTGCGAACATAGAGTTCCAAAACCGCTTTAAAAACTCTTCTCTGACTGTACTCTCAACAAATATTCTATCTGGTGACAATCCCAAAGACTTAAGTCCAAGCCACTTAGGTTTAAAATCCCACCAAGGCACCAAGTTACCCTTCATCACATCGGGAGCAGCTTTAAAGGTTGTTGTGACAGTCCAATAAATAGGAAATAAACAAATGATGGCCCAAAATATAAGTATAAGATAAATAACTGTTTTTCCTAAAAATCGTTTAGGTTTGAATGAGAGGTCGTTTTTACTATCGAAGAAGATTTGCTTAGACATTTTAATACCTTGGCTTCGACCAACGTTCCGCCATTTTAATCAGAAACGTCATAAAAATTACGATTAATACTAGATAGACTATGGCTAAGAATGTGCCATAACCTACGTTACTTCGATCTCTATATTCTCTGTAAATAAAGCTAGTAACACTATCCGTCGCTCCACCAGGGCCGCCTGAAGTTACATTTATTATAATATCAGCTAGCTTTAATTTGAAAATAATTCGTATCAGAATGGCTGTAATTGATACTGGCAACATCAAAGGGAAAGTAATTTCCCAAAACTTTTTCCATGGTGGCGCGCCATCCACTTCAGCTGCCTCATGAAGTTCTTTTGGAATAGCCTGTAAGCCAGCTAAAATCATGATCATCATAAATGGAATGAATGTCCATGCGTCCATTACCATAATCATAAATCGTGCTATTTCGTCAGACCCAAAAAAAGAAGGATTGTCCCATCCCAACGTTCGAGCCAAACGAGAAATAGGACCAAACCTTATTTCCAACATCGATTTACCAATCATCCAGCTGACTGCTACAGGAGACAACATTAAAGGCATTAAAAACGCCACTCTGAAAAACTTTCTCGCTTTTATTTGGGCGTTAAGCAAGACAGCGAGACAAAATGCAATAATATATTCTGGTATTATGGCCAAAATATACCAAACCATGTTTTTTAATGCATTCCAATAAAATGGATCAGTCCACATCTCCCTGGCATTATCGAAACCATTGAATTGGCGGCCATCAGGAGACGATAAATTCCAACTTGAAAAGGCTATCCCTAAAGCAAAAATAAGTGGAAAGATTACCATTGAAATAACAAAAAGAACTGCTGGCAATATAAAAAGGCGCCGCTTGCCTTGTTCTCCATGAAGGATCACTTGAGCCCAGCAAAGACACGTTGCCCAAAAAAAGTAGGCATAGAGAGTTGGTCTCCATGTCGTAAAGCCAAAGTCCAGAGAGCTAAACTGGTCGAGGCTTTGGATCACAATCAATACAAATAATATGGCTGCAGAACCCCAGATCATCACTCGACCAAGATCACGTCGCCGGGGCGAAATTCTGTCTTGCGTTACTATATGAAGATAATCGGTTTCAGTACTACTCACAGTTATGCGAACCTAATTTTATTCTTATGTGATTTTCGTTAGGCCGGCAAATTTCGCCGGCCCAATATCCACTCTGACTATTAAAGTCCCATGGAAGCTTTGTATAGTTTGATCTGACTATCTCGTCCAATTTGGTCAGTAATCTTTTCCCACGCAACGGCAATGGCGTCAGCCGTTTCCTGGGCTGAGCCGTATTGACCAGCAAAGCCTTTGGCCAATTCATCTTCAGCTACAGAATAATACTGAAAGATGCCAGGTATACGCGGTTCATTAAGCGAGTTTGGATGATTATATGTATCAAGGTTTGATCCTAAATAGTCTTCCACAAAAGCGCGGTCATAACCAGCTGCTTCCCACTCATCGTAGTTAAAGTGAGAATTTCTGTATGGCTGGAAACCCGAAGGATAAGCAGAAGTCCAAAGAGAAATATCTTTTCCTCCAATATGAGCTGCTGCCGACCATGCGGCCTTTCTTTTCTTGGCATCGCCCTCTACGCGGTTTGTTACGTAAACGCCCCAACCAAGATACGCGTTATTGGGAGCTTCATTGTATGTATTCTCCCAAGCACCTTTATTGTGGTTATAAACGCGATCAGAGCCCGGTATAGCACTAAAGCCGACCACATCACCTATAACAGACGTATCAGAGGTTCTCGCGTTAGACCCGATATCACCCCACCATGTCAGCATAGACCCGGTGCCTGCTAAAAACTGCTGAAAGCCTGTTGTACCAGGGTCTGCATTTATTTGATCAGCAGGATACGCTCCTTCAATTGCAATCAAGTCCATGACATCTTGAATCGCTTGAACCCATCCCGGATTGTTAATCCTTGGCTTCATAGTATCGATATCAAATAGAAAGGCAGGATCGTCAGGATGCTTAACATAAGGACCAGCCCTATCAGTCAAAAAGTACATTCCAAAGCCACCCCAGCCTTTTAGCGGATCTAAAAACCCATGAGCTGGAAGTCCAGTCAATGGATCAGTTTTACCAACTAAGTCCTTAGAGATTTGGTTAACTTCTTGCCAAGTTTTTGGTGGATTATCGCGACCACTAATTGAACCTGGGCCAAAATAATCAGTTCGATAGCAAAATGTATGACAATCTCCATCGATATTAATTCGATAGGCCTTACCATCCCAAGTTCCAACTGGAGGTTGAAGGTATCCAACCAAATCATCATACTCTATTTGATCTTTCACCCAGTCAGGCATTTCATTAAGAAGGCCTTGGCCCGCAGTATCACCTTCGAATGGAGCCCCCATTTCAATGATATCAAAATCAACAGTTTTTGTCGCAATAGACTGCTGAAGTCTCGGGTTATAATCAGCTTGAGCTAGGTCAATCCAGTTAATTTTAGCACCAGTGTAAGCTTCCCAAGGCTTCAAAAACCCACGGAATAAAAAGTTGTGTAAGTTCTGATTATTCAAACCCATGAAGGTCAGCTCTACGCCTTTAAATTCGCCTTCAGCCACACGCTCTTTAACTGGGCCCATGCATAACTCACCGACCTTTTGCCACTCTGGATCACCTGGAGAGCCCATACCAACGCCGGGTATTTTCATAATTTCCGCGCGTACGCCACTGTGACTTCCAGCTAGGGCTGGAGCAGCACCACCCATTGCTGCAAGTGCACCTACACTTGCTGCTCCTTTTAAAACACTACGCCGATTCATTTGTGATCGGACATATTGATTGTAAAGTTCTACTTTCACGATTTTCCTCCCGTTACTTGTTGATTTTAAAGCTTAAACGCTCAATTCTTAATTTACAGAGCCCACACTTCCCCACGTAAATTCTGCTCAACAAAGTGGCCCTTAATGAAATCATTCCAGTGAAACTTAATTCTGTCAAGTCACTAACATGTTAGCATGAACAGAAGTAGACAGCCGTCATTCTATCAGCTAAGCTTTTTTAAAAATCATGTGTCAGGAAAATTAAGATGGCTGAAGTAAGCATCGCTAACGTCAGAAAAGTTTATGGCTCAACCGAAGTAATTCATGATCTTAGTGTAAAAGTTAACGATGGAGAATTTGTAGTTTTAGTCGGGCCATCAGGCTGTGGAAAATCTACTCTTCTAAGAATGGTTGCGGGGCTAGAAAGCATTACAGCTGGAGAGATTAGTATCGGAGGTAAAATTGTAAACAATTTACCTCCATCTGAGCGAGATATTGCAATGGTTTTTCAGAATTATGCCCTGTACCCTCACAAAACTGTCGAAGCAAATATGGCTTTCTCTCTTAAAATGAGAAAGCTCGAAAAAAATGTAATTAAAGATAAAATTAGCACAGCAGCTGAAGTTTTAGGGCTAACCCCCTACTTAAAAAGATACCCTAGAGCTCTTTCTGGAGGGCAAAGACAAAGGGTAGCTATGGGTCGAGCTATTGTTAGAGACCCTCAAGTATTTCTTTTTGATGAGCCCCTATCAAACCTTGATGCCAAACTCCGTGTGCAAATGCGGGCAGAAATCAGAGAGCTTCATCAACGGTTAAAATCCACCACTCTTTATGTTACCCATGATCAAATTGAAGCTATGACAATGGCCGATAAAATTGTTGTTATGCAAAATGGATTTATCGAACAAATTGGCTCACCTTTAGAGCTTTACGATCGACCAAATAACATTTTTGTTGCCGGTTTCATTGGGTCTCCCGCCATGAACTTATTACCAGGCACCGTAAAAAAATCAGGCAAAAATTTCATCGCAGAAATATATGGTGGACAGTTTTCTTTACCCAAAGCTAAAAACTTAACTGTGGGACAAGATATTATACTGGGTATCCGCCCTGAACAATTAATTCCCGGAAAAAAAGGAATTGCTGCCACGGTCTCTGTGGTCGAACCAACAGGCTCAGAAACGCACCTAATTGTCCGGAGTGGGGAACAAGAGTTAATTTCTGTTGTCCGTGAGAGAAGCAACTTTAGTATTGGAGAGCAAATAAATCTCTTCGCAGATAAAAACTTTTTGCATGTATTTGATGCAAAATCATCCAAAAGATTAAATGACGATTAACTTGATGAATTAATATTAGGGGGAAAGAAATGTTAAAAGGTATAAATCCTTTACTGAATGCTGACGTCTTACATGTATTGAGAGCAATGGGACACGGGGATGATCTCATCATTGCAGATACAAATTTTCCATCAGATAGTGTAGCAAGACAGACAGTTTATGGGAGACTTTTGAGAATTGACGCCCCAGCAGCTGATGTGGTGCAGGCTGTATTATCTGTAATGCCCATTGACACATTTGTTAACGACGCAGCTGCCAGAATGGAAGTCGTTGACGAACCTGAAACAATTTTACCAGTTATGGAGGAAGTACAGAGCCAAGTAGCGGCAATGGGCGGTCCGAACCCAATGTTGCCGATTGAGAGATTTTCTTTTTACGATAGGGCCAAGCAAGCTTATGCAGTCATTCAAACTGGTGAGCGGAGGTTTTATGGCTGTTTTGCATTTCGAAAAGGCGTAATAGGGCCTGACGAGGAATAATAGCATGGGAAAAATCGTTATATTGGGTGTATTTGTTGCTGATACAGCATACCGAGCCGCACGGATGCCCAAGATGGGAGAGACAATTTTAGGGAACTCTTTTGCTTTAGGTCCCGGTGGTAAAGGTTCTAACCAAGCTGTGGCCGCTGGGAATTTGGGTGCTGACGTAACAATAATCACTCGACTAGCCAATGATGATTTTGGAAGCATGGCAATGCAAACATGGGAAAATGCAAATGTAAAAGGAGCTATTAAATACAGTGAAAATAGTTACACCGGGGCTGCTTTTATTTTTATTGATGATGCAACCGGCGATAATGCAATAATCATTGCTCCGGGGGCAGCTTCGGAAATCTCTGTGAAAGATATTCAGGATAATTCGGAAATAATATCATCTACGGATGTTTTCCTTACTCAATTAGAACAACCTATTGACGTCGCTCTAGAGGGCTTGAAAGTAGCAAAGAAAAATAACAAAATTACTATTTTAAATCCTGCACCAGCAGCCAATCTTCCAAAAGAAGTATTTGGCCTTTGCGATTTTATAACCCCTAACGAAACTGAAACAGAAGCACTGACAGGTTTACCCGTAAGAAATGAAAAAGAGGCAGAAACTGCTGCAAAATTCTTATTTGATTTAGGGGTCAAAACACCGGTCATAACGATGGGTGAACAAGGCGCTTATTTGCATGGCCACGGCCTTGTACCAGCATTTAAAGTGGGAAATGTAGTCGAAACAACTGGAGCTGGTGATGCATTTAATGGAGGTTTGGCTGTTGCATTGTCAGAAGGTAAATCTCCAGCAAAAGCTGTAGAATTTGGATGTGCTACTGCATCAATTTCGGTAACTCGGGCTGGCACCGCACCTTCAATGCCAAGCAGACAAGAAGTGGAAAAAGTTTTAGGAATGTGAAGGTCAATTGAAAGGTTAAATAAAAGTGCCAAACAACTATCAGCAAAGTTGGCCAATGCCTACACAACCAGTGCCAATAGTAATATTTGGAGCAGGCTCAATAGTTTCAGATGCTCATCTACCGGCGTATGAACAAAATAATCTACCAGTTATAGGCCTGTACGACCCAGATTATGAAAAAGCAAAGGCTTTGGGTCAAAAATTTAATATTAGTGTATTCAAAGACCCAGCCGAAGCTGCAGCTATTCAAAATTGTATTTTTGATCTAGCCATTCCACCATCGGCTCATCAAAAAGTTTTAGAATTAATTCCAGAGAATTCTGCTGTAATTTTACAAAAACCAATGGGTAGTAATTTAAGCGAAGCTTCCAATATTTTGACCTTATGTCGTAAAAAGTCATTAAACGCATGCGTAAACTTTCAACTAAGATTTGCTCCAATGATGATTGCTCTGAAGGATATAATTAACAAGGGGTTAATTGGTGAAATTGTAGATATTGATATGTGGGCAGCCTTAGATACCCCATGGAACCTCTGGAAGTTTCTAGAAGATCTGCCAAGGGTGGAAATTTTGTTACACTCAATTCATTACTTTGATGCCATAAGATTTCTTGTGGGAAATCCACACGGCGTTCACGCCAAAACAATGGGTCATCCGGCATCTAAAATATCTAATACACGGACAGCAGCCATTCTTGATTATGGTGAGGATTTGAGATGTGCTGTATCAATAAATCATAATCACAATTATGGACGCAAATACCAAGCTTGCGAATTAAGAGTGTGTGGGACTAAAGGTGCAGCCTACTTACATCTTGGTGTTAATTTAAATTACCCAAAAGGTGAACCAGATAAACTCGCAGTAAATCTTGGGAATGGTTGGGAAGAAATTGAGTTAGAGGGAAGTTGGTTTATTGATAGCTTTGGATATCGCATGCGACAATTTCAAAGGGAAGTAACAGGGGAGGAAGAAACTTTAATTTCATCAGTTGAAGATGCTTGGCATACTATGGCTCTTGTTGAAACTGCTTATGAAAGCAGCGCTAAGCCTGCTACCAAAATTCCAACCTCAATAAATTCTATCAAATTTTAGAAGGCTGACTATGATTAAAATCACTGGCATAAAAACTTTTGATTTGAGATTTCCCACCTCAGATTATCTTGATGGTTCCGACGCAATGAACCCAGACCCAGATTATTCAGCCGCTTATATAATTTTAGTGACAGATGCAGGACTCGAAGGGCATGGGCTTACCTTTACAATTGGGCGTGGAAATGAATTATGCATATCTGCATTTAAAGCTTTAGAGCCCCTAATTTTGGGATTAGATCTATCATGGATCACACATGACATGGGACGCTTCTGGCGGCATTTAACTGGCGATAGTCAATTAAGATGGGTGGGACCAGATAAAGGAATTCTTCACCTTGCTACAGGAGCAGTTGTGAATGCAGTTTGGGATTTGTGGGGTAAATATGAAAAGAAGCCTGTTTGGCAACTTGTTTATGATATGTCCCCAAAAGAAATAGTTAGGCTCATCGATTTTAGGTATCTAACAGATGCCTTAAAACCGGAAGAGGCATTGGAAATTTTGGAAAACTCCTCCGCAGACAAGAAAAATAGACTAAGTATATTAATGGATGAAGGATACCCCTGTTATAACACGTCAGCCGGTTGGCTAGGGTACTCAGATGAAAAGCTATATGAACTGTGCGTGAAAGCTAAAAAATCTGGTTTTTCTCATTTGAAGTTCAAAGTCGGAAAAGATTTAAATGACGACATAAGAAGATTAAAGATAGCAAGAAAAGCACTTGGTACAGACGTAAGAATTATGATCGATGCTAACCAAGTTTGGGAGGTTGATGAGGCAATAGAATGGATCAAGGAATTAGAGTTTGCTGACCCTTTCTTTATAGAAGAGCCGACAAGTCCTGATGATATCGCTGGTCACAAAAAAATAAAAGACGCAATCCAACCAATTAAAGTAGCGACTGGGGAAATGTGTCAAAACAGAATAATTTTTAAACAATTCATTCAGGATAATGCTTTAGATATCGTCCAAATCGATAGCTGTAGAATAGGCGGTTTAAATGAAATTCTTAGCGTACTGCTTTTAGCTCACAAATATGACAAGCCAGTGTGGCCACACGCTGGTGGCGTCGGCTTATGCGAATATGTTCAGCATATTGCAATGATAGATTATTTACTCATTTCCTGCGAAAAAAACAGCAAGCGGATAGAATACGTTGACCATTTACATGAGCATTTTTTGAACCCTTGCAAAGTAAAAGCAGGCAAATACTCAGCCCCTCTAAATCCAGGCTTTTCTATTGAAATGAAAAATGAAACTTTAACTAACTATCTTTACTCTGACTAAACTATACTGGGATGCTTTTAAAATAGGAGAAAAAAATTTGACAACACAGTTAAAAAAAAAGCTATCAGAAACAATGCCTCAATTAGGTGAAATCTATGCCCAGCAAGGGTTTTTTTCTCCAGTAAGTGCGATATCGGAGACGGAAGCAAAAGAATTACGCCAAGATTACGAAGCTGCTGAAAGAGAATTGCACGGTGACACAGATCGGCTTGCGCTTTTAAAAGCTTATCCTAACAGATTGCTTCCTTCTTTTGATGCCGCTACCCGAAACAGGACTCTAGTCACCGCGGCACAGGAAATTTTAGGAGAAAATATCTTAGTATGGAGTGCGGCATTATTCATAAAAGAGGCTGATTCCACAAAAATCGTATCTTGGCACCAAGACCTGACTTACTGGCAACTGAATGACATTAAAGAAGTTACGTGTTGGTTGGCTGTTTCATCCGCTCGTAAAGAAGCTGGTTGCATGAAATTTATCCCTGGAAGCCACAAAGATAAAATTGTTCCACATAATGATACTTTTGATGAAAATAATATGCTTTCCCGTGGACAGGAAATTTCTGTCGAAGTCGACGAAAACAAAGCTGTTCATGCTGAGCTTGATCCGGGCCAAGCCTCTTTTCATCATGGATTGTTGTTTCATAGTTCGGGTCCTAACAAGACAGAGGATAGAAGAATTGGCTCAGCAATAAGATATATATCGGCAACAATGAAACAAGAAACCGGCG
>Ga0066865_10000340_pt1 | contig 12492 bp, 31 predicted proteins | sample ETN01SmetaG_2_FD_66433 | JGI IMG/M metagenome (GOLD analysis project Ga0066865, IMG submission 66433) | Marine microbial and viral communities from oxygen minimum zone, Eastern Pacific Ocean - ETNP2014F12-01SV265 | ecosystem: Environmental > Aquatic > Marine > Oceanic ...
CTCCGTCGATGAGTTCGGATATCTTGTCTTTGGAGTTGTAATCCTTAACAAGTTTTTTACCCAACCCTTCAGGGTATCCATCCCAATGGTGATACGCACTAAGTACGCTGCCGTCTTCTAGTTGAAGACCAATTCTGGAACGGGTTCCCATAAGATTCAATTTTTGAGGTACTCCCATATTATAGAGCATGGGAACCTGATATCACCCAAATATCACAACATCGTAACAAACTGTAATAATATTGTAATATTACAGTATTGTAAATTGTAATAAAATTGTAATAATATTACTACCCGTCCCAATTGCATAAGTGTCACAAGACATTATGCCAGAGTGTATAGTTATGTTATAATGTTAGATTCGTGTCCTATCCAATTCTATTGGAGGGATTCGTATTGCAGATATTAGTGCCACACTGCCTCTGCCCTATCCAATTCTTCTACATATGCTTCACAAGTCTCACCAGAGTGAAGATCGAAGAGTTTATCCCAGTCTATCTGCCTAGGTTCAAAATCATCCATGACTTGTAAATCTAGTGTGATCCTGACGTGTTGTTTTGTTGGATACATGGGATTGGTGGCGAGGTTACTGATATTATAGCATATGATATAAGATGATGCAACGCTCACGAGAACTGTGTGTATTTATACACATGATCACGCAAATGTTACAATATGTGAATATTGATCTTGACTATGATATGCACACACATCTGGTCGAGACTTATAAGACTTATGATGATATGAATGATACATGTGATACTAGTCGAGATGACAGTTGATAAACTGGTCGAGATCTTATTGACATATCTCGTCGAGATGTGATATAATGATTGATTTCCCCTCGTGAGATCTCGTCGAGATTTTATGACATTCCTGTGTGATTTTTCTTCATCCTCCTTGACATTTTCGAGGTCTTGTGCTAACACGCTCGCTAAGATCACAAGGATCTGAGAGCATTAAAAACATACACAAGGATAGTATCCTGAGAATGACTATCAATAAGAAGATAAAACACTCTTTTATATTTAAAATACCATTTAAAATATAAAATTAATGAATTATGGTAACAACGGATACCGTTTGAACTTAATCTGTCTCTCTATTGACTCCTGTAATTCTTCTAAACTTCGTAGGTCTATGTGTATAAGATCTATGCCTTTATTCCACCTACTTTGTAATGGTACTAGCATGTTGTATCACCTACAGTTATTCATTACTACTCCCAGTATTAATGCTATGTAAATCCCCTGTAAGAACATTAGATTTATCACTGTCTGTTTGTTTAATAACTTCATTTGTTCCGTTAATTCCTATCCATGCAAATGCTATTGGTACTGCTATAATTAATACTCTTATCCAACCAGTAATTGCTAGTATGATAAAGAGTTTAGTTCTATTCTTCATTGCTTATTCTTCTTACGTGTTATCTTCATTATCTTTGGATATAAATCTCCTTCTGGTAAATCAAATTCAAATACACACTGATAACTCCACTCTTCTTCCTTTGCTTCTATCATAGTATTAGTGCTTGGTGTATATACTGGTACAGTCTTTGCTTTAACCATTACATTCACCTTCCACATATCCTCCATTATCTCTTCTGGTTCACTGATCTTAGTTTGCATTGTACTATAACCCATGAAGTCACCTATCCATGCATTAAAAACAGCAGGTTTATCTTTATAGGTACATGTCCAATCCTTCATTACTATGTTATCATACATATACACACCCATTGCTGCTATCTTCTGAGCATTGAACCAACCAAACCATTTACGTATGATAATACTCTTATCAAGTAACTTCTGGTCTTCATCATGCTCTTTTTTTACAGGTACTAGTGGTGCTCCTGCATTTGCTACATTATCAGGTACATAATCAAATGACATATCATTTGGTTCCATTAAACCTTTACGTTCTCTCTTTGCATGTTTAGTAGTATATTGTACTCCTTCGGGTGTTCTACTTGGTGCTGACATTCCTTCTAATGGTACACCACCAACACTTCCACCTTCTTCTGCTATCTCCTTCTCTGATGGTAGTTCTGGTTCTTTAGATCCAAACCCTTCGGGATTATCTCTGTTCTCATAATAATCCCTTGCATCAATGACAAAATCGTTACTTGCATCATCAAATGGACTTGGTACTGGTTTACCCTGTTCAAATACTCCTTTTGATGTTCTTGATAGTGGTTGTTCTTTACTCATCTTTTATATGCTTTGATTGATTCGATTAACCCATTATCATTTATATGAATTACATCAACTACTTCTAAGTTAATAGGATCTCCCTCTTGCCATGTATTACCTGCATACACACCAACTGTTTGTCCTTCAATTAATATCTCACATGCAAACCAGTTCTTATCATTACTATAAAAATACACTGGTTTAATTGTGATACGTTCTACACCATCATAGATCTTTTGTATCTCACGTAGGACATTCTCCTTACCAGTTACATCAATGTTCCAATCACACAAATGAATATCCTCAGAGAATGACTCTGATAATGCTTCAATGTCCTGATTACTAAAATCTTTGAAGTACTGTAGTACCTTGTCGATCATCATTCGTCTACCCTCGTAAAACTTCCGTCATAGTTGTAACCATTGTGAGGTAACCATCCACTGAATGTTGCTCTATGTGTTTGAGTACATATGCCACCACTCCATGTGATTGCAGTCAATGTTCCTCCTCCATAACAGTTCTTTGTCTTCTGGAGATAATCACGTAAATAATCCCATTCATCTGGGTTACGTTCGTATTCTCTCTCAACCAGTGCAATGATCCTGTCTAAGTCTTCCTTAGACATCATTCTCATTACCTCAGACTTCTCATACATTCACTGTCCCTGCGATACTAATATTATACTATCTATCACTCCCTTGTCAAATCATTTGTGGGGTCTCTAAGATATATTATAGAGTATCTGCAAAAACCATACATGCTATGTATATATTCTGAGATTTTGACTAATGTTTGATACTTGCCAACTCCCTCCACTTCTCAATGTCATTCACATACTTAAGGAAGTCCTCTTCCAAACATGTGGTATCATTGTTACCCTTGGCAATCCAATCATTGCTAAACTCATACACCTCCCTCTGATGTTGTTCAAGATACTTTTGCAACAACATAATACATTGTTGTCGCAGTTCCATCTGAGATTCGCTATACTTATCAGATTCCATCTCTGTCACCTGCTCTTGATTCCATCCATTCATTGTAACCGTCTCCTGCATCTAACCAATCATCGTTTGTTACTCCTGCTGTTGAGTCTAAAAAATTTTCGCTTTCTCCCCTCGTCACCCCAACCTCGGAGGTTCTATCAACAATATTATCTAAATTATCCAAATCCTTGCCTACCTTAAATTTTTTTGCTTTAGCATGTCTCTTAATAACTGATTCAATCGGTTCGTTATTAGTATATGACTCCTCTAAGATATAATCTGCTGTTCTACTACCTGTGTATGTTGGTGTGTTTGCATCAACAATGTATCCATTTTGTAGTAGATTTAAGATTTTATCTAATTTAGAGTTTACCTGCTCTAATTGTTGTTGATAGGACTCTGCACTCATGATAATGTCTCCGCTAAACTGTGAGTTACTTCTGGTTCATTATCTAGGTGAGCAAGAAGACGACCAATTTGCCTATTGATCAATGTGTTGTTGTACTTGTTAGACAAGTCAGTTAATGCTTCTTCGATTAGTTCATAATCGTTTTGTGTGATCTTAGTCATGACAATCTTCAGGTTGGAATGGGAGGTCAAATCTTACTATAGCATGGTCTGTGTTATCCGTGTACTCTTCAATTTGTACAGGACACTCATTTAACCATTCTTGGAACTGCTCATACCTTGAGAGCGGTTGTGGATGCAATTCAGCATACTGCTGTTGTTGGTATGTTGTCATAATTACCTCTCCCAGTAAAGTGCATTAAATTCTGCAATGTTTAGGTACTCATCATCATGATACCTATCAATCGCATCTGGTTCATCCATGAAGATAAACTCTTCACAGAAGTATTCAACAGCAATACCTCCAAGTCGTTCGCATGCTCGGAGCATATCACCGATCTCATTGTCTGACATATCACATTCATCAATACAAAATGCTATGTCACGTTCTAATTGGGACATTGGATTACTCCGTTGAATAAAAAAAGCAGCAAGGTCAAGAGGTGCTTCACCTGACTGCTCTTAGTAGGACTAACAGGACGTAATTTCCCTGCTGAACAGAGACAACCATAGATCCTTGCCCACAATGGTCAGGTACTAACTCATGCTGCGGATAGTGTGAGAGGAACGTGGGGCATCTACGCTGGTTTCACCAGTCATGCCCAAATTTACGCTATGGGAATCGCTTACACCTGTACCCCCAACTTAATGGGGCATAGCAACCACATCAGTTACCTCTGCGGTCATCAACTGGAGGGGAAGTCAATTACCTTAACGTCATGTCTCTGCTTCTTACCAGTCATTTGGAACAGTACCAAAGTTTTGGATGTCAGAGTAGTTAAGAACCTCACTTATGTTGATGAACCTATTATACACAATAAAAAAGCATCCGTGAAGGATGCTTGGGACAGTGTAATAATTGGCACTAACTCCTTGGTGGGAAGTTATCTTGGAAGTTACCATGTTTACCGTACTGTGGTCTATCTTCTCCTGCTTGCTCTGCTGGAGATATACCACCAGCACCATAATTACCTGCTGGATCAGTCTCAGAAGACGCTACAGCGACGTTTGATTCAGTAGTATATGATACAGGGTCAGTTGCTACATCAGGGTTAGGATTGGTGTAATCAACTGTTGGTGGCACATAATATGCTCCTGCAAGATCATGGTCATAATATCCTGTGTCACTTGATGCAACACTGACTTCACCATGCAATGTGGTATCAATATTGAATACTTCTGCTGTTGTATCTGCTATACTAACATGCACATCACTATGACCATCAACAAAATATGTTGCTGTTGGATATGCTGCTGTATTACCTGCACCTGTTAATGTTATATCATCAGGTGTAATGGTTACTGGATATGTACCATTATGATGTGTATCAAGTAAATTAACTGCGTCACTAACCTTATCTACCTTTTGTCTATAATAGTCTAACTGACTATTCAATTCTGCCTTAAACTCATCAATAATAACCTGTGCTGTTACACCTGCATCACCTAAGTAATCTGCAATAACAGATCTAAGTCTATCTCTTCTGTTATGCTCGTAATTTGACACTAACTGTTCCTCATTTGTCATGTTATCCACCAAATTAATACTATCACATTATATAGACACAGGTGGTTTGTGTCAAATAATATTGTGTCCTAAAGTTCTTCTAATTCTTCTGCAATAGTATATAATTCCTGTGTTGCTTTTAATGTAAGAGTATCACATTCATCAACTACTAATCTTATAAACTGTGCTAATGCCTTAGATCCTATTTTACTCTTAGGTAGTTTGGTTGTACGTGACAATTCCCCAATAGTACCAAGGTAAGCATCTTGGAGTAATTGTGCTCTGTGTTGTTTGCCGTCTGATCCTAAAGTCATGTTAATACACCATTGTAAACGCACGTTGGTCTGGATTATCTAATCCTACCCACTTATCATTTATAAAATGACCAGCAATAGTTGCAGTCTGGTCATAACCACCCAAATCTAATGTAATTTGATTCTCAATACTATCTTCTACATGTGATCCTTGCATCCAATACTTAGGATACACTACCTTGTTAGTTTGAGATAACTCAACACCCCAAACACTGAATGAACTATTTGCCATTATATGATAGTCACACATGTGCATCATACACATATCATATGAATAGTTATACAAGTTATATTTTATTTTACGCTTACCATCTGCACTCATCTCCTTAAAGATTTGATGTACTGGTACACCAGTCTTATCTGACATTATCTTCAACACCATTTTATAATAGAATCTACCCATGCCACTCTCATCAACAATCTTAAGCATCATCTGTGTCCAGTCACAGTTGATTACCTCATTGTTATTCTCAATGTCATGTACCAATGTGAATCGTGAACCAATAAACTTAGGATTATTCATTACATAATCCTTATCATTAGTAAAGATAAGCACTGGTAAACCATCAGGCATTTGCTTTAGTGCATCCTCATAGTAATCATCATCTATTAAGAACATGCCACTCTGTATATCCTCAAAGTCTCCTCTTCTAATGTGCATAGAGATTACAGGAGTATCACCAAAGTTATCCTCCTTAAACTTCTTACAGGCATCAGTTATCTCATCCCTGAATGTAAAATGCTGTTTAAGTTCTTTTATCTGTGTTGTATCAATGGCATTAATTGGTGTGGGATATCCAAACAAAGGAACATTATCCTCTACTCTTGCTAGTACATCCTCAAACTGTTCATCATCTAAAAATTCAATTACCTTCTTACCATCTCCTGCTGGTGGATCTATCTCATCAAATTCTAATGTTTGGTATGTTGCTCTTAATGCAACTAAATCATGCTTACCAATACCATACTTCAATCCTGAACGATTTGCTAATGCTCTCATCATTACATAACATGAGTGCTGATAACCAAGTCCACTACCTGTTAATTGATGTTCTTCGTTTATTGTAAGTGCCATAATATTATTTTTAGGTATTTAGAAGTATAATTGCCAAACTCCATCACATTTGACACCATGACCTTGCAAACTAATTCTCCTATCATTGAAGTCTGCATTATATGCTGGTGCAATTTGATGAACAAGTGATCCAATAAAGTAGAACATCTCACCTGCTGTGTATGGTACTACTGTTGGTTCACCATAGTCACCCCATTTACTATAATCTAATTCCTTCATGTGCTTAGTGTATTTGTTATCAATCTCATACTGCTTCATTGACTCCTCTTCCCAAGTATTCAGACCACCACCATTTGTAGGAACCTGAATTGGTAGAGTAAATGACAATGTATTCTCAAGATCCACCTCTTTAAAATGACTCCATAAAAAGTCATGCTGTTCATGTTGTAAGTCAATGTGTATAGTAGCACTTGGTTGCTCCATATACATTTTAGTTGCCATCTTTGGTGGTTGATTTGGTTTAGTACCAAATATATGGAATCCTGGCGTTGCAAGGAAGTCCGCTATCTGACAATCACCAATAGTATTCCATAAAGCATGTACCACATGCTCATATAAAAATCCAAAATAATCATTAAAAACAGGATTTTGGTTTTTTATATAATCATAATAGTATTGTAGATTTGATATACCATCAATATATGTTGCTACACCCAAAGTATAAAAATCAACAGGATTCTCTTCACTAGCAGTGAATCCACCTTCACCACAATAGACACCTCTCGGTATCCACCAATCCTTCATTAGATCAATACGTTGAATAGTATTGTCTATTACATCCTGATTTAATACTTTAAGATAACCTGATCTCATTTTTTAAAGACACCAAATTTAGATAGTAACCACAGTGTAACTATTGTCCAACCTATTACATACCACATCATTCACCCTCCTGCTTTTGCGTAATGTCATACTCAATGACAATCTTCTTAGACATTCTACCCACTGAGTTACTGGTAACATATTGTGACCATTCACCATCTAGGATTGTTTGCATAATCTTCTTATCTAATCCACATAAGTTTACAGCATTATCTACTGCTGCTCTGACTGACTCAAGACCATCTGGATATTCATCTTTAGTGAATCCATTGAGATCTGTTTGTTTAGCATTTTCTAATGCTTTATCAATATCTAAATGGAATTCGTCACTCATGCAACCTCTTCCCAATGGGAGTCATTACCATTTGAATCCCTCACCTTGACTTTACGAGTAACATTCTTTGGTGGTTCATTTACTGCTAACTGTGCAGTTACAGTATAAAAACAATTAACACCACTACCAGCATTGTTCTTAACTTCTACTCTCTTACCCCACTCTAATGCACCAACAAATAACTCTTGGTAATGACCAACAGGTGTTAATTGAACATTAATTGTATTAAAATCAATAGTTCTAACTGCTTGTGGTGGTGTCTTACCTATCCAGTCATCTGGGAATTCAATATAATTACCACCATTTAACTGACCACTAAATTGTACACCACTATTCCCTTCAAGGAATGTCAATGCACCAACTGCTTCATCATAGATAGCATACTTTGGTTTTGCGTTAGGATCTGTCATTTTGTTTTCTTCCAACCTCCTGCTTTTAACCATGCTTCATAGTGTGGGTTATTCCAAGACTCACTTATATTATATGAAGGCATGATAACCTCTCTAATATATCTGCGATTCTCTTTGGCAATGTTTAGACTTTGTTCTTCTAAACTCTTAACTCTACCATCAACTTGTGATGCCCACCATACTGCACCACCTAATTGTGCTGCTAAGAATGTAAGCACTGCTACTGGTACTTTTAATCCATTCATCGTGATTCTCCAATTTTGTTTAATTTTGCGTCTACAGATTCAGGTGTTGCTTTAACACGATAAACCACCTCATCCTTGTTACCTAGTTTGGTTAGCATATCTGCTACCTGATCCCATAGGTGTTTGTATTGAGAGTCATTCATTTAAAAATACCTCTAATCCAATTAGTGAACAATGTCCAAAGAGATCTACGAGCACTGCCCTGAATCTCATCAAACATATACATGTTCAATTTGAACGCATAGTTTGCTTCAGATATTATAGCATCTATCTGAGATTGATCAAGTTCTAATGAATCTAACGTAGCACGATACTCATTCTTATATTCTTTAGCATCTTCAATGCCATCAAAATCATAGAAGTGTAACCCTTCACCCTCTGGTAAATCAGTCATTGCCTTCTCTGCTATACCTTTGAGTATTTGTCCTCCTGATAGATCACCAATGTATCTGGTATAATGATGACCAATCAACAACATCTTATCCACCTCACGTATGCGATTAACATACTGCTGACATGCATCAGTTGGTGTTATGATTGCTCTCCAATTTGGACCATAATAATACCTGAGATCTCTCTCAAGTGATTGTGTTCTGTATAATACAGGATCATCAATCACTGCTACCGTAACATCATCATGATGTTTGCTGATCTCCTCCTCCATTGCTCTATACACAAAGTAGAAGTTAGCAATGAGTTTGCGATACTCTTCAGGATCAACCACACCTCTAAGGAATGATGCAACAAACTTAGTATTCTCTGCTGCTGAGTGTGACTTCTTAGTTCCTGTCTTTAATTCTGTTGATAATGTCATAGATCTAATTCTAATTGTGTATCTGTTCTAATGCGTGATTTAACAAACTTTAACTGATGCCAGTTTGATTCATAACATAATAGTAATGTATGTATCATCTTATGCTTCATTGGTTTACCACTTGTGTACATACAATTTGGTTTAGGTTTAACATCTATCTCAATGGTAATATACCTAGGACATGTTCTAAATCCCTTCTTAACTACTGGGACATCACCTACAAAGTAGACCCATCCTTCATGTGATCCATATTCACCTTGATCCCAAATAACATAGTCGTCAACTTTGGGGAAGTAATCGTCATTCGGCATCGTCCTCTTGGGTTAGATCATTGATGAATAACCAATTATCTGGGCACTCCTCTTCGTCTACCACAAATTCACTATGCAGTGCGTCTGCATCATCTAATCTCTCACTTGATACTAATTCCATGCACGTTGCCATGAAGAATTCTTCCACATGCTCAATGCACCTCTCATGTCGTATCTGTGCTTTGATGTCATCCATAATATCCTCCTAACATATTATCTATGTTGTAAATGATGACACTATGCCAACATCTTCACACTTATCAAGTTTAAGACGCACTGCATTTTTAACTTTAGGCATGATAAGATTCACATGATCATTATAACCATCATCTAAATCAGCACACAAATCAAAACATTGTTGGTCACTCTGAGCAACCACATTTATTTGACCACCGTATTCTGACTGTGGGAATGGAACCCAGTAGTCTACGATGTAAAGATACTTATCCATTAGTGGAGTGAAATTACCTCAGTATTCTAAAGTAAAAAACCCTCTCCGTCAAGCGGAGAAGGTGTCGTGGTCAGCAAGTTGATCTTCGTTGAATGATTCAAATACATCCTCGTTAAGATCATCTTCTTGGTCTTGGATGAGAAGGAGATCGTCGTTCATGTGAATCCTTTTAGTATACATCTATTATACACCTACCAATATGAATATGCACCACCACATAGACGGTTTGTAAACTGTCTGTCACGTTCTGGAATTCCCATGTACTTCTTATACAATGAGATCTCCTTCTTCCTAGCATCTATCTCATGTAGTTGGTCGTCATAACTATACTCAGTTATATCACAATCAGCATAATACATTCTCTTCTTCCTTATCTTAAGAACACCAGTAACCCATTGATGTACATGAACTAACTCATGCAACAATGTCTTGATGTAGTTCTCCTTATCCATGTGTGCTTGCAAAGAGATCTCAAACTCTCTTGGTTTTGCAAATCCATCCTTTACATCACAATAACCAAATGAATCATCCCTCTTCAATCCACAATGTTTTATGTCAATGTCTAAGTTATGCCTTGGCATATGTTCCTTAATGAACCATGCTAAAACATTCTCACAAAGACGTTTGGAGTAACCATACCCTCTGATGTCATAGTAAAGCATTAGAAGAACCTCATCTCAAGTGTAGTAATGGTTGCAAATGCAACACGTACACCCCAGTGCATCATCCATATAAATGATGCGATGAAGAATAACTTCTCCTTAGCAGTCATGTCTTTGCTCATTGGCATAACTCCTCAAATCTCTGGTTTGTGATGTCTATTCTAGCATCTTCATCCAGATATGGGAACTCCTCTGTTACCTCATCAAATAGGTTTAAGAGAATCTCTTCATGATGTAGTGTGCTCACTTTTTAACCTCCTTCTCTTCAAATAACCATACACAAAACCATAGTATTCCAAAGACTAATGCAATTCCTACGATCCACTTCCAATACATGAATACGAGGAACGCACCAATCCAGAATAAGAATGTACTGATGCCTTCTATTGCACCCATATCAAAACCTCCTGAGTTAGAATCGCCACCGACACGACGAATGTTGATAGTTTGTTGGGAACCATATACTCTCTCAAACTGTTGACGAGCACCATTAACTGATGCTGCTTCAACTTGAAGGTTTTGATAACCTCCTTTGGTTCCAAGATAACATTTTGCGTTCCAAGTTGCCATGATTAAAAATTCTTAGGATGTGTAATTACATCACCATGTATCTCATCTATATTAGCATGATCAATAGCATCAATGTGATCCAAATGATCTATATGCTCAATATGACCATGATCAATGGTAATGTGGATAGATCTCTCTTCAATAAGAGAAGCAATCTTCTCAAGACTACTAGCAATTCTATCTAATTGTTCACTCATGATACATAAACCTCCCATTGTGATTTGTCTACTGATTCTCTGCAACACTGACATGTGAGTGCAGACCAACTAAAGTGATATACTTTAGCAGTTTGAGAGCATTTAGGACAAGTGATAAGTCTACCATCCTGTCCTGCTCTTGTGTAACGATTGACTTTAGTCATGCTTAAGGTTACCCTCCTCATCATACCATTCATCTGTAACATTCTCAATGTCAACAGATTCTTTGATCTTATTGTATTCTGCTGTTGTGAATGGTGGTCTAAGATTGTTAGTCCAGTCTGGTTCATCAGCAGGATTGTCATAGTACTTTGCAGGTACTACATTCTGAAGCACTTCAAAGATGTCATCAACATCATTATTAAATTGCTCATCATTTGTATCATCTGAATTTACAATATATCCCTCCATGATATAAAGAATCGTGGAGATTTGTACTTCAGTGAGAGGACAGTTGAATGTTTGTGGTTTGAAGAGTTTCTTAGGCATGGGGATCATACTTGCGAAGGATGTAAAGTGCGAGGGCAACACCAACTGATGTTGAACCGAGAATGATTATTAGTAAAGGCATTGTTTTAACGAATGTAAAGGTAACCACCTGCCCAATCTGCTCTGTTGTAACATGCCATACGCTCTTGAATGATACGTAGGTCATATCTTACATGCTTTGCAGGTGCTCTCCAAGATGCTGCCTTGTAAACTTCGCCAGTATTCTTATCGACAAAAGCATGTACAGAGTTATCTGCAATGATCTTATGGTACTTACGTCCTGTTTGAATCTCAAAGACGTAACGAGAACTATAAGCATTGCGATCATAGTCTGCTTGTAAATGAACACATAGTTCATTAGTCCACTCAAGAACTCTCTCTTGAATAGTTTTCATCTTCACATCTTCGTACTTGTCGTAAGATGGAGAATCATATGTTAGTTCAACTGGTGTTGAAGTCATAAGTCAGTTCCCTTGAGTACCTCCTTATTATACAGGCAATTCCTATCCTAGTACATACAGAATGTGCAGGTGTTTAAAGTGGCATATT
>Ga0066865_10000348_pt1 | contig 12438 bp, 30 predicted proteins | sample ETN01SmetaG_2_FD_66433 | JGI IMG/M metagenome (GOLD analysis project Ga0066865, IMG submission 66433) | Marine microbial and viral communities from oxygen minimum zone, Eastern Pacific Ocean - ETNP2014F12-01SV265 | ecosystem: Environmental > Aquatic > Marine > Oceanic ...
GATTGCTTTGAATAAAGAAACTTTACAGGAATAATACGTCCTTGACTTGATAATATAATAAATTAAAATATAAAATTATGATACACACTATTGACAGAGATGAAGTCTACAATGCTTTAATCCAAATTTATAACGACGAGAGTCACTATGATATCACAGATAGATTAGACTTGATAGAGTATATAATGGAAAATGATAACAGAGAATTATCATTCTTAATCAACCAAGACCTAGTAGAACTTGAAGACATAAAAAATAATGTGTGACAATAGCGTGTTATTAATCTATATTAAGTACCTTATGTCGCACTCTAGAAAGTTACAGAATAAATACGTAAACGATCTGATAATAATAATAAATAATTATTATATGCATATAGATAATGCATTATAACACCAACAAAAAAAATATATATAAATAACTTAACACCTTTACAAATGAAAAATTTATCAAATGAAAAGTATGACTTCAAGCTTGGTACTTATGACTATATGGGAAATAAGATTAGTTCATTCGGTGCCACGGTAATACTCAAAAGACCGTCAGCACATACACACATCAACTTTGAAGATATTTCTGAAGCTATAGATACTATTAAAGACCATGTATCTAAGTGGGATGATAAAGTAAAAATTGATAATCATACTGATAACTATTTAAATAGTGAGTTCGGAACGTGGGGTTATAGCGGAACATAAATAAAAAAACAATGACAGATACACAAAACAAATCAATAATAGTAAAAGACAAATTATACCAACTCCGTCGGACAATAGATGACTTAGTTGAGATTGGACCAGACTATGCATACTTTATGAATGCACAGATTGCACACAAAAATTTAAAGAAGATTAAAAACTTATTAGAATATATAGGATGAAAGCAGTTGAAAGATTTGCACAAGAGTGCACGGATGATATTGAAAAATATATCGACAAGACAATCCACTGGACTATGGACGGAACCAACTATCCAGATGTTAATGAACTTGAACTGAAAGTAAAGCAACAAATATTATTTACCTTAATTAAACGTGTAACAAAATGAAAAGACATATACAAGATTGGCAGATCAGAGGTGGGTTCAAGATGGATCAATGGAGATTAGAAGTAAAGGAGAAGAACTCATGGCGTGTTGAAGCTGAGAGTGATAGCACGGTTGAACTTCTTAAGATAGCTCATGAACTTACAGAATAAATACGTAAGACAATTGATAATATATATGAATCTAAAAAATAATAACATGAAAAATTTAAACACAAAACTTGAGAACTTCTTAGAGATTAAAGAGAAGCACGAACGAATGAGATCACTTGTTGACGACTGGGCATTTGATTATAACATTGAGAAGCTTAAGCCACTCTTAGATGATGGGTTCGATGGTAACGATTTGATTGAATACTTTACCGTGAGATTGATTGACTACATCCACAACAAGTATCAACAACCAGAACAAGTAGAAGATTAAATGCTATACACATGCATATGTGTATATAAACTACGGGGGATTGCCGACGGGCAGATAATCTCGAGATGAAGTGAGGGTCATGTTCCTCCTCCTCCGTACCATGCAAGTCTTACTGGACTAAAGTACAGATAAAAGACAATAACCAGTCTGTGCACTTGCAAACGGGCGTGACGGGAAAATTAATAATGATATGGAGATAACAAAAAAAAGTGAAGGAATGTTTGCGAATCAGAATACGACTGCAAGCCAGACATTGAAGCTAAGGCAAACTCCCATCGGATGGAAAACCGTGATTATTAATAACGCTGACAAAGTTCTAAGGTACACTATCAGCAAAGAGGTTCGACTCCTCTCACGTCCACTAACTAAAATTAAATATTATGGCAGGAAATAAATTTAACACCGAGTTTGAAATACACAAACCTAAGTTCTACAAGCTTTCGTTTCAAGACCAAGATGGTATTGAGCAGAGCATGACTGGAACAACTAAACAAGTACTAAATTATATATTAAACCAACAACTTTAAAACCAAAAATTATGACACCATTAGAAAGACTACAACAACACCTAAATGTAACTATTACAGACTTTGATACACTCTACGGCAAACCTGTTTTGCAATTAACTGAATACCTGACAGCCGATGATTATGGTATTTATGTCTTGACCGAAGACCCTAACCAACTTGATTGGGAAAATGATGTATACTACTATAAACCTGATTTTGATACCATCATGGAGCGTATAGTAGAAGTTGCTGAAAATACACCTGAAGCTAAAATCTTTATAGATGACATAGAGGAACACCTTGAAGACTACCAAATTGAGCAATGGCTGAATGATAATATAGACGACGATGGGACTGAGTAAGCTATCAATCACATACAAGAACAAGACCGATCATTACACACTCAACAACGATTTGGATGATCATGTACTCGACGGGATAATTGAAAACATATTAAAGCATTATCCTAAAGATGCAACAGCAGACATCGTGGATAAAATACCACTTACAGAATTAACACGTAAGACAGTTGATAATATAATAAAATTAAATAACAATGAAAAAACTAATCAAAGACAGAATTAAAGTAAACTCAGCAGCAATTAAACTTGCGGAGTACAACTACGAAACCAGTGAGCTCAAGCTTACATTTACCAACAACAGTGAATACCTTTACCAAAGTGTTGAACCATTTATGTTTGAAGGTATGCGCAATGCTGAATCGATCGGCAAATTTATAAACAAATATATTAAACCATTAACCTTTATAAAACTATGAGACCAGTAAGATTTGACAGATACAAACAAAACCTTAAAAGATGTGGCGACGCAATCATTTCATATGATACACACGTTGCAACAATTTACGGTAACACACTAAAGAAAATGCCTTGGTGGGTAGACGGGGTAGGCGCAAGCAGTCCCACAACAAGCAGACATATTAACTATGTAGCGCGCGAACTTAATTTAGAAATAGTATAATGAAAGAAAAAGAACAAATGATTTGGGATGTATACGATTATTATATGCATCCTATATTAGGATATAGATGGAAACAACCAAGTATTAACCCACAAGGAAAACGACACCAGAATGAACTCGATAGTTATTAGAAACGCCGTTGAAAGTATGTTCAACACACAAATTCATATTCCCTCCAGAGAAAGAGAGATGGTATATATGAGAAGTATTTATTATAAACTCTGTAAAGATTTTACATTTGAATCATTAACGAAGATAGGGAAGGCAGTGAACAAAGATCATGCTACTGTAATTCATGGCCTTAAAGTGTTTGATAATCTAATCAACCCGCTTTGGGAAAAAGATTACTATAATAGATATTTAAAACTGCATGAAAGACTAAACAAAAAAATAGATACACAAGTTAAACGAAGTAATCCAAATAAATTTTATCGTGAAAAATACAGAGTAAAGCTATTACAGAATAAACAGATGTATGCTTTTACAAAGAATTGTTTAGATAAAATGGAATCAATGGGTCATAAGTTTACAGATGTTTTACGTAATAAACTCGATAATATAATCGATGATAAACAATTTAGCAATGACAATAAAAGAAAGGGCAAATAATAAAATATACGCCAGAGTAATACATGCTAATATAGAACTCGACGAGCTGCGCCGTGAATTAAAGAGCGGACGCTTTAGAGGGGATATTACACACGAAGAAATGGTAAGCCTTGTTGAAGGTGCTAAGACAGAACTTAAAGTCTTAAGTTATATATATAAACTTATTGAAACAGACAATGACTGAGCGCGAAGCAGAAGCAATTGCTGAAATGATTGCATCAAAATTATATAAAAAAATTACCAACGAAGGAAATAATTTCTTAATATTGCTGGATGAATATAGCCGTTTAAATGAACTGCTTGAAAAGTGTGAAGAGAATGAAGAGTATGAGCGAGCACTTATAATAAAAAGAAGACTTGAGCATATACAAAAAAAGATTGATAATATATTATGAAAATTAAAATAGGTAATAAACAAATTGTAATCTGGGTTAACCGAACCAAAGATCATAAAGATTATATATGGAATAATATTTATATGTTAAGACAAGATATTATTGAAGACGTTTTATCTTATAACCGAAGTGGTATTATGCCAGTAGATAAATTAAAACACAAAGCTGATTTAATTAAAAAGTATAGTCAACGACTAAGACTTTTAGAAATGTAATGCGACAAAAGGTAATTAATATATAACGAGTAGCAGGCTAATGTCACGCAGGATGGACTACTTAAATAATAATAGAATAATATATCGGAGAGATCCAGTAACAGATGAACCCTCAGATGTATTTGAATGGGGAAAGTTTTATAAAGAAGGTACGCACCAATGTTATGAACTATTCCGAAGCAAAGCAAAGATCAATACTTATAGATCATTGAAATGGCATTTGCTTGTGTTATTATATTTAAATCCTAACCTATCAGAACAAGGATTTAAAAGTTTATGTAAACATATTATATATAAACCAAATAATTTTATTACCTTTGAAATATCAGATGATATATTAATGAATATTATTAATGACATTTATAAAATAGATTTGGAACGACCACCAAAAAATAAATTGCGCAAAATAATATTCAACGATATTACTGGGCTGACTCGATCAGAAAAGCTAAGCATTGTAGGCAAACTTATTGGTCGATCTAAGATTGCAACAAAAGAAAATATATATGAATGCATGAATGCTATACACGATATGCATGAGTGTATAACAGTTCAAACCATCGCACGGATGCTTGGCTGTTCAACCAGAACCGTGTACCGAAACCTTGATAACCAATTAAAAACCGAAAAAAATTTATTGAACTCTATGATATAAGCACATGAAAAAATATAATGTAAGGAATTACATTCGGTATAAAACTGATTTACAGAACAGTATGCCAGAAAACAAACGAACGTATGATCTTTACACTAGAGATGAGCTGATCATAAAGTTTTTACCACTTGTAGAAAACATGGCACACAAATTTTCAACCACACAACAAGCATCAGGGATATTAGATATAACTGACCTTATACAAGAAGGTAGCAAGGGGCTGGTGGCAGCGGTTGATAAAATAGAAATGAGTAAGATTACAGAGTCAGAAGATCCTGAAAAAACAATCAAATCATTTTTGTCAAAAAGAATTAAAGGTGCAATTAGAAGATCAATAGATATAACAAGAGGACATATACGCATACCCGAGCATAGATTAAACGAAATGCGTCAAAATCCTCAGGATAAAAAAATAGTGGAAATATTTTTTAATAGTATATTTTTAAGTATTGATGAACAGGCTGAAAATGAAGATAATTATTTTGATCAAGTTCCTGATCGTTCTGAGCCGTACAATTTAGGAATGCTTAATATGTATTTAAAAAGTATTTTAAAAAAGAACCTTAATCCAAAAGAATATGAAGTTTTACGCTTATCTTACGGATTAGATTGTGATAAACATTCTGCCAATGATATCGCAAAGATAATAGGTATCGAAGGGCCTAGCTCTTATGTAAGGGTATCTGAAATAAAAAAGGCAGCGATACAAAAACTAATTGACAACGTAGATAGCTCGCAAGTGCTTGATTATCTGTAAGTTAAATAGGAGATTCCGTGTAAATAATACACGAGATGCGTAATTATATTATTAACCAATCTAATTTTTTTTTATGGAATTGACACAAAAATTAGCAACCATTCAAACCAAGTTAAAAGCGAAAAAAAGTCGCTACAACACTTACGGCAAATATTACTATAGATCTGCCGAAGACATCTTAGAAGCTTTAAAACCATTCTTACTTGAGCTAGATGTAACTGTAACTACAACAGAGGAACTTATATCAAATGATCCTTCAGTAATCCAATCAACAGCAACCATTAGAGATAATCTAAATGAGCTTTCAGCAACTGCAGTAGTAGGCGTTGATGTTATGTTTAAAGGGCAAGCAATGCCTCAGAGATATGGCACGGCCAGCTCTTATGCTAAAAAGTATGCTTTAGGTAATTTATTTTTAATTGATGACACTGCTGACGCTGATGCTACTACAAACTCAAACAACAATTGGGTCCCAGAGGCAAAAGAATATTTAAAAAAGGGTGGATCATTAGAAAAGATTAAAAAGAAATATAAACTCACACCTGAATTAGAACAAGAATTAAGTACACTTTAGATGAATCATAAAGAGATAATAGATAAGCTTAGAGAGGACGAACACTACTATGGTAAGTTTGGCCAACAATATTTAAGTAATTCAAATATTAAAACTCTGTTAAGCGAGCCTGAAAATTTGTATAAACCTATAAAGAAAACGCCCGCAATGCTTATAGGTGGATATTTCCACACTATTATACTTGAACCTGAAAAAGTCAAATCGTTTAAGATTGTTGAAAGCTCAAGCAGGAATACAAAACACTATAAAGAAATATCAGATGGTGAAATGTGTTTATTGCAAGAAGAAGCAGATATGGTTGAAGCGATGACTGAAAAACTTTTAAAAAATAAATTTATAGAAAGTTTAATTACAGGAACAAATATGCTTTATGAGGAGCCCGCAATGGGAGTAATTAATAATATTGAATGGAAAGCGAAGGCTGACGTAGTTAATTATGATGAGCATTTAGTTATTGATTTGAAAACAACAACAAATCTTGACAATTTTAGATTCAGTGCTTCTAAATTTAATTATGACAGCCAAGCTTACATTTATAATAAACTTTTTGGATTTGAAATGGTATTTATAGCCATGGATAAAAATACTCACAAGATTAAATTATGTGACTGTTCTGAAAAGTTTTTGTTAAAAGGGGAAGACAAAGTAATTAAAGCGTGTGAAATATATGATTTGCACTATAATACGCCTAACTTTGATCCCGAACAATATTTTGTAAACGAAACACTTTAAATTTTATTTTATATGGCAACTATTTTAAACACTAGTATTAATTTATCAAAAATTCCTAAGGAAGAAATTATTGATGGTAAAAAAGGAAAGTATATTCCTGTTACTGTTACTATTAATGATGATATTGATCAATTTGGTCAACAAGGATCTGTAACCGTACGACAAAGCAAAGAACAACGTGAAAACAAAGAAGCTAAAGTTTATTTAGGCAATATTAATGTTGTTTGGACTAACGGACAAAATGTAGAGCCTGCGCCCAGAGATAACATGCAGTCGGCGCCTGCAGTAACTAAACCTGAACCTGTAGCAGATGATTTACCGTTTTAATAAATACTACGATGTAATTAACGAACAATGGCTTTACGTCCATTACGATGAAAATAACCAACCAGTACTAAAAGACGAAGATTAAATGCAAGTAAATACTCAAGAAATTAATGGTTATGCAATTGAAAGTTTTAACCAATATGGTCTTGAAGAAGGAAAGACGCAGGGGATTTGTCCCCTGTGTTCATCCGATAGGAAGCCATCTAAACAAAAATTAAAGTGCGCTTCTTATGATTGGGAAACAGGTTTAGGGACTTGTCATAATTGTGATACAACATTTCAATTACATACTTATAAAAGAAAAGGTAATAGTATAAAAGAATTTATAAGGCCTGTAAATGAAAATGTTGCGCCTGTTAAAAACACAAAAGTTGAAGATTGGTTTAAATTAAGAGGTATTAGTAAAAATACGTTACAAAATTTAAAAGTATCTGAAGGCTTAGAGTGGATGCCACAAACCGGTCAAAAAGAAAATACAATTAAGTTTAATTATTTTATAGGTAATGAATTAATAAATATAAAATATAGAGATGCTAGAAAAAACTTTAAATTATTTAAAGGAGCCGAGAAAATATTTTACAACATTAACAGTATTGCTAATTATTCTAGTTGCATTATTGTGGAAGGCGAAATGGATGTATTATCTTTCCATGAAGCTGGTGTATTCAATACTATCTCTGTCCCTAACGGGGCAACTTTAAATAATAACAATTTAGATTACTTAGACAATTGTATAGATTATTTTGAAAATAAAGAAAAAATAATCTTAGCAGTTGATAAAGACGAAGCTGGACAAACCTTGCAACAAGAATTAATTAGACGTCTTGGTGCAGAGGTTTGTTTTATTATAGACTTTGATGATTGTAAAGACGCAAACGAATATTTAATTAAATATGGAACTAAAAGACTATCAAAACTTGTACAACAAGCGAAAGCTGTACCGCTTGAAAATGTCACGACGTTCAATGACATTGAAGGAGAAATTACAGATTTTGTTAAAAATGGATTCAAAAAAGGCTATCAAGTTGGTTTACAAAATTTTGATGAAATATTTTCAACGTATACCGGCCAGTTTATTACTGTTACTGGCATACCTTCTTCTGGGAAGTCTGATTTTGTGGATCAAATGGTCGTAGGATATAATCAAAATTATCAATGGAAGACAGCTTTTGCATCTCCTGAAAACGCTCCAACATTCTTACACGCTCATAAACTAATGCGAAAAGTGTGGCAAGATATGCCGCAAAAATCCGACATTGGTGGAGCTAAATGGAAATCAATAGCTGGACACGTTAATGATAATTTCTTTTTTATAGACATGGAACGCTATACTTTAGAATCGGTTTTAAAGAAAGGTGCGGAACTTGTTAAAAGAAAAGGCATTAAATGTTTAGTTATTGACCCATTTAATAAAATAAGAGATGTAAATTGCAAAACAGATGATGTAAACAAGTACACAATGGAGTACTTAACTAAAATAGAAATATTTGCAAAAAAATATGATGTATTAGTTATAGTTGTAGCTCATCCAACAAAAATGTATAAAGATAAAGATGGTAAAATTGAAGAACCGACTATGTACAATATTAAAGGCGGTGGGGAATGGTATGATGCTTCTTATCACGGTTTACTCATTCACCGCGATTATGATAATAAAACTGTTAAGGCCAAGGTGCTCAAAGTCAAATTCCAAAATTTAGGTGAAAACGGTGCAGAAGCACATTTTAAATGGGAATATAAATCAGGATCTTTTGTACCCATCTATCCTGAAACAAATCAAATAGAAGCAATGCCATGGGAAGTGGAGTAAAGAAACCTAAAGGTTATAAAGGATTAAATAAATATGCTAACGTTTTAAACAATGAAGAACAGATACATTTTAATTATTGTGTTAATAATAATTATCGCATATCTCCTAAACCGGCTACAACGGGATTATTCCCAGATTCTTGGCACGTAGAGATTAGATTAGGCCCATATAAAAAAGGTGAAAAGGCACACGTGTCACCTACGGTTTATGATGATAAAGGTATATGGCCTGCAATAAAAAAAATAAGAAAATATTATTATGATAAACGTACAAAATGAATACCGAGGATTATTATCAGGAATACTCCATGGAGGAGCGGAAAAAAAGGATAGAACTGGCACTGGGACGAGAGCTGTCTTCGGAAGAATTCTTAGACATAATATGGAACTCGGATTCCCATTATTAACTGCTAAAAAAATATTTTTCAATCATGCAATTACGGAATTACTATGGATATTACAAGGGCGTAATGATATGTATTACTTACGCCATCACGGCGTCTCTTATTGGGACGATAATTATAAAAAATCTGGCAGGACCGACAATACTCTTGGGCCTGTTTATGGCAAGCAACTTCGTGACTTTGATGGTGTTGACCAGCTTAAGTATATACTCGAGCAAATTAAACAAGAACCGAGCTCGAGGCGCATTATGGCAAGCTTATGGAATCCCGCTGAGCTGGATGATATGGCACTGCCTCCCTGTCATTATGGCTTTCAAGTATATATAAATAATAATAAATTAAGCTTAGCTTGGTCACAAAGATCTGTTGACGTATTTTTAGGGCTACCTTATGATTTGGCAATGTACGGTTTATTATTGCTTATGCTAGCAAAAGGTTCAGGTTATAAACCCGGTGAGCTTATTTGTTTTTTAGGGGATTGTCATTTATATAACAATCATTTTAAACAAGCTACAGAATATTTAAACAGATCTGATGGCAATTTGCCTACTGTAGAATTAAAAAAAGGGTTATCTTTAACTAATGAAGTTAATATACCTACTCATGAAGATATTGTTTTAAAAAATTATAATCCATTAAGCCCAATAAAGGCACCTTTAGCAACATAAAATATGTATTTTATTTATCACGTACCGGGTAAAAAAATAGGGGTTACACGTAATCTTAATAAGCGTGTAACGGTTGCTCAAGGTTATCAGCCAGATGAATATGAAGTTCTTGATTCTAGCGATGATATAAATTATATATCTGACCGGGAAATAGAACTTCAAAAGTCTTATGGCTACAAAGTTGATAGACAAAAATATAAAGATTTGTGTAATCAAAAATTAAATAAAATGAAAATAAACGTTACCGAACAGACTACAACCTTTCCTGTTCCTAAATTACAGCTTAATAACTGGCTTAGGGATCACATGGATTTGTCTTGGGAAACCTCGCATGGGGAGTTTAAGTTAGATCCTGAAACTATTAATTGGATTTTATTAAACTGCAAAAAATCTATGTATAATGATAAGCGCAGCTATATTTATAATAAAGCTTATTATGAGGCTTTTTTAAATCCTGAAAACAATCTTATTCCTGTTGTTGAAACGCTTGAAATATTTAACAATATTAGGAGCTGGGCAGAAGAAAGGGGCTTGTATGAAAAAGGAGACACTAAAACTCAACTAATTAAATTATATGAAGAATGTGGAGAATTATCACAAGCCTTACTTAAAAATAATAAAGAGGATATTGTTGATGCTATTGGTGATAGCATTGTTGTTCTTACTAATCTTGCCCACCTCATCGGTACTGATATTGAAACTTGTATTCAGTCTGCTTATGATGAAATATCTGATAGAACTGGTAGAATGATTAACGGAACATTTGTTAAAGATGAATAAAAAAGAAATTAAATTTAGAGACCCTGTAGTAGAACGTGTAGTAGATAAGTTTATAGACAGATCTGATGTAGGTTTTAAAAAATATAAAGTAACTCTTGAAGACGACCATTCCGATATGTTTGCTTGGATTAATCATTTACAAGAAGAATTAATGGACGCTACATTATATCTTCAAAAACTTAAAGAAACAGCAAGCGAGGAATTACAGGAAGCATTATTAAAAAAATATGAAAACGACTAAAAGAAAGCCGTATAAAAAAAGAAAACGGGGTCCAGTTGTTTCAAAAAAAGTATCGTATGACGGAATTAATTTTGCGTCGGGTCTTGAAAGATATATGTATATGGCTTTAAAAAAAGCTAAAATACGTTCTAAGTACGAGGGTGAAACTTTTGTTTTGTTAAATGGATTTCATTTAGATAATGAAGTATACGAAAGACAATCAAACGGAAAAGGTGATTATAAAAACAGAGGATGTAAAAGGATATTACCTATTAAATATACACCAGATTTTATAGGGGATAATTTTATAATTGAAACAAAAGGAAGAGCAAATGAATCATTTCCTATGCGATGGAAACTATTTAAACAACTGGTTAAATCACAATTTCCAGAATATACTTTATATAAACCACAGAATCAAAAAGAATGCGACAGAACAATAGAATTGATCCAAGAAAAGCTAAAAAAATAGCACGCATTAAATATGCAAGCAGACAGGTTGATAAGTTTATTAAATGGAGTGTAGAAACAAGGGGTAGACTTTTATATAGAGAATTGGTTGAAATACAAGAAGCACACGATATAAAATGTTATGGCTAGAATAATATCTAATAATTACAGGAAAAAAAATAAAGTTAAGCGTCCAAACGTGCACGCAAAAAGTAAAACTTCTAAACTTAAAACAAGTAAAAATTATGTCAAAAAATATAGAGGACAAGGGAGGTAAAGGATGGGAGCTTAGTATAGGTTTTTATCCGGGAATATTGTTAGGAGTAAGATCCTATATTAATGAAAGTTTTAACGAACATGTGTTATATTTACCATTCGTAGATCTTTGTTTAATAATAGATAAATAATAAATGGGATTATTTGATTTAAGAGTACCATATAAACCTTTTGAATATCCAGAATATTATACAGAAGGCTGGTTAAAACAAGCACAAGCATTTTGGTTACACACTGAAATTCCTATGCAAGGCGATGTAAAGGACTGGAACGAAAAATTAACTGTTCCTGAAAAAAATTTAGTAGGCAATATATTATTAGGATTTGCTCAAACTGAATGCGCAGTTTCTGATTATTGGACACAAAAAGTTGTATCGTGGTTTCCTAAACACGAAATACAACAAATGGCTATGATGTTTGGAAGCCAAGAAACCATACATGCAGTAGCATATAGTTATTTAAATGAAACATTAGGCCTTGAAAATTTTGAAGCTTTTTTACAAGATGAAGCAACAATGGAAAGATTCGACAACCTTGTTGCTTATAACGGAACTAATCCAACTGGTATTGGAAAATCGTTGGCTATTTTTTCTGCTTTTGCTGAAGGAGT
>Ga0066865_10000351_pt1 | contig 12406 bp, 9 predicted proteins | sample ETN01SmetaG_2_FD_66433 | JGI IMG/M metagenome (GOLD analysis project Ga0066865, IMG submission 66433) | Marine microbial and viral communities from oxygen minimum zone, Eastern Pacific Ocean - ETNP2014F12-01SV265 | ecosystem: Environmental > Aquatic > Marine > Oceanic ...
ACGCCCGTTCCCAATAATATCTCTATTTGAGCAGGTGCGCCAGCATAATAACAGGTCCTTCCGTTAACAGGAATAATTGTTACAGTTTTTTCATTTACTAAAACATCTAAGTGATGTCTCAGAGTTCCATTTGCTGCATTCATTCTTCTTTGTAGTTCACGGAAATGTAGTCCTGGAGATTTTTCTAGAGTGGTCAAAATCTTTGCACGTACAGGGTGCTCCCAAGGGTGCTCACTCGGTGAAGATATCGTTCCTTCGGCAATTGGAGGAATTAGTGCAGGCATTAAACTTGTAATGCCGATTGTAGCTCCTCCTAGGGCAATAATGCCATCAACGGCCCAAGAACGCCTACTGCGCCACTGTTGGAGTAAAGCCATAACCATTTTCTGACGAACTAGTCTTTGAAAGAATCGGTCATTTGAGTCGATAACGCATCATTTATCGAATCAATCTTCTGAAACGACCATATCATTGTGTATTTTCATATATGCAACTAATGGCCCTAATAATCTTCCACAATTTCTTCCATGAGTAGTTAATCTGTAAATCACACGAATTGGAGGGCCATCCTCAACAACTCTTTCAACTAATCCATTTTCTTGACAAGCCCTTAATTTATCAGATAATGTTCTACTTGAAATTCCTCTTAATAAAGTTCTCAATTCATTGAATCTTTTGTCGCCAGCTATGTATAGGGCTGATAGAATCTCAGTTGTCCATCTAGAGCTAAACATACTGAAAGAGGCCACTGCAGCATCTACCTCCCATTCCATATTTTCTTCGCCTTCTTCATAGTATGATTGAAAAATCTGTCTAATATCTCTTCCATTATCTTGCACTTGATCTAAGGCAGAATTGATCTTTTTCCAATCTTTATTTGAAACATTCATCCGTGTCTGAGTCATAATTATCAAATGTACCCAACAGCATCTAGTGTATAAAATGCACCTTAGTGTATGCTCAAATACTTTCTAATTCATATATTAAAGGTCATTCGCTCAGTGTGAAAACTACACTAAGGTGCAGGAGGAAACTAATATGGATAAATGGTTAGAATTATGGTTAGATGAAACAATGAAAGAAACAGAAATGGATAATAAGGAGGCGAAATTATGAGTTTTAGATACTTTCTAGAACTTGTAATTAAAGGCATGGCTGAATATCGAGCTCCTGCCTGGTCCCAATCTCCAAGGAGAAAACTTAGACTTCAGAGAAAATAGGTGTTCGAAGAATTAGGAGTTTGTATAATTAGGCCTTCTTCCCTCGATCAATGCCGACAAACCTTCTAATGCATCTTTTGATTGGAAAATTTTGTTTAAATTGGACAACTCTTTTTCTAAGCCAGCATTTAGATCTTCTCCGGTTTCAATAGCTTCATTGAGAAGTTCATTTGCAATTCCTAGTGCTATAGGTGCGGTGAAGCCTAGAGACTTTATCTGTCTTGAAGCTAGTTTTTCATCACCATTAAAATTCTTAGGAATTTTCCCTGACATTATTTCACCCATATTTTCATTTGTATAGAATTCTTTAGCAAATTTTGAGATTGGGTGCTCTATATTTTTTGGTTGACTAGGGTATTTATTTTCTGGTTTCCCTTGTTTTGATAAAGTAGTAATTGTTTCATTGATATCTGCTGGGTCAGTCAAATGAGTGATAATTCCCAATGCTGAAGCAACATTTGAGTCAAGGAAGTTCCCTGCTAGAACAGCATATCTAGCGGCTTCTATTCCACAAATACGCGGAGTTCTTTGCGTTCCTCCCAATCCGGGAAATATCCCAATACTCGTTTCTGGAAAACGGAATTGTGATCTTCGAGTCCCAATCCTATAATCACATGACAATGCTAGTTCTAATCCTCCTCCTAGAGCTAAACCTGTTGTCAGTGCAATAGTTGTTTTCTGAGAATTCTCAAGTTTATTCAAAACATCGTGACCATATGATGTGAAATCATAAATATCTTTTATTGAATCTTCACGAATCTTATCTACGAAGTATTTGACATCAGCACCTGCTACGAATGCCTTCCCAGCTCCTTCTAGTATAATTGTTGAAATATTTTCATTAGAGTTTAATTCGTCAAGAACTTTCCCTAATTGATTCACAACTTCCTCATTCAGAGCATTCATTGCTTCGGGCCTGTTTAGTACAATTCTCGCAACTTTTCCATCTATCTTTGTATCAATGTAATTAAAATTAAAACTTCCTTCTTTTTCATTGATCCATATTGGTAATTCAAATCCAGCCAATTTTGCATATTGTGCTGCCATAATTTTTGCATTTTCAATCCCAATCCTGTTAGCAATCTCAAATGGCCCTTCTGCCCATCTTAATCCAACTTTTGCTCCTCTATCGACATCTTCGATTGAACATATCTCTTCTTCTACAATCTGAGCAGAAACAGCAAAAACCTGTCCTAATAGCCTTTCTTTAATTATTTTTGATGTTTCATCATCACATTCTGTATTCTCATCAATTTCCCACATTCCTGAATTAGCAATAGTATGTTTTAGACATTCAGCACCATAATAACGAGTACAATTTAATTGTTCAGCAAGATAATTTGTAGCATGCAGTGCGATTGATGGACCAGTCAAATTCATCAAGGCAAAAGGCCCCATTCCAATATTGAATGCTTTTTCAGCAACAGCATCTATCTGAGCAATTGATGCTACACCTTCATCAACAAGATGACAAGCCTCATTTAACCAGGGAACAAAGAATCTGTTTACTACAAATCCCGGCCTATCTTTACAAATAATCACAACTTTACCCATTGTTTTACAGTATTGTTCAACTGCTGCTAATGATTCCGAAGAAGTTGTTTCAGCAGGTATAATCTCAATTAATCTATTTTTAGCCGGATGATAAAAAAAGTGTAAACCTACAAATTTCTCAGGTCTTCCAGTAGCCTTTGCTAATTCATTTACTGACAAGGATGAGGTATTAGATGCAAGAATTGTTTTTTCACCACATACTCTATCTAGAATGTTAAAAACTTCTTTCTTGATTTCGAAATCTTCGAAAACTGCTTCAATTACTAAATCTGTATCCGGAGCTACATTTTCAGTACCTACGACACCCGTAATCCGATTTTTAATTTCTTCAACCTTTTCTGGTTTGAATATTCTCCTTTGAATAGCTTCTTCAAGAAAATCATTGATTATTTTTTCCCCTCTCTCTACCCACTGTTTTTCACGATCAACCATTTGAACCTCAAATTGTTCTTGAGCAGACTTTTGGGCAATTCCCGAGCCCATGTTACCTGCGCCGATAATTGCAACTGAATTTACAGTATTCATGGCCTTGCGAGATACAACTCATCCATGAATGCAACGGCGTAATAGACTCAGTCTATGGAGTAACTTATTCAATATCTCTTTCCCGTGGACATAGTGATGTCACGGCGCATAGCGGTTTTTTTGGTTGTCTTATTTTTAATCTCCACAGCTCAAACCGTTCAATCAAATGCTTCCGGCAAAACTGGAAGTTCAACTTCCGGATGCTCTTGTCATGGTTCAAGTTCATCAATGAGCGTGTCTCTAAGTGGACTTCCATCTTCAGGTTATGTGGCTAGTACAACTTACAATCTAATGTGGGATGGTGGCCCTCATATTCCTGGCACTGGCGGATTCAATTTAGATGCAAATCTTGGTACATGGAGTAATTTAGGTAGTAATGTCAAACTTGTTAATGGTGAATTAACTCATGATGGAACATCTTCTCGTTCTTGGTCGGCAGACTGGACAGCACCAACTGGAGGTTCTGGAACTATAGTATTCAATTTAGCAGTTCTATATGGAAATGGAAATGGAAATAATCAGGGAGATTCATGGGATACAGGAAGTTGGAATTTACCTGAGTCAAATGCAAGTAGCAATAATCCTCCAAATGCCACAAATGTTCGTTATATTCCTTCTATTCCTACTAAAGAAACAGGTCTTGGAGTAGAATATGATTACAATGATGCAGATGGTGATTCAGAACAAGGTACGACAATTCGATGGTTTAGAGATGGACTTCAGATAGCCCAAATTAATGACATGAAGTCAGTACCTGATATTTGGATATCTAAGGGCCAAGAATGGCGTGTTGAAGTAACTCCTTCAGATAATGAAGATCAAGGAGATACTGTTTCTCTAAATCCGATAATTATAGAAAACACCGTTCCAATAGCCAGAAATCTTGAGATATCTCCTGAATCTCCGACTGATGTAGATGATATTAATCTGAATTATGATTACTTTGATTTGGATGGGGATAATGAACAAGACTCTCAGATTCGTTGGTATTTAGATGGTGTTAGAATTAGTGATCTTGATGATTCTCTTACAGTTTCATCTCTGATGATCCGTTCAGGTGATGAATGGGAAGCTAGAATCACTCCATTTGATGGTACATCTTATGGATTGACTAAATCTACTGGACTGATTGTAATAGGCTCTTCAAACACTCCTCCGACCGCTAATGCCTATATTTCTCAGGGTTCTAATGCATATACTGATGATGCATTACAGGTAATTGTGGGATGGTTCGACCCAGATGGAGATAATCTCGCAGGTACAGAAATTAGATGGTTTAGAGATGGTTACCAAGTTTCAGCTTTCAATGACCTGACGTGGGTTAATTCTGATGCAACTGCAAAGGATCAGATATGGCATGCTAGTGTAAGAGTATCAGATTCATTAGTGTGGTCTGAGTGGGTTGATGCGGATAGTATCACTATACTGAATAGTCCCCCTGAAGTTACTTCTATAACCATGCTTCCGGAAGGTAATCTCACTGCTAATCAAGATCTAACAGTGGTTTGGGAACAATTTGATTTAGATGGTGATTTAGAGTCAGGTAGTGAAATATATTGGATGGTAAATGGTGAAAGAGAACCAGATTTTGATGGTCTAATAACTATACCTTCTGAATCAGTATATCGTGATCAACATTGGTCTGTCCAAGTAATCCCTCGTGATGGAGAGGATTTAGGAAGTTCAATGACCACTTCTTCTAGGGTCATAATGAATGGAGCTCCTGCAACTCCAACTATATCTCTCGGTTCAGGTACTACTGGATACTTAGGGGCTCCAGATTCATTCCCTCAACTAGGAATTGCAAATTCTTTAGAAGATCTAGTAGTACTAGCCTCTTCTCTAGATCCTGATAATGAACCTCTATTCTTTGATGTAATTTGGTATAGGAATGGTTATCAGGTTTCCGATTTAGATGGAGAATCCTTAGTTCCTTCTGAAAGATTAGAACCAGGGCAAATTTGGGAAGTAGAAATTATTGCTAGAGATCCTTGGGGTTTAACTTCTCAATCATCTGCAATTGTTGATATATCAAATTTACCTCCCATACCTTCTTGGTCTACCATTCCAGAGATTTCGATATCTGGTTCGATGATTATGTTTGATGGTTCTTCTTCATTAGATCCTGATGGTACTGTGAATAATTGGTTATGGCAAATAAATGGCCAATCATTCTCTGGATCTAGTGTTAAGGTATTATTGGGTGAGGGTACTCATACCGTTAGATTGACAGTTACCGATAATCTTGACTCATCTATCGCAATAGAAGGTTTATTTTCTCTTGGACCCGTTTCTATGGTTAGCAATCTAAATTCAGAGATTAGTAAAACAGATATTGAATTAAGTTGGTCCGGTAATGCTGAAGAATATCGGATTTATCGTTCATCTTATTCAACCGAAATATTAGCTGAGATGCAATTAGTTGGTATTACTAATGAAAATAGTTGGAATGAGGTCGCACCCATTGCTTCGAATTTATACTATGCTGTAACTATGGTCGTAGGAGATAATGAAATATTGTGGCTAGATAATGAAACAAATATTGTTCCAGTAGATGCATCATCTGTTGTTAATCATGTAGACAATTCTCCTACGGGTTCAATCACAGTCTTGTCAATTCCTTTGACTTTAATATTCTTAATTTTAGCAGTTTCTAGTTTGGTCATTAGTCTACAGGACAAGAAAAGGAGGTCACAATCATGAAATCGAGAATAATAACATTAAGTGCAATTCTAGTTCTATTATTGGCAACCTCTTCCGGAGTAGCTAATCCTGGAGGTAAAGGAGATAGTGACAGAGACTATACTTGTGGAGGGTCTTGTCATGGCGACCCAAGCCTATCTTCAACTTCATCAGCAATAATTGATGTAGAAATGTCTTCTACAGCTTATTCCAGTACAACCACTGAGATATCTGTATCTATTAGTAATTTAGATACCTCCGATAATGGTTTAGTTGGTATATTCTTACTTGGTTCTAAGAATGGAAATAATGATCATCCAGAAGATTATGGTTGGACAATAATACAAGATCCAAATGGGGGGCTTTCAAATTACGTTGAAGTTGTCTCTTCTGATAATCAAGTCTCTGTTAGTTGGGTATTATTAGCTCCTGATGATTTAGGGCCAAAAGAAATTTATGTTTCAATTCATCATGGCAGTTATTACAATCATAATAATAAAGCATTCATAGGCGAAACTGAAGGTATTACTGTTAATATTGAACCTATTCCAGAAAACTATCCCACTCTCGCTGAAGGTTGGACATCTCCTGAAGAAAGAATATCAGGAGATTCATCAACAATAAAAATTAGAACTGTTAATACTGAATCTCTTACTGTTTATTGGAGACTCTCAGGTGAGACTAAATCTCATGAAGCAAATGTTGAGATGGTAGCAGATCAGGAATGGGAAGTGTCACTTCCTGCAACTCTTGGAGATACAAGGATTGAGTATCAAATGGTTGCATCAATGGGTGACTTCAGTAATACTATGCCGTGGTTATCTATGGGTACATCTGATCCATATTTTGATGGGACCTCATTAGGAGCAAACTTACAATCAATTTCATTTGCTCTGATAATCTTGGGATTCATGGTTTCATTACAATCTTGGTTTGCACCAAGAGGTGTCGATAAAATTATTGATAATACTGAAGAAGTTGAAAAATCAATCATCGTAAATCAAGAATCATCTGTTCCTGAATTAGATGATGAGTATTGGTCAAGACTCATAAAATCAGAAGAGAATCCTGGGTGGTTATGGGATCCAATAGAGAATGAATGGGTAGCAGATCCTGCAGTATCTGTGGGGGGTGATGAATGATGTTTATGACTGCCTTTCATCATCTTGTAGTAGGATTAGTGGCTGGTTCAGGAGTTATGATGGGTATTTGTGCGATTCTTGTATGGCTTTCTTCATACATTTCAAATCTTGAATCATCAAAAATCACTTTAGATAGGGCGGCATACGTTGCATCAATCTTTACAATGATAGTAATTCCTTTAGCGATGATTTCAGGAAATTATTCCTCTACTAATTCTGGAGGAGCAATCTTTTACAATAAATTTCTTTTCTCAGGCATAGCCTTCGGATTTAGTGCTTCATATTTTGTAGGAAGAGTAAGATTTGGCCCAGAAGTTTGGAATCACTCCTCTTTAGCTAATTTACAGATGATATCTGCATCATCTGCACTTGCCTCGATAATCATACTAGGATCTATAGGATCTAAGATTACTTTGGGAGAATCTACCTTAGATATTTTCCCATTTTGGCCCGATTTCATGAATTCTATAGTAATCAATCAGTGGTTTAGTATATTATTGGTAATTTTTGGATTTATCTCGGTAGTGATCTCTCTAAGATCGAGTCCAATCAAAGTTTCTTTTAATGATTAAATTAGTTTTTGAGTTTCTTGTAAATATCGTAAATTCTTTCTGTATGTTTTTCACAACTCAAATCAAGAGATTTGATTCTTTCTTTACCTGCCTCGGACCATCTAACTCTATTCTCTTTATTTTCGGCATCTTTCAGAGCAGAATGCCAATCTTTTATTTGTTCTCTTGCAACTAGTCTTCCATTCTCTTTATCTACAATTGTATCTTTGAATCCTCCTTCATTAACATAAATTGCCGGAGTACCAACAGCGAATGCTTCGATTGGAGTTAATCCAAACGGTTCTCCATGAGCCAAACTTATGCTAGCTCTTGCATTTCTCAATACAATTGTCAATTCATTTTGTGTTAATCTTGGGGCAAACCATACCTTAACTTTACATGATTCAGCATGTTCTTCTAGTAGGCGAATGTCTTCTTTATCTCCTCCACCAATGTGTGCTAGAGAAAGATTGGTTTCTTCAAGAATTGAGATAGTCTCCCAAGTTCCTTTGACCCAACTAGCCTTACCAATATTTACAACATAGGGACTGTTTAACTTGATAAAATCACTATCTTCATCATTTTCGCTGAAATCTTCTAGATCAATACTTGGCCATAACAATCCTGCATCAATATTGTATATTTCTTTTATTCTAGATACTGTATACTTTGAATTACCACTAATGGAAGATTTTTCTCTAGAATTAAAACTCTTAATCCGTAATATGTCTCTTTTTCTTGCTCTAGATAACAGGGTTTTAGTCAATCCAATATTTCTTTTTGGGTGACCATTTACTTTCATGTGTAGAACATCTTCATGTAATCCTCTGTGAGGTTCAAGAAGATGAAGATGAACTGGAATTGAACTAGGTATCAAGTCAATAATTGAAATAGAACCATCTCCACTAACAATATGGATGAAGTCTGACTTTTCAATTGCAGAATCTAACCCCTCAATTTCTTTCCAGGCTTTTAGACTTGAATCTTTATCGAGAATAATTGACAAAGGATCATCTGAGACACTCCATGATTTCTCTGGAGTCATTAGTTCAAAGTCCATTTCTCTACAAATTGATTCCAATTCATCAACAGGGTCAAGTGTTGCAACCTTAACAACGAATTTTTCTGAAAGAAAGGGAATATTTCTTATCAAATCTCTTTCTGCACCCCCCATTGCTGAAAAACAGCCTTTTACGACCAATAGCTGCGGTTTCGCAGCCGAACTTGACCCCGCATAACTAGTCATCTACCTCTTCATCTACTGCTCTCGTTTAAGTCAGATACGCTTTGACGAGTACTGTGGTTAGACGTGTTTTACTAGCTAGAGGGGGAGCTCTAGGCTCTAATACTGGCCTTGGTAGAGCTCATTTTTCATTGGTCTCACTATTAGAAAAAACATTAGTTAGAGATTGGACTCTAGCAGGTATAATTGAACATCCATTAAAAGATAATATTTTAGCAAGAATTTGGAATAGATGGAGAGTTCATCCGAATATGGTTAGAGAAAAAACAGAATCTTCAACTGCTGATTTGTTACACATTACTGACCAAGAGCAAGCTCATTTAGTTCCTAAAAATAGTAGAATTCCTGTAGCAGTTACAGTTCACGATTTATTTCATATAAATCCTAGAAAGATAACTATAGATAATGATGTAATCAATGTCGGTGAAAATAATCCAAATTTAGTTCGTAAATTTGATATTAATAAATTAAAATCAGGCTTAAGTCGTGCTGATTTACTAATTTGCATCTCAGAATCAACGCGAAATGAAGTAAAGCGCCTTTTTCCAAATAAGAAAACAGCTCTTGTTAGGCACCAAATAGACGTAGATCACTGGGATCCCGAATTCAATCCCAAATCCTCCGAATTAATTAGTGATTTTTATGATCCTGAAAAATGTTTGATTATCACTGTAGGAAGTAATGAACCGAGAAAACGATTAGATTTAGTAAATGATATAATTTTAGGATTAGATCCAGAGGTTTCAAGAGAAATAAATTTGGTAAATATAGGTAGTGAAATTAGACTCGACGAGAATCAGTTAATTGCATCATTTCAACATGCTGAAGCATTATTATTTCCGAGCGTTTCAGAAGGTTTTGGTTATCCTCCTGCCGAAGCTATGGCTGCAGGATGTAAAGTGCTAGCTTCAGATTCTGCAGCTCATAATGAAATAATTCCGAATGAATATCTTCTACCAGTGGACGAATTAAGAGCCTGGATCGATGCAATCGAAACTATCCATTCAGAATGGAAGATGAATAAAGGTAAAGAACGCCGAGCAAATCTCAAATTGATTCAACATGTTAGAAATTTATTAAGCCCAGCAGCTCATGGAATTGCATTATCTAAGGCTTATGATTTGCTTTTCGAAGAATAGGATTCTGATTATTATGTTGCCCTCTTTTAATGTACTTGGTACTGAATTAGAAACATGTTCAACTTCACCATTGACAGGTTGGTTTAGAGATGGCTGTTGCAATACTGATAGGAGAGACCGTGGCCTTCATACTGTTTGCTGTGAAGTAACTAGAGAGTTTCTTGATTTTGCTTTATCAAGAGGAAATGATCTGATAACTCCAGCTCCTCAGTTTAACTTTCCGGGTCTGAAACCAGGTGATAGGTGGTGTGTTTGTGCCCAGACTTGGCAGGACGCATATGATCTTGGTTTAGCCTGTCCTGTTATTCTTGAATCTACACACGAAGAAACTCTTCAAGTCATATCAATTTCTTCTTTGAAAGAGTTCTCAATCAACTAATTTTGTATGGTTCAAAAATACAATAACTGTTTAAGTGAACTGCAATTCCCAGTGGTGTGCTGTATGTTGATAATCTAAGAAAAGGATTTGGCTCAGGCAGAAGAAGACTCGAGGTTCTCAAGGGAATCAATCTCAAAGTCGAGAAGGGAGAGTTGGTCAGTCTAATGGGCCCTAGTGGCTGTGGGAAGAGTACTTTACTGAATATTATTGGTGGTTTACTCGAGGCTGATTCAGGTAAAATTACCTTAGGATCTTTCGAATATGGCACTAAATCACCTAACAAGGTTGTTGATGTACGTAGGAGTGGCGTAGGTTGGATTTTCCAAGATTTCCATCTTGTTGAGAGATTAACTGCTCTTGATAATGTAATTTTCAGTCTTGAGTTATCTGGCGTTCCATCTTCTGAGGCGGAAGATAGAGCACGCAATGCTCTTGAACGAGTGGGATTAGGAGATAGGATGAATTTTATCCCCGACCAATTATCTGGTGGTCAGCAGCAGAGGGTAGCTGTTGCTCGGGCAATATCGGGCTCTAGATCTTTGATTCTTGCAGATGAACCTACAGGAAATCTCGATGTTAAAAGTGCTCAAGAAATAATTCATCTCTTTCAAGATTTATGCCGTGAAGATGGAATTTCAGTTCTAATGGTCACTCATGACCCTCTACAAGCCTCTATGGCGGATAGGATGCTTTTGTTGAAAGATGGTTTAACTGCAGCTTCTGATATTCGTTCTGCGTGGGGAATCGAGGAGGTGAACTGATGGATCTGAACTCTATGTTTTCACAAGTAATTCCTACGATGACAATAGCTTGGATATTTGTAATGTTTAATATATTCACAATTGTATTGGCAAGGAAACAATTACTTAGATGGCTCCATCGAATTAAGGTTCTATCCGATCCCAGTTTAAGTTTCGAAAAATTTTCTTGGAGAAGATGGGTAAATAAATGGATTGAATCATTCCGATTAAATATTTTAGCCGCTCCAAATAACATACGTTTGGCAATTCAAAGCGCGTGGAGAGGTAGGGAAAGAGGATTAGCAATATTTGCTGGTGTGTTCCTTGCATCTCTTGTAATGACCACCGTCTTGGGATATGCTGTAGGCTTGAATCAAACATTTTTTCAAGCCTCACTAGGTAACGATGTCTTTGATGCAAAGATAGATTTCCAAGAAGATCCGACAGGAAATTGGGAAGGCCGAACTAATGATTCATCTGTCTGGGAGTCATTTTGTGAAGATATTATTGACAGAGAAGAATTCTCAGACTGTGGCCTTGTCTTTGGACGTCAGGGGATACGTGTTTCTGGATTTTTTGACTCTGATTTCGCCAATCCTCAGCCGTTGAATGTTGAGTCGATTAATAGTACAAATTCTGATTGGACAAATGTAAGTTGGGATTATATCGAAGCATCAGAAAATGGTCCACCAATTAATGATCAGCGTACAATAAGATTCTATGGCGATGGAATTTGGGACGGTGAACTTGGTAAGAGGCATGCAGATTCAATAATATTCGGAGATTGGCCTTCTACTGCACTTGATGCTGAAACCAATAGGTCAATTGTGTTACCATCAAAAATAGCAAGCGCAGCAGGTATTGATATAGGTGAGAAAATAGATAGTCTAACATTTTCTTATGTAACAGAAACCTATGAGATTCGCGATGCTGTAGAGGCATTTGAAGAATGTAATACTATTCTTGATCCTAATTATGAGGTTGAAAGATTATTCTGTAAAGACACTATCACAGTTACTAATCTAACACTGGCAGCAATTTATGAAGAGAGCTTTGGGAATCCAACATTACTTTTTAATCCATTAATGGTTACAGATTCTGTACTTACTGATGAACAGAAAACAATACTTATGCAGAATGATCATGGATATTTGGGTGTATCTGTAGATCGAACTCAGCTTCCAACATCTTCAACTCGTGATGCAACAAATTGGCTTAGTGACTTACAAAA
>Ga0066865_10000355_pt1 | contig 12370 bp, 16 predicted proteins | sample ETN01SmetaG_2_FD_66433 | JGI IMG/M metagenome (GOLD analysis project Ga0066865, IMG submission 66433) | Marine microbial and viral communities from oxygen minimum zone, Eastern Pacific Ocean - ETNP2014F12-01SV265 | ecosystem: Environmental > Aquatic > Marine > Oceanic ...
TAAAACGCTCAGAATAGATTTAATTCGATTCACATAAGTGTGATTCTCTTGCACATACAGCATAGACTTTCTTATGTAGTCATAGTCCAAACGCTTATTCATAGCATCATGGAACATCGAACTAGTATCAGAAGAATATATGCAATGACCTTCCAGTTCTTTGTAGACTTCAGGAGAATTTGTTGTTCCTAAGTGTCCCCAACTAATAGACTTGAAGACTCTACAAGGAACATATCCATTTTTAATATGCTCTGGTCCACGAATATCAACACCAAGAATAGATTTCTTAGTTCTTGAGATTACTTCTTCTTCACTCAAAGGATTTGAGAATGGGTCATTATGTATGAATTCTACACCATTCTTATGGCATTCGTCAATGAAAGGTTTAAATGTACTAAAATTTTCGCACCTACCATGGGCAGAAATATTTCCGCTAAAATAAATCTTATTCTCTCTTGGATATTCAATATCATCAAAATTGAATTCTTCTGGGAGGAAATTAGTCGCCCAGGTCACATAGAATTTATCGTAATCCTCAATCCAATACTGATTGTAGTCATTGAGGACTTGAACTCTACGATTTTTCTTCTCTTGAAGATAGCAACATGGACCAACTTTAGTCACTTTATCTTTATTCAAAGAGTAATCATAAACATGGTCTTTATGCCACAGATGATTATATCTAACATCAATGAACTTCTTTACTCCAGCATTGATATATCTTGATGGATCTGGGCAGACATGAACAAAATAAGTGCTAGTCTTGTTTAGTGGAATGTTCTTATCAGCAAATCCCTCTGTCCAGAAAACACAATCGTTCCAATCAAAATTATCTGGATAGTCCTCATCATGAAACCAGTATGTTTCATAACCAAGATGAGTGAATGCTTTATAGAAAGCCGCATGAATATATGAATGCGTATGTGAGTACAGGGGATATCCCCAGATAACAATTTTCATTAGTACATATCCTTATAACAGTGAATAAGTGGAAGGTCACTCTGTTGCCAGTTTGGTGTCCTATGCGTTTCTCCTAGTAGTTTATTTACAGTGCAATCATATCCACAAAGCAAATAAAGAGTTGTAATAAATTGATCCATAGATCCCATGACAGGATCATGATCTTCTTCAATAAACTGATTTACTTTCTTGACATTTTCATCAAGAGTAAATAAATTCCTATTCAAGATAGATCCTCCAGTAGCACCATACCAATCCACATTTGGAGTTGGATTATACTTCTCTACAATCTTATCATATAACCAAACTTTATTTCCTGGAACATAAGACATTGCAAGGTTACAATCTTCTTCAATTTCAACCTTCCCTCTACACAGAACATCATCTTCCATCAAGATAACATACTGAGTATCGAAGACGTTAAAACAGTCAACCAACCTTTCATATAAAACTTTAGCAAGATCTGATGTAAGATAGTTCATTCCAGTATTGATTTCATCATAAACATAATGACAATTATATTTTTCTGCAATATCAGAAAAATCTGATCCAGCATCAGATATCAAATAGTATGGAACATCTGGATTATACTTTCTAAATTCTGCGATAGCAAATTCAGTTGCTTTTCTATTTTTGTAGCACTGATGATATGCGGTAAAAGTTTTACTCATAGATTTTCTTTGACCCATTCTTCAAGTTTAACCTTTGGAGACCATCCAAAAGTAGTATTCAGTTTACTATTATTAGCAAGAGTAATTCTAGATTCACCAATTCTCGGAGGAATATTTACAGTGTTATCAGAGATCATTGCAGCAACTTCATTAACAGAATAGTTAACTCCATTACCTACATTATAGACCTCTCCAAAAGAATCTTCTTCCGGATTACTAATAGCAGCCATGATGTTAGCATTTACAACATCACTAACATGAGTGAAGTCTCTACGCTGCTCACCATCACCTACAATAGTCAGAGGTTCTCCTGCATCACGTTGTCTTAAGAAAATGCCAATGACAGGTGCATACTGTCCTTTGAGAGGTTGACGTTCCCCATATACATTAAAGTACCTAAAGATGACTGTAGGAAGATCGAACAGATCCGTATACATCTTACACAGTTTCTCACCATTGACTTTAGAAACTGAATATGGATTCAAGCAGTCATCTGGTTGAGTTTCTACATTTGGATATGGATTCATTCCATAAGCAGATGAAGTAGATGAATACATCACTCTTCGTACACCTGCTTCTCTTGCACACTGTAGAACCGTTACTGTTCCAACAGAGTTGATACTTACTGCTTCTATTGGATTCTGAATTGCAGGTTGAATACGTGCCTCTGCCGCAATATGAAACACATAGTCAACTCCTTCATAGAGAGGACGTGTGTTCTCATAGTCACGAATATCCATACAATAGTTAGATGCTTTATCATTCCAATAGAATTGCTCATGAACATCTGAATATTCATTGTCAATAACTACAACTTCATGACCAATCTCAAGAAGTTGATCTACAAGGTTGGACCCAATAAATCCAGCGCCACCAGTTACTAATGATTTCATTTTACTCCTTTACGTGAACTAGAACAACATCATCTTGTCTACCTTTATTTGCTCTCAAATCAAGTCTGACAAAATTAGATAAAAACTCTTCAGGATAAGAACCCGGTTCCGACCAATCATTTACATCTTCAATCAGATAGGTTCCTCCATCTTTCAAATATGATTTTAAAATTTCAAATGTTTTCATGGTCAGATGCTTTTGATGAGACGCATCATCGATAATAAAATCAAACTTAGGAAGATCCTTAAATGTATTTGGATCATCTTGACTTCCCTCTGGAATGAGAATCATGTTCTCATAATTGTCTGAGTTAATCTCCAGAGGAGAGTAATCAATATCACTACCATAGATTTTTCCATCTGGAAAAAGTTGAGACCAGATAACCATACTATGTCCTCTCCATGTACCAACTTCCAACATGGTGAAGTTTTCTACATTTTCGTATCTTGCCAAAAGATCTGGATAGACCAGATCATAAGAGTGACCAGCAGCTTTGTCGGTTAGTCCATTTCTACTAAACTCAACTAATTTATTTCTAACTGTTTCTGTAAAAGTCATTTTTAATTCCAATCATTTGCAAAGAACGGATAAAGCATTCTCTCCCAAAAATGAGAGACCTCAACATAGGGATGTTGAAACTCTGGATCATTTTTAATATGAATATACTTCTCTTTACTATGCTGTAATATTTTATCCTTCCTTACAGCAAAGTTATGAGACCAAGCACACCTAGATGGTCCAGGCCAAGGAAGATCGATATATTTATTCCACCAGTCGGTCATGTGAGCATACTCACAAACCTTATATCTCTCATCTGGGGTTGCCAATCTCCAGTTCATATGATCATATACATTCTCATCCAAAGGTGCTGATACTCCCCTATCATTTGCTTCATTTAGAATATAATCCAAGAATACGATTGGATTTTTCTTATCATCCTTGCTATGTGTATTTTTAATATCACCAAGATGATCGTCAACTCTTCCCTGTATAAAAGCAACAACATCAGGAAGATTGTCGTAATGATCTACAATGTAACAGAAAAAAGAGTACGTCTCCAATCCTATGGGTTCCATAGAAACAACTTCTTTGAAGTCTCCTTCATTTAGTTCAGTTGTCTTATTATAAATCACCGAATCTTTTTTGTATTTCTCTAACCACTCCAAATCCTCACTATACCTGGCAACACAAATGTCATATGTAAAGGTCATGATTTCTCCATCTTACTCCTATCTATCATCCAGGATTTTAAGTCTACTACAGCATGAGGTATTTGTAAATATGCAAATGCATAGTGAACTAATTCATGCATGTGTCGGATACCATCTTTATAAAAGTCATCATACACTTCCAAGATATCAAATTTTTTCATCATCTCCTTCGGTCCAAAATAAAACCAGTCGCAATATTCCCTACCTCTACCTGCTTGCAAAGAACCATCCATAACATAGATACCATTCTGAGTACAAAGTTCAAGAGGAACTCTATCACGAAACTCAAGATCAGTTCTCATTCTGATGACCAAATCATAATCACCCTCAACCAAATCGATTGATTTTTTGACGGATGTCCATTGAGACTTCTGACGATAGATGGATTGCTCAACGATATCTTCTTCAAGAGAAAATTCCATCTGACTTACCATTTTAAACTTAGATAAGTCAAAGTCCATATATTTTTCGGAAACAATCTTTTTTGGATTCATCCGATCTTTAAATTCTTTAATAGGATCATAGTCCTCTGGATATACCAAAGAACTATTCCATGCATATATCTCTCCCCTATAACTTTCATCCCACCAGAAGTGGGCATATACATCAACTTCATGGTCTTGAGTAAGATTATCAAAATTCATTTTATCAATGAATCTTGGTTGACCAGAGAAACACAATGCGATTTTCATATTACTTCTCAAACACTAAACAAACAACTTGAAGATTCGCACCATTATATGGAATATGGAAATCTGTATTTTCTCCACTCCTATCATATGTTCCTTTCAATTTCAAACCAGAACTCTCAACAATATCAATTAGAATTTCTGGTTTTATAAACTCACCAAAAGGATTTAAAATATTAACATCACTAGAGACAATAAACTTACCACCAGGATTAAGAACTCTATAGACCTGATCTGCTACTTCTTTCCACCCAAGATTGGCAACTTTATCACTATACCTATCATTAAAGTGAGTAACCGCACAAACATCAGTAAAGATATCAACAGACTCATCTTCCATCTCTTTGATTTCAATCAGAACATCATTGAGAACCATCTTGACAAGACTATTGGTACAGAAATGATCGATATTAGCAATATCAATTGCAGTAACATCATGTCCCATACTTGCAATAATATGAGGAGTGCATCCACTTCCAGATCCAAGGTCAACAATTTTTAAGGGAGACTCACCAAGAGATCGAACTTCTTGAATAACAGAAACCCATTTTAAAATTGCATCATCCTTTCCCCACAAGTCTATATGAGGAAACTTTCTTGAATAATCTTTCTCTCTAATTTCTTCATTAAAGACACTCAAGTCCTCTCGATTTAAAACTCTATTGAACATCAGAATCTAGGCAAAGTAATCATAATTGGGTGTGCTTGAATATCTATTTCAAAACAATCAACCATCTTTCTATGTAGGAGTTCATGACACCAAGCTTTTTGGTTTTCCCTCATACACTTTTCAAGTATAAGTTGAGAAACTGGGAAGACACTCATAAAGGCATCCATAACATCAGATCCACCAAAGTTAAACCAATCATTAATCATACCATCAGGTTGATTCATAATACCAGTATAATTAATAACCTCTGGATTGTAAATATTATATTGCATTTTAGTGTGAACTATTGAATCAGTTCTACAACGAATCACCCAATCATACTTGAAATCATTTTCATACTCATAAAGTTTTTTAAGTTTATTAACTTCATTCAAACTATAGAAGTATGAAAGGCAATTATTAATAGTTCTATTTCTGTAGTCAGGGTCTAATGGATTGTCAATCGATCCAGGCCAATACCTATTAAGAGAAGTTTCAAAATGCAATTTAGAATCTATAAATTTTTTGCTCTTCTCAACAGAGATAGTCACTGGATTGTAAATTGACTTAAAAACGTCAACAGCACTATCAGATATTCTCTGATTCACCCAATCACCGTTTCCACCATACTTATATGGATTGTTTTGAAGATCTTCATCGAACCACAAATGTGCAAAGACATCTACATCATAATCTCTTATTACATTCTGTTTGATATACTCAGAACATTCTTGTACAAATCTGGGTTGACCAGAGAAACATAGTGCAATTTTCATAATTCAATCTCACGTATTACTTTCTTAAAAAGTGATTCCAAATCAGTGTTTGGTTCCCATCCAAGAAGACGATATGCCTTTTCATAAGTTCCTCTAGAATACTTATTCGTTTCCTTTGCAACAATTTCTTTATCTAAGGGGTATGGTCCTTCAAATAATTCTGGGTATGTGTCCCACAATTTAGATGCATCTCTATATATGGGTTTGATATCAGAATTGAATACGTCACAAACATACTCAACAATTTGATTCACAGAAATAAGAGTTCCAGTGCATACATTGAAGGTATCGTTTGGTTTCTTATCAAGGCAGATGTCAACCAAACGTACAACATCATCTACATGAATATAATCTCTTTGTTGCTTTCCATCAGAATGAAGCACTGGAGCGTTTCCTCCCTTAACTTCTCTAACCAAATAATTAAGGAGTGGTGGATTTTTTCTATGAATGTCCTGCCTTGGACCAAAAACATTGAAAAATCTAAGAGTGGTAATCTTCATATCGTAGTTAGTGCGATATGATTCACATATTTCCTCTCCCATTTTTTTAGATAAGGAGTACAAAAGTCTAGGATTTATTTCTAAGTTCTCACTAAAAATAGACTCTTTGTTATTCTCATAAACAGCACTGGTGCTGGCAAAAATAACATGGGGAACATTCCACTTCCTCGCGCAATTTAAGATATTCAATGTACCATTAACGTTCATCTTAATGGTATCATATGAATTAATTTCACAATCAGGCAAAGCAGTGATAGCAGCTAAATGAATGATACAATCAAAATCATTCTCTTCAACAATATCTTGCAATTCTATATTATCAACACTCAAAGGAATTAATTTACCAAATTTCTCTCCATTAATAGTTAAGTTTCGATCATAACCATTTCTAAAATTATCTAAAAGAGTAAGAGTATGTCCACTCTTGTAAAGATAATATCCTAAAGTGGATCCAATTCCACCAGCAGCACCAGTTAAAAGTATTTTCATCGTAACAAATCTCTTAGTTCATCAGTGTTTCTTGGCATATTGATTGCCTCGCATGAGGGATACGGATTGCTCTTTGCAAAGTCGTTAATAATAATTCTCTTGCAATGAGGCAACCCGATAATCAACTCATCATACATAATTCCCAATCTATCTAACTCTTGAATCGTCAAATCTCTCAAATGCTTTGGTCTACTTGTAGTAAGAACAATCTTTACCTTCCCTGATCTATGCAGAGAATTTAGATAGTCGATATTGTCAAATAAAGGAGTTCCTGTACCAACGTAGGGTGGAAAATGTACGGACGAATTAGTTACTAATGTCCCATCAATATCTACAAATAAACATTTATACTGACTCTTGTATGCATTCCAAGAATCAATAGTTCCCCAGTCCTTAAAGTTTCTTGTCGGAAGTCCTTCAAACTTAGAACCAGAAAGTATCATTTCAAATATGACGTTACTCACATAACACTCACCATCTAGATTTTTAATACTCTCAAAAGTCTCACAGAACTTAGATGCACTTGCAAATCCATATCCGCCTACAGAGAAAGTAGAACTGATTACTTGTTTCTCAACAATATTAGTGACAATGCAATTAACATCAAGTTCAATATAACTCTTAGTTCTCGCATTGATATTGTCCATATCGTTAAGATCGAAGAATGCAATTTGATTATCTGCACAATCAACATTGCACTCATAGTATCCATCAGAATCTTTAATAAAGATAAACCCATCAATATTGTTTTTCTTTATTGCATTATAAACGGTTTCTGATTGAGATGAAGTTTGTTCTTCTAGGAATATAATCTCAGACTTACCTCCAAGTCCACATTCTTCTAATTCATCAGCAAACCCCATATGGAATTTATACTTGTCTTCATGCTCCTGCAAAAAAATAAAGTATATACGATCAAAAAAATCCAAATTGATACCCAAGATGGATTCTGTAACCATAAATCTATTTGTCATTGGATGAGTTAACATCCATTTAGGTCTCATTCCAGGGAATCTAGATGACCTTCCTCCCATGGGCACAATTAAATTTTTCATACATTCTAGAATTTTCTATCATTTTATATAATATATCTCTTTGATATTGATTAGTCAAGTATGGTTCTATTCTTAATGAGTTTAATGTATCAAGAATATGAAAACATTCACTATCAATATAAGAGGAGTATTTATTATAGAGATTGCTCCAAATAAATCTGTATATTTGTCTAATTCTTAAAGAATCATTCCTCTGAACTTTTAGACTCCAAAAGTAATATAGATCTTGTTTTAATTTTACAAGATCACAAATAAAACTGTCTACATAAGAATCTAAAAAATCAATAAAGAACAACCTATTGCTATGAAATAGTATATTAGTGAAAGTTAAATCACCATGACAAAATGTTTTTGGTGCGGTGATTTTGTGATCATAAAGATAGTCTTTCAGAAATAAAACATAGTCTCCATATCTAGTCTTTAATTCTATGTCATTTAATTTCTTAGTAATCTGTGAATTAATTTGATAATTTCTAGAATTTAATAAGAGAAAATCAAAATAAGAAAACAAAGTTTCAATTACAAAATTAATGTCAGATGTGCTTGAAGTAGAAAAATATTCACTAAAAGAAAGTCCCGGAATATATTCCATATCAAATGAATATATTTTTTCTCTCTTTATATTGAATACCTTTGGAGTATCAATATTTTTCAGAATAAAGTTTGAAAATAAAACCTGTTTGTCTATTTGTTTTGAGAGTCTGGAATTGTACTGAGTAGAGGATGAGTATTTTCTAATCAGTTGGTTATTAACCAACTCTATTTTACAACCCGATAATCCACTATCTAACTTCTTCATGTTTGATATTTTGAATTGTCCTTTGCCAGATGTATTATCCTTGGTTCAAACTCACAGTATCCAGAAAATACTTCGGGATATGCAAACTCAGGACCAAGAATATTGACTGACTCAAAGTTATCAATATAAAACTTATTCAAATGACTTTCATCATGCCAGACAGCAACAATATCTTTTGATAGATCTTCTTTCGTTCTTCTATCAAGTTCCTTAACCATATCAATAACTTCAGGGACTTTACCACCCCATAGACAACCTTGAAAATATACTGGGAAGTTTTTAAACTCTTTTACATATGCATTAGATTCTGGATTGGTTTCCAATGCACCAGGAAACTGAGTATGGGGGTTCATCTTTAGAAAGTGGCAAGGGTGATGAACGCCAAAGAAAGGTTTACTTTCATCAAAGAACTCATCTTCTTTAATATCATCAACAACTAGAGCATCAGCATCAATAAAGATAAACCAATCATTCTTCTTAATTTCGTTTTCTGCTCTCTTAATAAATTCAAATCTATTAAGAGTAATAAATGGCCACGAAAGATGTTCTTGATAATATGGAATCACATTACTGGGAAGACCATTAAGTTCTCCATCAGTAAAAACTAAAAATGTTTTTTCTGAATTTGGTAAAAAATATTCTTGAATGTGTTGATAATACTTGGGAAGAAAGTTTAGGTATTTTCCCGTTCCGATAAAACAAATAGCAACCTTCATCAAATAACCTCCCAATCCTCAGGCATTATATCACTAGTATCCAGATGTGCATTATTGGGACCAAACCATTTACTTGGAGCAACTACGTTATTGGGGTCAGATAACCAAGCACCCCACCAACTGAATGTACTATTTGCAATAATATGATCCTTGCATAAAGACATCAAACATAGATCAACGTAACTGTTCTTACTTTCAGAAACTAAAAATCTATCACCAGAAAATAGTTTTTGTGTCTTGCACCAATTTGGATCATCAGAGAATATAACTACTGGTCTTTCTGAATTAAAATTTGACAAAGCATTTTCATAATAATCAAGATCAAGATTATGATGATTTTCAGCATTTCTCAGAAAGTCACCTCTTCTTATATGAAGAGAAACTGGATCTGAAACTTGAGAGATCATCTCTTTGCATGGACGGAGTATCTCATCCTTGAAAGCAAAGTCATCTCTAATCTCAGACTCAATGTTTTTAAAGTATTTCTCTGTTTGAAAATATCCAACAAGATTTACCCAGTCTGGACATCCATTAAATATATTTTCATTGAAATTAAATCCAGATTCTTGAACTAATGGTCTATCAGGATCAATCTCTTGGAGATTCAAATCAATAACATTTTCAAGAACAAATGGTTTAAATATTTCAATATGTAACCTGTTTCCAAGAATGTCCTCAACGACATTTTGATGGTTAGGAATGCAAAAATTATATCCATTATTCTTTGCAATTCCCCTAAGAGATGCGTACTGAAACATCTGGTTTCCCAGTTGTCCCATTCTTCCTAAAAAATTAAATCCAATCATTTATTAATTTGCTCCTCGATCCAATTATAAGTCTTACGAATACCTTCTTCTAAAGTTTGTTCATAGTCCCACCCAAGTTTCTCACGAATAAGATCATTGTTAGAATTACGTCCTCGAACACCAAGAGGTCCATCGATGTGAATCTTAGTTACTTTTTTACCAGCAACTCTAGCAGCAGTATCTACAAGTTCGTTGATGGTAACCATCTGTTCAGAACCAATATTAACAGGACCAATGAAGTCACTATCCATCAACCGTCGAGTTGCTTCAATGCATTCATCAATGAACAAGAAGGAACGAGTCTGTAATCCATCTCCCCACACCTCAATTGCTCCACCCTCCTCAGGAAGATAAGCGACTTTACGGCAGATTGCAGCTGGCGCTTTCTCTCTTCCACCGTCCCAGGTTCCTTCTGGACCAAAGATATTGTGGTAACGAGCAATGCGAACAGGAATACTATGATTGCGTTGATAGGCAAGGTATAATCTCTCAGAAAAAAGTTTTTCCCATCCGTATTCTGAGTCTGGGTCTGCTGGATATGCTGAGTCTTCACGGCAATCGGGATTATCAGGATCAAGTTGATTACGTTCTGGATACATACACGCAGAAGAACTATAAAAGATCTTAGTGGGTCTCTTATTGTGCTCTGGAATTTGATTCCAATCATCACCATAACGTTCATTAAGTTTACGCTGTTCCTCAAGAACGTTTAAATTAATAGCACAAGAGTTGTGCATGATGTCTGCATCATTCTCTCCAGTGAAAACGAAACCTGCACCACCCATATCAGCAGCGAACTGATAGATCTCATCAAAGGTTCCAGTAGCTTTGAAGGGAATGGTCTTCTCGTAGAAATTTCCCAGATATCCTTTGAACTGTATTGCCCTTTCTACAAATTTAGGATCACGAAGATCTCCAACCACAAATTCGTTCGCTACGCTAGGAGAAAATTCTGGTTCTTTAAGGTCTACACCACGGACCCAGTACCCTTCTTCCACCAGGCGTTTTACCATATGACTTCCAATGAATCCACCAGCACCCAATACCAGTGCTGTCTTTTTAAATTCGCTCATAAATTATTCTATTCTCGTTTTATATATGATACAAAAAAAGGAGGTTGTTGTCAACCTCCTTTAAAACTATTCGGGATTATCACTTATTTTTTACTGAAATAAGAAACAGGCGGGTTGCAACCCATCCGCACCACTTAGTTTTATGAACTAAGAAACACGATCTCGAACATAGCAAGGAACTCGTTCGGGATCAAGCCATTTAGTATACTCAAAGTCTTCTATGGCAGTCAGAAGTTGCATCTGATTATCAAGAAGATACATATCACGATAACGCTTGGTCCAACTATCTGCTTTTTGAATGCGATAATCGGGCATTCCGTTGATCTCAAGTGTCCCGCACTCAACATAACGGTATGGAAAACGCTCTAGGAGAATTTTCACATAACCTCCACAGTCTCAAGATCAGAAGCAAGATATTCCATAAGCATGTCATAATCATCTAGAGCATCACCAGAGAATACTACACCCTCATTTTCATAATAACGACGAACCTTTTTGAAAAGTTTTGGATTCTTTACGTCAAGGAACATTTCACCGTTTGCTGCACTCCGAAGAATCGAAATGTCTTTCTTGAATTTGTCTGTAAGCGCCATTGTTTTGATTGTTGACCTTAGTATTATAAGGGTTTGACTCCTTAGAGTCAAGTGCTTCCTGAGAGGATCGAACTCTCCTTAGGCAAATTATGAGTTTGCTGCATTCACCAGATTGCTAAGGAAGCAAATAGGACTGCTGGGAGTTGAACCCAGTTCACACCGTTATAAGCAGTGGGCCTTAACCGATAGGCGACAGTCCCTCAAGATCCCTCTTCATGGTCTCTATACATGCGTATGAGTTCATCATCCGCAGGCATCATTATAGCAGTATTTTCTCCGTTTGTCACTCCAATATGTTCTCCCTTCTCAACTCTTTCCATCAGTTCTTCCCAGTTCTCTTGCCAGTGTTCCACAGTGTAGATTTCCATCGTTGTAGTATGTATGCAAATCGGGGTGATAGGATTTGAACCTACGGCCACTCGCTCCCAAAGCGAGTGCTCTACCAAACTGAGCTACACCCCGTAAAAAATGCGTCAGTGATATCCTGCA
>Ga0066865_10000356_pt1 | contig 12348 bp, 14 predicted proteins | sample ETN01SmetaG_2_FD_66433 | JGI IMG/M metagenome (GOLD analysis project Ga0066865, IMG submission 66433) | Marine microbial and viral communities from oxygen minimum zone, Eastern Pacific Ocean - ETNP2014F12-01SV265 | ecosystem: Environmental > Aquatic > Marine > Oceanic ...
CAAAAACTGTTTCGCGAAAACTTACGAAAGTGGGAAAGAAGATAACAATAGTATAGATAGTAATGACACAGACTCATTCTCACATGATGATGTCACTGCAATGACATACTACTTAATGCGTGCAGCGGATCCAAAACTCAAGGAACGTATTCTATACAAAACAGAGAAAACGTTAGACGATTTAAAAGAATCGGTAATTACATTACACGAATGGCAAGAATTGTGCGTTGCAGGTGTTTTAGAACGTGAAAAAATGCAAAAGATAATAAATCTTAATCCATTTGTTCAAGATATAAAACAGACTATAGATAAACAGAGAAAAGACGAAAAAGTTAAAATACAAGAACGTGTCAAAAAATTATTTTACAAAAATTAAAATCTTATTTTTCTTCGCTGTCCGGTTGGATACGTAACATGGATGGTATATTTTCTCGACACCTAAAATCGTCTAGTGTACATTCAGATTTGTTACTAATCAATAAACCCAACCCGAATACTATAAATAATGTTCTGATTATCATACTTATAGTATTAGTATACTTTTTAAAGAAAAGTAGCACTTTATTTCACCATCGTCTTAATCTTTGCAATCGCTTTAGCAGGGTTTAACCCTTTAGGGCACACCTTCGTGCAATTCATTATCGTGTGACATCTATACAACTTAAACGCGTCGTTCACTTGAATCAACCTGTCTTTCTTCCTCTCGTCTCGTGAGTCGTTGATCCATCGATACGCTTGTAACAACACCGCTGGACCTAAATATTTGTCTGAATTCCACCAGTACGATGGACACGATGTTGAACAACACGCGCATAAAATACACTCGTATAAACCATCCAATTTCTCGCGGTCTTCTTTCGACTGTAAATTTTCGTGGCCACTCGATTTCGTCTCTTCTTCGTCACGAATCAACCACGGTTTGATCGACTTGTATTGTGCATAAAAGTTACTCATATCTACCACTAAATCTCGTACGACAAACATATGTGGTAACGGTGCAACCTTTGTCGTCTCAGACGCGGTTGTTTTATCTACTTTCGACAGACACGCTAAAGTGTTCACACCGTTGATGTTCATCGCACATGAACCACATATGCCTTCTCTACACGATCTCCGGAAACTCAACGAGTGGTCTTGTTCGTCTTTAATCTTTAAAAGCACGTCGAGCATCATCGGCCCACAATCGTTCAAGTTGACTTGGTACGATTGATACCGCGGTTTCGACTCTTCGGAGCCTTTCGGCGCTTCCGGGGACCATCGATATATGTCGAAATTCTTCACCAGATCGGGAATCATACGAGTAACTGGTAATATCCTAGGAATACTAGGAACAAATACTTTATTCATTTTAGTATTATTAATAATCAAACATTTTTATACACAGTTTTTATCGTCTTCCAATGCGTGTAGGATTAGGAACAGCTATACCACTCAATGAGTTTGTACCTTGATTAGTAAAAAGTGATTCTAACATACCGCGTGGCTGAAGAAGAGCTGGTCGAGAAACACGTTCGAAACGAGATACATTCGCACGTAAAAGTTCACGTTTTTGTTCTAATACCTCATGTCTTAACGCTTCATTATCCTCAAGTATTTTATAATAATCGTTTGTTAAATCAAGTAAATAACTATCGCGTGCAAGATCTTCACCTGTTAAAAAAAGTTTTTTTAAATTATCACATATCTCTATATATACACCTTCGGGTAAAGATTCCTTATGTTCGTCGAGAAGTGACATTGTTGCACGTATCGGATTAGTTGACATTAGTCACTGTATTATATTAAAACCATGTTATTTTTTTATCATTAATGAAAAATCATAAAAAAAATTATTTTTGAAAATATTGAACAAAGTCGATGAAGGAGTTTGTATAAAAAATAAAAAAGTTTTTATTTACCACACCCACATTTTGGATCTTTTTCCGTAACTCTCAATAAAATGAGTAATGATATAACCGCGGCAAATGCGAGCATCCAATTATTTGGTTCCATGTTTTTTATAATACAATGATATTTTTTTAACGCCTGGGTCTGGTATTATTGTATTTTGGAAACAAATCCTTATTCACTAAAGTTATATTAGCCCTTTGGTTATACCCGTAATACTTTATTGAAATACCCTTTGTATTACTAAACTCCTTTTCTATAATTTTTTTCCATTTTCCAAGATGTGTTTTATAATATACTGCATTTCTCATCACGTATTCAATCTTTTTAAATGCGCTCTTACCCACAGTTTTTTCGTATTCATCTAGAACGAATTTCTTATTGGGACGATCATTCTTACGCGTTTCGATAAAGTCTATAACATAGTACCCGTGACGATCTAAAATTATATTAGCTTGCATTCGTGGGTAATATTCCATGTACCTTATCAAATCGTTTTTACTTGGAAGTGTAAAATAACCCTCAAAACCTGGGTGACTATGATATGATAAATAAGCATCATCAATTGCACTATAATTACCAATAATTGTACCACGATTACCACTTGTTTGACGAGTAGGAGGGTTAAAAACTATATCTCTATTAACTGAACGACTCATATCAATTGTACCCATATACTCATACCCTTTCCTGTTAGTAATTAACATAACACGTCTAAGTTGTTGTACAGTTTTTTCTGGGAGTTTAACTGTTATGATTAAATTGGTTTCCTTTATAGGAGTTGAACGTGTAGAATTTATTTGTTTTCTTGGTAAATTAGAATTAAGTCTATTTATATTCATGGACACAGCTTCATTTTTATTGTTATTATTGATATTCATGGGTGTTGGCACCATGGTTTCTCTACTATTCTATGATATTTTTATTGATTCGGTTTTCAATAGAAATATTGTTTGTTTATTTATCTTCTTTTTTATCCTCTTCCTCAATACGAATAGCGTATCTTGAATTTTTATTAAAGTGTTCGTAATCGATTTCACCATCTGGTGCAAATATTTTAGTTAAAAAGCCTTTCATATTAAAAGGGTTTTTTTCTTTCTCCGAAGTTTTTTTAATATCTTTGTATTTCGTATATTTAGGTTTTTTCTTATCGTTACTACTACACTTAATAACTAATCGTGGTCGTGACACTGTAAACATTATATTATACTATTCACCCATCTTTTTTTTAACCCTTGAAATGGCATCCGAATGCTCTTTATGAAGTTCCTGTAAAACTTTATAGTAGGCCTTTTCTTCCCTTCCTTCTGCACGTATACAATGTGAACGTATAGCATCTATACGTTTTTCTATACGTTCGATATCTTCTTTAGAAGATTTAGTCTTTACAGACGTTCTTAAAAAAGTGGGGGACGCGAGTGGTATTCTCAACATACTATTACGTCCGATTTTTATAAACGATTGCTCGCCCATTCGAATTTGTATTAATAACACTTTGACTATGTTTTAATTTATTTGCCTCCTGCTGGATATTGGCAAGTCTCTTATTTTTATTAAAGAACTTTACGGCCATTATTTTATCGTTTCGTGGTGACTTAGGTATATATACGTTCCCCTTAAGACGTTTTAAATCGTAATGTTCAATTAAATACTCTCTGAGATCTTTCTTATTTAAATTTATTGTTACGACCCCCGGTTCTCTTTTGTAACAGGTTTCATGTATACGGAAGGTTGACATTTAATATTACCAGATATTTTAGTTTCTTGCTCTGTATTAAATAAATTCATGGCTACCCATGACCCAACACCAGCTCCGGCTCCGGCTAAAGACGTAAGAGATATAGTTGCAAGTGCTAAGAGATGTACTGAGTTTGTATGAACAGTCATTATTACATTCTATTTAGATATTTCTGAATGGAAATAAGCACAGAAATTTTTGAGTGCTGGTAAAATTTCCGATTTCCATTTCATTTGGTCTCTATAAATTAAATACGTTTTGCGTTTATCGTTATACTGTTCAACAAGCTCACATTTATCTAAATCTAACATTTCCATATAGACTTGACACTGAATTTCTTCATATAATCTAACACTGTTGAATAAACCCCTCGTCCTGTTCTTAATTTCAATTATTGTTTTATCGTCCCTTATACGATCTATACATCCGTGTATTCTGTAAGTAGTACCCTCAATTGAACATACATCGTATTTATAACATGTATTATCTTCTTTTAAATTTTCATAATTTGAAGCTGTTATTTCCTCGTGTCTCGTCCCGTGATTTGTATATAATGTTTTTCTAAAGTGTTCTTCGACGATATTTATATCCTTATCTGAAAGTGTTGATTTCATGTGTAATTGATTTGAAATCGCATTAAACTTTCTTTCAATATCAGAACTGTTCATTGATTTGTACGTCTCGGTATCTTTAAACAAAAGTTTAGACGCTTTACATTTTTGAATAGTATCCAATGCTTCTTGTTCTTTTGTTTTTCCTTCAAATGTCTCGGGTGCGTATTTCGCCCATAAATTGTCGAGGACCTCTTTTGGTTTCTTATATGGATTCATACCGACGATCGAAGCTATATCACTCGCTTTGAGTATTACCTTCTCAAGACCAACCTCTTTCATTTTGAATTCATTATCACGAAGAAGGGGGTATATTGTACCACACGCCCGTGAATCGTTCAAAGCATCGTGGGCATCAAACTCTTTACCGAAATAGTGTTTATACACTGTCAATAGTTTATGATTGTATAATCCAGGTAAAACAGAACGCGCCATTTTGAGCGTATCAATAAAGTGTATGTGTTTAAATGGTTCGACACTGAACCCCCTTCGATAACACTCGGAAAAGAAACAGTTTTCATCAAACGTACTATTGTGCGCCACGAGTATAGACGTATTCGAAACAGCCTCTTTAAAAGCGGCGTACACGTGCCCAAAAGGTTCGCCTTTATGCACTGCATGTTCATGTGTAACACCATGAATTTTTGTAGATTCCGGTGGTACATCAAATGTATCTGGATATACAAGTCCGTGATAAGAACTCAATTCACGTCCTTTAGATGAATATTTTACAAATGCGAGTGTAAGCATACGACACTTATCAAATAAATGAACATTTTCATATGTTGCTTTACTGTAACCCATTGGAAGACCAGTGGTCTCTGTATCCCATGCAATGTAGTTCATTGTGTTACTATTACATGTAATATATTCTTTATACTACTTAGGTGATTAAAATAACGCGATTCCACCATTTAAATGTTCGACAATACTTAATGCTAGTAATCCAACCATAGCCCCTCTACCATTAATAAGTTCGGCGCGTTTCGTAAACGGGCCGAATTCTTTGTTGTCATCAAGACCTTTAACTCTTGGTGCAATAGATGCTGTTAAAATAAAAAATGATAAGATTGGAATAATAAAAAAACCCCCCGATGGGTATGTAACCGTATCGGTCACACCGTCATTAAGTATAAACGTTCTTGTTTTGAAAACTTGGTTCCAAAGTGATTCTTGTTTCGTTAATTCGTAATATAACGCTAAAGACCACCCAACTTGTGCGACACGACCATTAATCTTTTCAATAGACTCCGCGTTTTTGAATACCGATAAAAAATTCTCTTCGTATTTTTTTATTATAGTATCGCCTTTTTCATAACTCTCTGTAATCGAAATTGGGGATTCTATCTTATTATTCCGAATCCAAATAGTTCCCGGTTTATCATTAGATGTATCCAAATAAGTATCTTCTTTTTTAGAAGAATATCTTTTTAATCGTCCAGTTCTGTGTAATTTGGGTGTAATTATATTAAGTCTTAATGCGCTGTTCATATTTATTAATATACTATCTAAATCTTTAATCCACTTCTTCAATAGTTGGTCCAGTTGAAGCTGGTTCAGGTTCGGTCTCGCCTTTCTTTTCTTCGGCGTACATTTTCACCATAATTGGAGTACACACATCCGTAAGGTCCTTTTGTTTAGACTCAAACTCTTCCGTTTCGGCAGATTGGTTTGCGTCTAACCATTCAAGTGTTTCTGAAACCTTTGTTTCAACCGTTTCCTTATCTTCACCTTCAAGCTTTTCGATCATTTCTTTCATTTGGTAACAATAATTTTCGAGACCATTTTTAGATTCAATTTTCTTTGCATACTTTTCATCTTCCTCTTTGTATTTTTCCGCGTCTTGGACCATCTTTTCAATATCTTCTTTCGATAACCTTCCCTTATCGTTCGTAATCGTAATCTTTTCGGAATTACCCGATGCCTTATCTTCGGCACTCACATTCAAAATACCGTTTGCATCAACATCGAACCTTACATTAATCTGTGGTGTACCCCTTGGTGCGGCCGGAATACCCTTTAAATCAAACGTACCAAGTAAACTATTATCCGTCGCCTTCTTACGTTCACCTTCGTAGACTTTAATCGTCACCGCAGGTTGATTATCTTGTGCCGTTGAAAATATTTGTTCCTTCTTAGATGGAATTGTCGTATTTCTAGGAATGATAGGGGTCATAATACCACCCATAGTTTCCAAACCCAATGACAAAGGTGTTACATCTAGGAGTAACAGGTCTTGAACAGAGTCGTTCCCTTCACCACTTAAGATTGCTGCTTGGACCGTTGCACCATACGCGACCGCCTCATCGGGGTTAATCGTTTTATTCAACTCTTTACCGTTAAAAAAGTCCGATAACATTTGTTGAATCTTTGGGATACGCGTCGAACCACCAACCAAAACAATTTCGTTAATTTTTGATTTATCGATCTTTGAATCGCGAAGTGTTTTTTCGACCGGTTCCATACATTTACGGAACAGGTCCATACACAGTTCCTCGAAACGCGCGCGGGTAATGGATGTATAGAAATCAACACCATCGTATAACGAATCAATTTCAATAGTTGTTTGTGTTGTTGAAGATAACGTTCGCTTTGCGCGTTCACACGCCGTTCGTAGACGACGAAGGGCACGCGGGTTACCAGAAATATCTTTCTTATGTTTACGTTTAAACTCTTCCGAAAAGTGTCGAAGGAGTCTCGAATCAAAATCTTCACCACCCAAGTGTGTATCCCCCGCGGTCGCCTTGACTTCAAAGATGCCCCCTTCAATGTTCAGTACCGAAACATCAAACGTACCACCACCAAGATCAAAAATGAGTACGTTCGTATCGTCATCTTTGTTCTTATCGAGACCGTATGCGATAGCCGCCGCCGTTGGTTCATTGATAATACGAAGACATTTCAAACCTGCAATGGTCGCTGCATCTTTTGTAGCCTGTCTTTGTGAATCGTTAAAGTAGGCCGGGACAGTCACAACAGCATCCGTCACTTTCTTACCAAGATACGATTCCGCAATATCTTTCATTTTGGTAAGTACCATCGATGAAATCTCTTCAGCTGCAAACTGTTTCGTTTCACCGTTAAAATCAACTTCAATCATTGGTTTATCCGCGGCACCAGGTATGACTTTATACGACCAATCTTTCATATCGTCTTGGACCTGTTGGTCCGAAAACTTTCTTCCGATAAGACGCTTTGCATCAAAAACTGTATGTTTAGGGTTCATGGCTGTTTGGTTCTTTGCCGATTCCCCAATAAGACGTTCATTATTTTCTGTAAACGCGACGTACGATGGGGTCGTTCGATTCCCTTGGTCGTTCGCGATAATTTCTACGCGGTCGTTTTGCCAAACGCCGACACACGAATACGTTGTTCCTAAATCAATACCGATTGCTTGAGTCATTTTATATATTTTGTACACGCACCATTTCTTTATGTAAAAAAAATATTGTTTGAAGGTAGGATAATGTTTAGTAGAATACGAAAAAGACCGTCCACATTTCAAATGCTACAGGAAAAAAACGCGATGAACGCCGCAGTGAAACAAGCAGCAGCGAAAAAAGCAGCGGTGAAAAAAAGAGTACCATCCAAGATTCAACAATTGAAAGGAGTACGGAAACCAGTTAAAAAACCAGTAGCGAAAAAAACACGTACAAATCAAGCTGATGTAATAAAGTCTAAACTTTTAACAGTAGTGAGAAATATACGTAATAAGGAAACTAATAATAAGAGTAGAGCAGCTTATACATTCTTAGGAAGTTTATATAGAGATATATCATCAGTGCAATTAAAACCATATTATGAACTTCAGGATGAAGATCTAATTAAATTTATGAAAAAACAACATGCTGCACTCACTAAATCTAGTAGTATTAAAGTTGGAACAAATAGTAATATAGTGAACATACCAATGGATGATACTAAGTTACAGGACTTTTTTCTTATGATGTGGTTGGATATGGCACACGATAAAATTATAAATGACAAACTTAGTTTTAACGCATATCTTAAATCTAATATAGTAAAATTATTTTACAAGAAAGATATCAAAATAAGAAAGACGGAACTACTCGAAGAATATATCAATGCTAATGTTGTTAGAGATACTCAAGGTGTCTACACGAGATTGTCGGCAGCAGATGCGAATATGGTTACACATTTTAAAAACAGGCGTATAAATTCGGCTCTTAATATACCTAAAATACAATCGATTAAGAATAGAATTATAAATAGATATAAACCTATATATGTCTCATTTGATGCCGAAAACGCCCATTATATATCTCAATTAATCACGAGCTCAGTGTTGAATAATATAAATGCTAGTGGAAAACCAGTCAAAACATATTACCTTAAAAGAATATATACTATAGCTAATTTAATGGATCCCGGGCGTGGTGCGAGTAAAAATGTAGGTGGTTATGGAAAAGCTGGTGGTACTATAGACGAGTTAATTTCTCGTATTTTCGAAAAAGAACCATATTCATCTTTTAAACATAATTATCAGCTATTTGAATTCAGGTTTGGTAATTATTTTACTTTAAAAATTGTACCATCGGAAGGTGAAAGTAAATTCAATGTTGTAATAACAAACAACGAAAATGCCAACACCCTCATACGAACGGGTGTTAAAAGAACTAACGCAAATACTATAGAACAGAAATTATCAAAAACATTTGGAGATCTTATGCAGATATTAACTGTAGCACACTTACGTAAAAATAATCATAATGTCGTATCATCTACACAAGATAGAGCATTCATTGGTGTAACTGGTTTTGTACAACAAGACTTATTCGGTGTAAATCCAGCAATAATAACAGAAAATTCATTAATGGGGGCAAGGGGTGCTATAGGTCTATACGGTTTAAAAAATTATATTAGAAGTAATGTAACCCCTACACGTTCTACTGGAACTACTTTCATACCCAATAACAAGAAAAATAACAATAAAAATAATAATGTAACTAGTGTTCGAAGTAATAATTCAAATAGAACGGTTGTTGCAGAACCACAAAATAATAATAATCTAGGAACACGTATAACGGCTCCCCAAAATCCAGTTATCAATCCAAAAAGACCAAGAAACAATAATGGAACAAATGGACGAAGAGTAACGAGGTCACAAACATCAGCTCGAAAATAAAAACTAATTACGAATCATCATTTTTAAAAATCCCGAAAGTACCGGGTTTTGAAAAGTGTGGTATATTTAACTACGTATACGCCCTATTAGAACATTTTTCTCCTTTGACATTAATTCCTTTTTTAAAGTTTCAAATTTCTTTCTCTCTTTCTGAATTTTCATTATTTCCAATCTAACTTCACCTTCACGTTTCCTTATTTGTAATAATTTAGTATTAATGCTATTTAACTTGTCTTCTATATTATTTATAGCTTTAGTCCGTGGGGTCTTTGGTGTACCCATGTTTCTTATTACTACATTATATTTTATTGTAACTTGGCGAGCTGACGCGCGACTTTCAAAATCTTTTTAGGGTCTTCGCCATTATTCATTCGCGATTTCAATTTTATTTTATTCGACTCTTTGATTTTAATTTTGTTAAGTTTTTCTCTCGTCTCTTTGACGAGATTGTTTCTGTTTTTCGAAAGGGTTAATTTAACTTTCATATCGGCACACAAATCCTTTATCGTTTTCTTTTTACCACCCGCCTTCGTTAATGGTACCTTTTCCTCTTTCGCAACCTTAACAATGTCAGCTTTTTTATACCCTTCACACTTTCGTTTACCGATCTTAACCGTTCCCTTTTTGTTTAAGGACACTTTACCGACCGATGAAATAAACTTGACAAGTTCAATATCTCTTCGGTAAAGTCTTTGTCGGTCGAATGGACCTTTATTTAAAAGAAGTATATCCCCGTTATTCATATTTGATAATCTTGAAATAGAATTAGAAATCTCACCCCGATTTATATTAAAATTCCCCATGTTTCCAAACATGTCTCGATCCTGTAATTTTAAGAATGTTTTTAGGGTTAAATACTTATCGTTACGTTTTATGTAGACGGCTACATCCCCAACTTTAAATTCGTCGTATGCTATATAGTTTACGGCATTTTTTGTTAATATTACGTTTCGCATCTTATTAATAACCGAGATCTTTTTTTACTCTGAAGAGTACGTATATAAAATTACCCAAAAATAGAAAATCGTAATCGTCCACCACCATATACTTTAATATGTGATATTTTTTAAATCGCGTGATGCAATTATTTCATACACAACGCTCCCATCGATAATTTCCTGTTCAACGAGTATGGTTTTTAAATCATCGAGTTCTTTTCTATGTTCTGTAAGTAAACGTATAACTTCATAATAACACAAATCTATAATAGTACGAACCTCATCATCAACATGTTTTGACATGTTATGTGACATGAATTCTGGTTTAATATTCATTTTACCCACAACGTCACTCATACCGTATGTAATTACCATTTCCCGTGCAATTCTATATGTTTGTTCAAAGTCATTAGACGCACCCGTCGTTACTTTATCTTTTCCATACACAATTTCTTCGGCCGCGTGTCCACCAAGTGCGACTTTAATACGCGAAAGTAAATACTCTTTCGTATATACACCAATATCTTCTGGTAATGGCTGAAAATACGTTACTCCGGCTGTCTGACCTCGCGGTAAAATACTGACCTTACGAACCATATCGTAGTCTTTCATTAGAACTCCTATAATTGCATGACCAGCCTCGTGGTACGCGATCCTTGTTTTTTTAAATTCAGAAAATTGACTTCCTTTTAACCCAAAAATAAGTCGTTGGTACACATTCTCTATAATTTGATTAGTTATTGTATCGTGTAATGTATCCCTAACAGATCTAATAGCACATTCATTCATGAAATTTTCCAAATCGGCACCCGTGAAACCCGTCGTCTGTTTCGCAATATTACGTATATTAACTTCATTGTCCAATTTTTTGTCTTTACAATGAACTTTAAGTATGGCTTCTCTACCAGAAACATCTGGTAAAGCCACTTGAATTTTGCGATCAAACCTACCTGGTCTCAATAACGCATCATCGAGTATATCGATACGATTTGTTGCCGCTACAACAACAATATTTGTTTCGTTATTAAACCCATCCATCTCCGTAAGAAGTTGATTAATCGTTTGTTCACGTTCGTCGCTAATAGAAACATTATTTATAGATCGCTTTTTACCTATCGCGTCAATTTCATCAATGAATACAATACACGGTTGTATTTTACGTGCCAATTCAAATAGTTCCCTAACACGTTTTGCACCTAAACCCACATACAATTCAACGAAAGATGATCCCGAACACTGAATAAATGGTACAGAAGATTCTCCTGCAATAGCTCGTGCAAGTAACGTTTTACCCGTACCCGGTTTTCCAGTTAAAAGTGCACCCTTAGGCATGCGTGCACCTGTACCTAAAAACATATCGGGGTCTTTAAGGAAATCAACAATCTCCTCGAGCTCACCTTTAGCATTATCTATACCCTGAACATCACCAAACCGTGTTGTTATATCAGTCTCGATATTAAACGTAGCGTTTTTATTAAATAAACCTTTAACCGAACCCGACATAAAAAATCGAAAAAATAATCCAAATACAACAATCGTAATAAATACAGGTACATTATTCATCCCATATCTCACTGGTATAACATTTACTTCAGTTTTACTACTCGCCATAACCTTCCAAAATTCACTCGACGAATCATATGAAGTTGAAGAATATTCACCATCCTCATCCTTATACCTAAGAAGATTATGTTTTGGATAAAGTCGAACCTCTTTTATTTTATTTTTCTTGACTCCTCGGACAAAACTACTGTAACTTTTACTTTTGTCTGAGTTTTTCGCATATGCTAATGTTAAAGGTCGAACACATTGCATTGCATTATACTACTATAACTATCTAAAATTTTCCGAGAACCGCCTACATATAATAAACCAATTTACACTTAAGAAAAATATTTCTCCTTCTTCATTCATATAATATTATGGTAAAATAATATCATCCCTATCTCTATATTGATCAAAACTATCATACGCATCTATATATGTTTGTATTGTATCGCCTTTCGATTCTATACTACTTTTTAAATC
>Ga0066865_10000359_pt1 | contig 12314 bp, 18 predicted proteins | sample ETN01SmetaG_2_FD_66433 | JGI IMG/M metagenome (GOLD analysis project Ga0066865, IMG submission 66433) | Marine microbial and viral communities from oxygen minimum zone, Eastern Pacific Ocean - ETNP2014F12-01SV265 | ecosystem: Environmental > Aquatic > Marine > Oceanic ...
AATCAAGTATACATTCACTTCAGTCTCTTTTGGTAAAACCTCAACAGTAACATTATTTTTACTAAGGGCATCTTGTATTCTAGCAGCTGCTGTTACTCTCTGTGCTTGCGGTACATAAACCACCATCTCAACAACTTTCTTTGCCCTCTCACTCTCATTGACATTCTTTACATCGAAAAGATAATAGGAGTAATCCTCTCCTCCCAACGCATCCATAACTTTTTCAAAAGTTTTTTCTGCGGATGCAGGAATTGTAATTGCCATAGGAATACGCTCCACCGACTTTATAAGTATTTAGAATGGAGTTATGGGGACTCGAACCCCAAACCTCCTGCGTGCAAAGCAGGCGCTCTACCAGTTGAGCTATAACCCCGTGGGAGGATCACTCCTCCAGTTGTTTATCTATTTGTTGTGAAATTTCTCTAATTTTTAGGATCCCTTCATCAGAGAAGAAACCAGGATGATCCTTTGTATACAGGAAAAGATGGTGACGTAAAACAATTGCATCACGTCTATCTAATTCAAGGTTAATCATTCCTCTTCTTCTTTCTTTTTATTGAACCCAAAAGGTCCAGTCAGTTTCTCTTCCAAAGCAAGTTTGAGAGCAACACCACCAAGAGTTTCCATAACCTTCAGGATGTCCTCTGCTTTAGCATCCTCACCAAGTTCTTTGGCAACATACCAATACTTTGGCCAGAATGATTCGCCTGCCTTTTGATAATCTTCAAGCGTCAGTAGTTTCATTTTTTAATTCCTCCTCAATTTGTTCATCTAGATCAACAATCACATTACGAATTTCAACAATTCGTGCCGGTACACTTTTAGGGTCGTATGTATAAATCTTCTGCTCATCAAAAAGAACTTGCCGAATTGCGGCAGCAGATTTTACATCAAGATTGAGAGTAATCACAGGTCTCCCTCCTTACGGTTTTCAGAATAGTGAACATCGAACTCACCACCAGGATAACGTGCTTTGAGTTTATCAACATTCATCTCAATGACTTCATCAAGACAAATCTCAAGACCCATACATGCTTGCATGACATACCACATAATATCACCAAGTTCACGCTTCAAGTGGAACAGATTTTCTTCATTAACAGGTTTGCCTTGAAAGACAATCTTTTTGACAACCTCAGTAAACTCACCTGCCTCAGCACACATACCTACAGAAGCAGTAAGCAGTCGCTCGGCAGGAAATTCCTCACCTTCAAGTTCTTCAAGACGATAAACGAATGCTTCGTGATCTTTGGACGGTTGCGACGTAACCGCATCGACAAATTGTGCATATTTTTTAGGATCAACTTTAGTCATGAAAATCAGGGATAAATGGTTCTTGTTCGGATTGGGGAAGTTTTTGTTGAACGTCTAGACGTTGACCATTAACTTCAATATATTCAACTTCTTTCCAACTACCGCCAACACCACCGTCCATATTGACTACGATGTCGCGAGTAGGAAGTTGCTTACCTTCAGAAACATCAATGATGTCACCGGGTAAAGGATTAAACTGATAGTAGTGTCCATCCCATCTACGATTTCTCGATCCAATAAGATTGACTGCATCTCTTTCTTGCCCACAATCAGCGATCTTTTTACCGTCTGGATCAAAGACGGAGTAGTAACCTCTCATGAAAACTTAAACCCAGCAAATGACTTCTTTGGTTTTGATTCTTCATAAGTATACTCTTCTTCTTTACCTTTGTCAATAACATCGTCTTGCGCTGTCTGTTCACAATCATAAAGACGCATCTTAGCGCGATCAATACCAACGATGAATCTTTTATGGATTGTGGGATCGTTATATCGATTCTTCAGTTGCTTCACCATAATCTGTCCAAGCGATTCAAGTTCCTCAGAAGAAATAAGGGCAAACATAAGATCAGCAGTAGCAGGGAGACCAAAGGACTCGCTAGTGTCAGTAAGCTCAACATCAGAGCTACCATAACCAGAACGAGTGGTCTGCGTGGCAGATACGATAGGGACGTTTGCTTCAACAGCCAACCCTCTAAGTTCTTCTGCAATAGCCTTAATATAGCTATATGAATTGACAGTGCTGTTTCCGCGATAACGGGAGGAAGCACATATATTAAGGTAATCAATGAAAATAATATCAGGTCTAAATGACTTCTTAAGTGCAAGTTCATTAAGAAGTGCCTTAAAGTGTCCACTGTGAGCACTAGCAGTAGGATACTCCTTAATTATAAGAGAACCCTGAGTTTTCTTTGCAAGGTTAGAAACTTTGTTTTCAAACATTAACTTAGGAAGTTCAGTTATCTCCTGAATTGGAACATTAAGAAGGTTTGCATCAATTCGCTCTGCAATCTTTTCTTCAGCCATTTCAAGCGTGATATATAGCACGTTTTTTCCGTTAAGGAGTGCCGAAGCAGCGACATGACACATAAACAAACTCTTACCGACGCCAGTGCCAGCGAGAGCAATATTAAGCGTTTTATTCGGGAGACCACCTTTCGTAATCTTGTTGAAATACTCAAGGTCGAACTCGATCTTGTCTTCCTTGCGGTGATATGATTCATACCTTGCCTCATAATCAAGTAAGTAATCGTGACCCACATGTGAGTCAAAAGACACTGCTAAAGCATCAGAAAGAATAGTTGGGATTGCTCCTCTATCTTTCTTCTCATCTTTTCCATCTGCAAGAGCAATGGACTCCATCAATGCAAGATAAATTGCACGATCTCTACACCACTTCTCAGTGGTATCAACTAACCAATCAAAGTCAGTTGGAACATCTTCCAGGTAAGAAATCATCTGAGTGATTTCTTTAAATGAAGTGTCGTTTATATCGTTTCTCTTTTCTACTTCAATATAAAGAATTTCTTTAGTTGCCGATTCATTATATTCATTAACAAAAGAAATAATTTCTTCAAAGACAATCTTTTGATTGATGTCCTCAAAGTATTCTGGTTTGATAAAGGGAATTACTTTGCGGAGATATTCTTCATTATATAAAAGGTTTCTAAGAATCAGAACCTCAACTTTCTCCATAACTGAATTCCTTTTGTGCAATTTGATCTAGTTTCTCCATTACCTCTGGAGTAAAGTATTGTTCTGGATCTTTGTAGATCGCTTTAGCGTAAACTTTCTTGCCGTCTATTTCATATCGACCAGCAACGTTTTTCCAAAGTCCGCCAATCTCACCGAGTTCAAGAAGACCATAATATCGATCAAGACCACGCTCATCATAATAAAGACGTATCGTGACATCTTTGTTCTCCTTGCTTAAACGCGACTTAGCAGTCTTTGCCTTGATAAGGTTTCCAACGACATCGGTGCCGTCTTTCTCCTTCTTCTTGGACAAATAAATGATGGTAGAAGCAGCATACTTGAGTCCGCTGCCTCCTCCCATTTCCTTTGTAGGGACATAAGCGCCGATGACATCATAGGTGTGATTGGTAACGATCATTGGGATGTTGGCTTGACCCAACTTAAGGGTCAACATACGGAATGCTCCTTTGGTCAATTGAGATTTGGTCATATCGCGGACTTGTTTGTCGTTGAGTGCGTCTGTAATCTCTTTCTCTGTTGAGAGCATCCCTAGAGAGTCTAACACAAACATACAGGGTTTGCGATCTTCTTCAGACTTTTTTAGATATATATCAACGGCTTTCAATGCCTTTGATCTGAACTCTTCGATTGTGACTACATTAACTACGACCAACCGATCAAGGTCAATACCCCGACTTGTGAGAAGAGACTTGTTAACAGCGGCTTCAGTGTCAAAATATAAACAATACCCATCAGGATTAGAATCCAAGAAGTTCTTGACAACTGCAAGCGAGAAGAAAGTTTTTCCAGTGCTAGACTCACCAGCAATGGCAGTAATCTTATTCCCAGATACACCACCAAAAATAGACCCTGAAACAAGTCCATTAAAAATGTACGAACCAGTGTCAACATATCCTTCTGTATCATCGATGTCTGATGCTATTTGTGTGAAATCATCACCAATTTCTTTTACAATATCTTTCAAAAAATTCATGCTGCCTCTAAAAATAAATTACCGGAAATAGAAACTCTTTCTTCATCACATTCATAAAAAGGATGAACTTGATGATAAAGAGTTGAGGGGAATACATACATCATTCCTTCAGATTCCTTCCCCATGGGAATAGAAAAATGCATAATCTCACCCCCAATTGAAGTATAACTAAAAGCAAAATCGGATGCTGAAGGAGATCCAGAATCTAAGCAATGGGGCAGTTTATACTGATCTCTATATTCTGTGGGAATTGCCATCCATACAACAAAGGAGAGAACTCCAGTGTGAGTATGTGGAGGATTAAACTCATGTTTCTTTGAGAAATTAACCCAAAATTCAGGCATATAAAGGTTTACTGGATATTCACGATTATGAAAAGGATTTCTTGAACTACTTATTCTATTAGATGTCAAGTAATCTTCGCAAGGACGTTTGAGATGATTATTGAAAAAATAATTATTAGTATCCTCAAGCAATAAACTCTCACTAATGTTTCCAACCAGATTTTTATTATGTCTTACTTTATTTTGCTTAGCACTTTCGATGTATTTCCATAAGCGTTTAATTGCGTGTGGAGAAAGTTTACAATTCAAAAGAGGAGTATTAGGCAAATGCACAAATCTCCATTCATCATTATTACCAAGCATTATACAAATCCAAATCTCTGTTCAGCAATCTTTTTATAATTATGTAGATTATCTTTACGAAGATCTTTGACTATGTTTAACTTTTGATATAAAGCAACATCCCCGCCGAGGCGAAGAGCACTTATGATTGTGTCAAGTTCTTCGTCATTAATAGGCAATTCCATTAGGAAAAAAATAGTTCTAAGTTTACGGTTTTTTCGACATTCCATCCAATAGCGTCAAGGATCGCTTTCAATGGTTCGACAAAGGACTTTTCAAATTGTAAGTCATAGTCTATGTACTTGTCAAGATTAAGTTCATGTGGAAAATCTTGGATGAAAGATATGATATTTTCGTGGATGATATTTGGTTTTTTAAGATAACAAAATTTTATTTTCTCACCATTTTGAATAAGAGAATACTTGTTTGTGAGTTTCTTCTCTTTAATATAGTGATTAAACAGAAGTGCTCCACGAATATGAATAGGAGTTCCTTTTACATAAATCCCAGATGAAGATTTATACTTCACAACATCAGAAGCAGACCGAGGAAAAGATACTTCCTCTGGAGGAAGTTTTTTAAAGTGATCACGACTCTTATCAATAAAAGAGATCATCTCATCTTCGGTTCCGTTCATCAGGATCTTGAATGCATCCTTAAGCATCTGGCGGCATGGTGCAGGAGTAGATGATTTTACAGATTCAATTCCCATCACCTTCAGTTTTGGTTCTGAATATTGAACACCCTCACTATTCCAAACATTCAAAATGTATCTCTTCTTCGCAGTCCAGATACCACGGTCAGCGATATTCTCACGCTTCATTTGCATCTTCTGATCATATGCATTCACGTATGTTGCCAGTTTTTGGTAAGAACTTTCAATATAAGGTTCAAGTTCCATTTGACAGATCTTATCAAGGAACGCAACAACGCCTTCAGAAGTTTTTTCTCTTCCCTTGTATACAATTTCAACCAAAGGACCCATGTTAAGATAGATAGAATCAGTGTCAGAAGCAATAACATAATCCTCACCATCCGTCTTAAGCACTTTATTTAGATACTCATTCATTCGCATCTCAATCCATCTGATCGATACCTGACCTGATAGAGTAATAGCTTCTGCATTTGCGAGTTTGTAATATCTGAAATATTGATTGCCAATAGCACCATAAGCAGAGTTAAGTTGAATCTTACGTGCCATCTGAATATTATTACATCTGGCAATCTCTTTCTCTAATTCCTTGGTGGGAGTCTTTTCATATGCTTGTTTTGCAGCAAGCATTTTTTTCTTGAAAACTGTTCGATCTTTATAGATCTTCTCCATCAACTCAGGAAGAAATCCACGCTTATCTTTACGGAACATAGCACCATTGGCGCACACCGCATTATCCTTGTACATCTCAAAATTTATCTCTTCATTAAGAATTCTATCAACGTTGACCGTGGGATGTCTCTCATCCAGAAGCGTCTCTGGTGAGATGTTGTACTGCATAATAAGATGAGGATAGAGAGAGTTAAGGTCAAAACTGACAACCCAATCATACTTTCCCGGAATCGGTTCTTTGACATATGCTCCCGCATACTTAGAGTCCTTATCTGAACGGATCTTTGGTGGAATAACAATATTTCTTTTCTTCAAATAATTGAAAATAATATTGTCCCACATACGAACTTGATAAAACACATCAACATAATTGACCTTCGCGTCGTATGCCATCGTCAGTGCGAGTTCAATTAATTTCATCTTGTCTTCCAAACGGTCAACAAGTTCCACGTCAACTATATTATATTCAATAAACTTTTGCCATCCATTTGTGTAAAAATCTTTAAATGTATCAAATTCAGAGTGATCTAATTTCTTCTGTCCAAGTTCAACACTGGCAATATAATCCAGTCGATATGATTCCTGTGCCTTGTAAGTGAATTTCTTATAAAGATCAAGATAGTCAAGTTGAGTCACTCCACCAACATCAAAAGTGGTATGCTTGCGTCCCTGAATGTAAGTCTCACCTTCAGATACAAGTCCCCAAGGAGAGAATCTCTTCATCAACTTCTCACCAAGTACACGATTTAATCTCTTACAGATATATGGAATATCATACAATTGAATGTTCCAACCTGTCACAACATCAGGTACATCAACCATCCAGTATTCAATAAAGGATGAAAGAAGTTGATACTCTGTGGGGCAGTGATGATAGGTCACATTCTTTTGCTTATTCACAAAAGGTTTTGATCCCCATGTAGTAATCTCTTTTGTTGTATAGTCCTGAATTGTAATCGCAAGGATTTCCTCCTGACAAGATTCAACATCAGGAAATCCGTATTCAGAGGAAACCTCAATATCAAGAGTTACTAGTTTGATCTTGCTGATATCAAACTTAATTTCATCTTGAGGATATTTTTCTGAGATGTATTGATAAATGTATCGTTCGTTTCCATAGATTTCAAATCCATGAACGTCTTCGTATTTTTTATAAAAATCTCTACACTCTCTAACGGAACCGGGATGAATTGGTTCTACTGCTTCTCCACTTAATGTCTTGTACTTTGAATCTTTTTTAGACTTTACAAAAAGCGTTGGAAAAAACTCATCTCGTACATCAAATCTTCTACCATTCTCTACTCCACGAACCAGAAACTGATTCCCAATCAATTGAACATTAGTGTAAAAGCGTTGTGTCATTCTTTAATCAGATCCTCGTATTTTTCAAGCAGAGTAGGAGTTGGGTCAACAAGAGTAAGAATCTTGTCAGAACTCATCATAAGAACATCTTGTCTCGTTACCTTCATCAACCAAGGTTCTAGCATACCATCACTGTTTAGAATGAATGGTTTTGTCAACTTGCAATCTGGTTCTCCAATATCAACTCCCATTTCTTCAATTTTACTTATGAGAATTTGGTTATCAACCAAAACCAATACTTTAATCATTTTTTAGTGCATTCCTCCATACATAATACCAAGAAAAAAGAGGGGCGTCAACTGGATTGTGCCAGTTGCCCCTCTGCGGCGACGATATTCAATTTTATTTATGGGGTGGTTATGAATAGATCAGGTGGTGGATTAGGGTAGTACGCTGGCAATTGGAACACCGATAAAAAGAGTCATTGCGGTGCCAATGGTAAGAGTGGCGGCTGTTAGATTCATAAGTCGTCCTCCGTAAGTACGAAACTATTTAGAGTATACTGTATCATGGTGATACATTTCTGTATCAACCGCAGCAAAATACTGTCAGTAAATCAGAACCAGTCTTTTCTCTGATGATGATCAGGGACAACTTTTCCTAGAGTGATAGTTAGAAGCCCATCCTCAAAGCTAACTGATCTAACTTCCGTCTCGTCACTGAGGGTCCATGCTCTAGTGAAAGATCTCTGAGCCACTCCTCTATGGACGTATTCTGTCCCAGTTTCCCCATCTTCTCGTTGCCCTTCGACAAAGAGTTTTCCGTCTTGTGTGTAGACATTTACTTGTTTCTTTTTAAATCCAGCAAGTGCTAGTTCCAGTCTCGATTCTACGTTGCTAACCGTGACTAGATTATATGGAGGATAGTTTGTCGTCGTTTCGTGCAGATTAAACAGACGATCAAAATATTCGTCCATACCAATACTGTTTCTATTTATACGCTCCAACAGTTGATTTATGTTGGCAGCATTGTACTTCATGAGGTCATTCATGTTTACTTCTCCTTTGTAAGCGAGATTAGATTGTGTGGACCCTTTCGGCATCCACTACTAATTATACAACATGTACAAAAAAACGGGGTGTTGAACCCCGTATATTTTTATTCGGTTTTACTCTTCATCATCAAACGCCATTTCGATTGGTGCGTCTTCATCTTCAATTTGATGCATAGACCAAATTTCAAGATTCAAATCGCTTAGTGATTTACGTTGAATCATTTTTGGATTCAAAACTTCTTCAATTGGTTTAAGAACATTATCTCGCCTAACAACCCAAGTTTTATTGAGTTCTTTTTTGAATTTTGTGCGAGATGCAACAATTTTCTTTGCATTATTTGAATTGTTGTCATTGTAAAGAAGGACTTTTACTTTCTTAGGAGTTTTTCCTTCTTCATTTGCTCTGTTTTCAAGAGCACAAACTCGATCAACAAGTTTCATGGCATAAGTTCTACAAAAACTAACGTTATCCTGAATAGTGATAATGATATACAAAGTAGTATCGTCTTCAAAATCAGTAACCTGCCAGTCATCAGAAGAATTAATAAATTTGTCCAAATCGGATTTATTACTGTTAATAGTCATTTGACCAACTACAGTATTCTCATCCTTAACAGAATCAATTGCCTTAGTTATGATTCTTTCTACAACAATCTCGTTATTATTGTATCTAGTGTAGCAACCCATATGCCTAAGAATTTGCCTACACATGTCTCTTGTGACAATGTTATAGTCAAATCTATCTTTTTCATCCCTAAGAATAGAAACGAGAGTTGACTCAAAGTTGTGATCTTTTGTATCTTCTGGGATAGGACCGAAGACATTTCCCCACATCGATGCAATTTTTAAGATGGTAGAGGTGAGAAAATCATTGAAGATGCCACCATCCTTAGGATATGCCCTTTGATACTTTGCGCTGGGTGCTTCATGTACGTTGCTAGATTTACTAGCAAGTTGTCGTATGACACTTAAAGTGTGGCGTCTATCAAAGATTTGATTTTTTTCTTCAACCTCGACAAAAGGAATTGGCCAGGAAGTTCTATCCCAACCAAAAACTAAGGACCCAGACAATCCAACTAGTTTCTGAGATATCAGGTTTTTAATTCCCCTAACCTGATTCTCGTCTGGAATTACAAGACTTTTAATCGCTATCATCGTCATTCCCACATATGTGAGAAATGGAAACGGTGCGTAAATATCATCCTCGCTATCAACGCGAAGATCTTCGTGGGTAAAAGTACCCCACGGTAATTTCTTTGCCATTTTGGATTCTCCAAAGTTATGAGACCCCATTAGAAGTCCCTTGCATCTCTATTTATAACATAAAAAAAACCCCCTGTCAAGGGGTCTGATTTTATTCGGTTATCCCTGAACTATAGTAAACTTACGTTGTTTTTGAGGGTAATCAACACAACCACTTCCTTCAACGTTTCCAACAACAATAATTCTCTCCTTATCTCCTGTATGTGGAGGAACTTGATGTTCAAACCATCCAGGAAAAATAACACCCGTTCCACTCTTGGGTTTATAATAAAGACCAGAGTCATGCGACTCATCTCTACTTCCAAAATCAACAGGAAGTTTTCCTAAAACTTTTCTAGGAAAATGTAATGGGGCAGCATCCTCATCAACATCAACATAATAGACCCAAGAATAAAGTGCAGGTACATGACTATGTAACTCACTGTAGTTCCCTTTTTTATAAATTGATCCCCAACATGTTGTCATAAAAGTCTCTAGATCAATATCAGTATACTCATGATAAAAATCTTCTATTGTCTTTTGAACCTTGTTAGAGATGATTTTAAATGGAATATGATCTAGCATATTCCATTTGGTCATCTTTGCTTTTACATTTGTAACCCCATTCCTAGCATCAGGGGATTCTCTAATTATTTTTTCTATTTCTCTGTGTACGTTGTCTACGCCAATTCCTTCACAGTCCTCATCTCTAAGAGAGAACTCCCAAAATTCTAATATGCATTCAAAGTATAATTTATACTGCTTGAAATCACTATCCATTAAAATCAGTTATCGACTGCTTTTCCTTTTTTTCCAATGTTATATTTTTGCTCTAAGGTCCAGTCCCCCTTATCTTTATAGGAGAGAACTTTGATTTGATTAAGTGGTGCAATATCTAAAACAAAATTTTCTTTTACAATACTAATAAGTCCCCAATCTGCTAAGAGACGAGCAATGCGATTTCTACGTTGAAGATCGTTCATAGTAAGATTTGCATGCTTGCCATCAAGAGCAAACAATTCTTTAAAATGAACAATGTAATACTTTCCTTGCTTATGAAGGATATGACAAGATTGATAGAGTTTTTTCTCCTTCCTCGATGCAACTCCGATACGAGTCAAAGTCTCACGTACTTTTAGAAAGTCATCAGGTTCATTAATAAGTACCTCAACCATCTGGTCTTGTGACCAATCAACAGTGGGTTCTACCGTAGTAGTCATTTTGCGCCTCCAATATCAAGTCGTTTTTTAATGTAGTTAATTTGTTCTACTGTCAGGATTTTCAGTGCTTGAGATGCTTTTTCATTACTATAACCATAATATTGTTTCACACATTCTAAGTCTGTGATTTTATCCTTTCGGAGCCAGGGAGAAAATCTCTTCCGTTTCCTGAGACTATTTAGATAAAATGAATATTGCATATCTTTATCAAGAAAGTTATACTTATTCATCTCATTGGCGAACATGACACAATCAAGGTGCCCAGACAGACAACGATTAACGATATATGGAGGGTAAGAGCTAATGTTCTCACTTAAGTCATTTTTCGCAAAATTGATCGACTGTAACCAGTCTTTTAGTTCTGGGTTTGTTTGGTTCATAATTAAAAAGTAGAAGTTCTTTACGATCTTTTTGTTCACGCATATACTCACCTACAGATCGCATGGTGTAAGTCAAATCAAACTCACCTGCTCTCCATTTCTTGAATCGATCCTTCACAAGTTGATGGGAGTTATAACTGATCAACTGAGGCATGAAGCATTCATCACAATTTTTTGCGAATTGATCATGGTCAAATCCTTTATGCATAGATCCCTTCTTACCATACAGATTATCCTTGATATCATATGGGGGATCAAGATATACAAAAGTATCCCACTCATTATTCATCAGAGTCTCATAGGAATAGTTGGTTATCTTCCAGTTCTGAATTATTTTACGGTATCCTGGAAGTTTTTCGATTCCTCGCATTGAGAAGTTGGAGACACTTGCTTGTTTGCTGAAGGATGAGGACTCTGTGAGTCCACTAAAACTACACTTATTAACAATATAAAAGCTACTAGCGCGAAGTAGATCTGATTTAGTGTGATCATTGACGATGTTCTTTGATTCTAAAAATAATTTTTTTGCGGGGCATTCATAACCAAGTTCTTGTGGACCATAAACTGGATCTGGATGTCTAGATTTTAAATCACATAGTATCTCATACAAGTCATCGCCTTTCTTCTTCAGAACGTTCCAGAAGTTATAGAGTGGTTCGTAAAAGTCATTGACCCAAACATTCAAATGAGGATACTTTTTTGTAATATGTATTGCTACGCTACCACCACCTAAGAATGGTTCGCGGTACTCCTCGTAGTCACGAAGGTCAGGAAAAAAGTCATCCATCTTGGTGCAAGCACGGGACTTGCCACCAGGATAACGAAGAGGAGTTTTATACGATTTCATCAAAGATAATCAGGTTCATTATTAGGTTTTGCTCGGAGAAGGACTCCATCAACTTTATCAATCAAATCTAGCACACTTCCATGCATGAGACGGTATCCATATCCAACATATAGTTGTCCAAAGAATACTGTAAGTGCCATGAAAGCCCAGAAGTAGTAATACGTTCTGGATTTCTTTTGTCTAGGGTTTTTCATACGATCAGTTTTTTCTTATCAGGTGTAATCAACTTGCTACCAAACATTTCATTATAACGCTTAGCAACATCTTCTTGTACAGGTGCAATATAAACGACATGTCGTTTAGATACTGTGATCTC
>Ga0066865_10000364_pt1 | contig 12246 bp, 12 predicted proteins | sample ETN01SmetaG_2_FD_66433 | JGI IMG/M metagenome (GOLD analysis project Ga0066865, IMG submission 66433) | Marine microbial and viral communities from oxygen minimum zone, Eastern Pacific Ocean - ETNP2014F12-01SV265 | ecosystem: Environmental > Aquatic > Marine > Oceanic ...
TTTTCAACACGTTGCTCATTATATTTAAAGTTATCTATTATTTTTTGATCAGAGCAACCAATGCATCTCATAAACTTAAGAAATTGATCATCGCTGCCGACTGCAACCATAATATCACCATCACTTGTACTAAATGTTTGATAAGGGGCAATATTTGGATGTGCATTTCCATTTTTTAATGGAACTTCATTTGACATCAGAAAATTCATGTTTTGATTTGCTAGCCAAGCAACTTGAGAATCATATAATGGCACATTGATATCTTGAACGGTGCCTGTTTTAGACCTTTGATACAATGAAGCCAGTATCGCTGTTGCTGCATACATGCCGGTCATAATATCTGCTATAGCTACACCTACTTTTTGTGGTTTTCCGTTTCTTTCACCGGTTACACTCATAAGTCCAGCCGATGCTTGAATCATAGCATCATAACCTACTTCATTTTTCAGGCTTGAATTTTTTGCATATGCAGATATTGAGCAATAGATAAGATTAGGATTTAACTCGCGAAGCTCTCCGACTGATAATCCATATTTATCCATTGTTCCATATTTAAAGTTTTCCACGACCACATCACAATGTTTTGCAAGATCTTTTATGATTGATTGACCTTCAGAAGTTTTTAAATCACAAGTTAATGAAAGTTTTCCTCGATTAGTAGAGTAAAAATAAGATGCGTTTCTTTGGTCATCATTTTTGTTCCATGGTGGTCCCCATTTTCTCGTACTATCTCCATTAACTGGATGCTCAATTTTAATTATTTCAGCACCATAGTCAGCTAATAGTTGTGTTGCCCAGGGTCCAGCAAGCACTCGACTTAGGTCCATAATCCTTATTTGCTTTAAAATTTTATCACCCATTAGCTATTGGCCGATTATTATCAGAAATCCATTCACTCCAGGAGCCAGGATATAATTTTGGTGATGCTAGACCAGCTAACTCTGCAGAAATAGACAAATGGCATGCGGTTACACCAGATCCACACATCACGGCCCATTCAGCATTGTCATTGATTTGGTATTTTTTCCATATTGCTCGAATCTCAATAAGATTTTTCCACACCCCATTTTCTTCGAGAAATAAAGTGAAGGGAATATTAATAGCGCCTGGTATATGACCAGCTATTCTGTCAATAGGCTCTTCAATACCTCTATAACGATTCTCATCACGGGCATCTATGAGTAAAAATTTTTTTGACTGTTTTATCCATTTATTTATCAGCTCAGCTGTCCATGTCTTATCTTCATTTAATACAGGTACAAAGTTACCTGGTTCGTAGTTTGATATTGAATTATCAATGGGAAAATTACTTTTTTCCCATTCTAGGTAGCCACCATCAAGAACTGATACTTTTTCATGACCGAGCCATTTAAGAAGCCACCATAACCTTGATGCAATTGATCCATTATTGTGGTCATATACAATTACATGCGTTAATTTATTTATACCCCATTCCCTTAACTTCCCAGATATTGTATTTACGTTTGGTAGTGGGTGCCTGCCTGAAGATTCAGTAATATTTCCTGCTAAATCCTCATCTAGATCAGCGTAGATAGCTCCAGTAATATGACTTTTATCAAAGAGTGCTTTCCCTTCATTTTTGTTAAATAACGAAAAGCGCGTATCAATAATTCTAATGTTGATATCATTAATTTTTTGATATAAATCAGATACTGAGATAATGGGACTTTTTGGTTGCATATTCAAAAAAAATACGATAAATAATGTCTAAATTTAACTACCAAAGTATACTCTCATAATCGATAGAATTTAAATAAATATAAGAGGATTCGGAGTGAAAAAGATTATTGTAGGTCTCAAAAGAGTAATCGACTATAACGTCCGCGTAAGGGTTAAAAGTGATCAATCGGGCGTAGAAAAAGATGGCGTAAAAATGAGTATAAATCCATTTGATGAAATTGCACTTGAAGAGGCACTAAGAATAAAAGAAAAAGGTTTAGTAGACGAAATAGTCGTTGTGTCCATAGGTAACGATGACTGTCAACAGCAATTGAGAACAGGTTTAGCAATGGGTGCTGATAGAGCGATATTAGTAGAAGCACCTCAAGACCTCTACCCTCTAACGTTAAGCAAAGTGTTGCATGAAATTGTAAAAGATGAGCAACCTATGATTGTTTTACTAGGAAAACAAGCCATCGATAATGATAACAATCAAGTTGGTCAAATGTTGGCCGCACTCTGGGATCGACCACAAGCTACATTCGCGTCAGAAATAAATATCAATGAAAATACAGCAACAGTTACAAGAGAAGTAGACTCTGGTCTTGAGACAATTGAAATAGATTTACCTGCAGTAATAACTGCAGATTTGAGGCTAAATGAACCTCGATACGTAAAATTGCCTGACATTATGAAAGCTAAGAAAAAACCACTTGATAAAGTCAGTTATGATGAAATAGTCAATTCAAATACAACAGATTTAGCACCATCGCTAACCGAATCTCCTCCTCAGAGAGAAAAAGGCATAATGGTAGAGAGTGTGCCAGAGTTGGTAAATGAGCTTAAAAATAAAGGATTATTATAATGAACAAAATTTTAATTATTGCAGAACATGATGGCAATGAAATTAACAGCAGTACATTGAAGTGTGTTTCATGCGCTAAAGATATAGAAAGCGCCAATATTGATATAGTAATTTGTGCGCATGACGGCGCTAATATTGCTGAAGCAGCATCAAAAATTGATCATATCAATTCGGTAATATTGATTGATAACGAAGCTAATGAAAACATGATTGCAGCAGTTATTGCACCTCAGATCATATCTATGAGTGAAGCGTATACCCATATATTTGGACCCTCAACTACATTCGGTAAAGACTTAATGCCAAGAATTGCGGCTCTATTAAACGTAAATCAAATCAGCGATATCATGGAAGTAATAAATGCTTATGAATTTAAACGTCCTATTTATGCAGGTAACGCAATAGTTTCTATTAAGGCATCAACTGATAAAAAAGTAGTTGGAACTATCAGGACAGCGTCATTTCAAGATGCACAAACAGACAATAGTGCTGAGATTCATAATCATGAAATTTCTGTCGATCTTCCTACTCATACCAGATTTAAATCACTGCAAACGGGTGAATCAGATAGACCTGACCTACAAACAGCTAAAAAAGTTGTTTCAGGCGGAAGAGCACTTGGTAGCGAAGAAAATTTCGAAATTATATATCAGCTTGCTGACACCATGAATGCTGGGGCTGGTGCTTCTCGTGCGGCAGTGGATGCTGGATATGTGCCAAATGAAATGCAGGTTGGTCAAACAGGAAAAATCATCGCTCCAGACTTATATTTAGCTATTGGAATATCAGGTGCTATTCAGCATTTAACAGGCATTAAAGATGCGGGTACAATTGTTGCTATAAATAAAGATGAAGAAGCGCCGATATTTGAGATCGCAGATATCGGCCTTGTTGGAGACTTATTTGATGTTATCCCTGAGTTAGAAGCAGAATTAAAAAATTAAAATTAGAGGCTGGATAGTATAGATTCTGCCGTACTGATATCAATATTACCGGGCTCGTCAATAAGCAGTTGTGTTATTTTAGAATCCTGTGCAACTAATGCGTATCTCCTGCTTCTAATACCCATCCCAAAAGCCGTGCTATCCGCTTCTAGACCAATTTTTTTTGTATAATCGCAATTCCCATCACTAATCATCAAGATCTCATCTGGAATATTGTGACTTTTCGCCCACGCACTCATCACATAAATATCATTAACAGCTAAGCAGGCAATTTGATCTATACCTTTTGAATATATCTCATTCTGATTGGAAATAAATCCCGGTAGATGTTTCATCGAACAGCCTGGTGTAAATGCTCCTGGTACAGCAAACAGTAATACATTCTTATTACTAAATAATTCCTCAGAATCTATTTTTGAGGGCTGATCATCTTTCATTATATTGAATATGCCTTCAGGCATCGTATCTCCAATTTTAATAGTCATCTTTTTTTCTCATTATGTTTAGTATTCGTTTTCAGCAATATGAACAACAAGACCATCCAAATCATCATTAACTTCAATCTGGCATGTCAATCTACTGTTATCCTTTCTTTCATAGGCTGCATCAAGCATGCTATCTTCCATATCATCCATTTCCGGAATTTTGTCTATCCACGAATGATCTATGTAGGCATGACAAGTTGCACAGGCGCATGCACCTCCACACTCAGCAGGAATTCCATCAATATCATTATTTACCGCACCTTCCATTACGGTATATCCATTATCGACTTCTGCTTCGTGCTTTTCTTGGTCTTTTGTAATGTATATTATTTTTGCCATATTAATAGTTTACCTTTCATCTTCTAAGGTAGATTAAATTTTAAGGTTGTTACTAGAGAAGCTAACTAATTACTATATTCTAGCCGATTGCTCTCTTCGTTTTTTTAGATCTTCTAGTTGTTTCTTTGCGGCTGCTTCTGCAAGCTCTATTTGCCTATTACGCTCAATATCACTCTCTATTACAGATATCCATTGACCAGATATCCTTCTTGATCTATTGGTTTTACTCGCAGCTTTGAAAGCGTCAATCGCATCTTCATATTCTTTTTCGTTATATAGGCACATACCCAGAGAGATTTGTGCGTTATCTGGACTTTTGATTTTACCTTTTTTTAAACCTGCTCTTACAGATTTGACACAATCACCGTACATTGCAAGGTTTAGGTATGCATTGCCCAGACGAAGATCCATTTCACCTTCATCTGAGAGTTTTGCAGCTTCCTTTAATGCAGGAATAGCTTTTTCATCTTCTGATGCCAATGTGAAAGCTTGTGATAATAGACGATAATTTTTTTCATTTTTATCAACACGTCCATTCTTAATTTCTTGATCAAGAAGAGTGGCAGCTTTGTATGGAACCTCAGCTTGCATGTATAGCTGAGCCATTGTTACGAATTCAGCAGACTTTTCTAGCATTTTTTGAGTATGAGCTGCATCGTATGCATAAATTAATTTCTCATCTTCTCCAAGTTCAGTATAAGCACCAGCCAATGAAAACCAGTACCGTTTTTTGGGATAATGCATCAATAACGTTTTTTGAATATCTCTTACTTTACTGAAATTCTCTTGTTGAAAATAAGCAAAATTTAAGAGGACATACCAATCTTCTTTGATTAGTGGCTCTGTATTTGCCCTTTTAGTGGCTTTCTCAAGTTCTGCTCGAGCCGCAGGAATTTCCTCTTCACCCCTAGCTCTTTTAAATGCATCTTGTGCTTTTTCTAAAGCTATTTGTCTCGCTGCTTTTTGTCGTCTAATATCATTCACCATTGCTGTTTCAATTGGTGGAATCATTTCTTTATAACGCTCAAGTTGATAAAGATTTTGTGCATACAAGATGTGAGCGGCAGGTGGCGGATTAGTTTCCAAGCGAAAGTATTGCTCAATCAATGATATTGATTTTGTATAGTTTTCCTCCATTGTATTCAGCTGAGCAAGCGTAAATGTTGTAGTTTTTGCCATTTGTTCTTCAATGGATGGGATTCTGAGCATATCTTCGTAGGCTCTCATTGCTCGAGGATAGTCTTCCATGTTGTAATAAACAAAACCAAGATAGTTCAGTACATTTTGTTGTTCGTATTCAGATAATTTGGAGCTAGATCTTAATGCCGTTAAAATTTTTAAAGCGCCCTCATTGTCTCCTGCCTCCATAATCTCTTGCGCTCTCGTAATTTTTTCGTAAACACTTTTACTTACTGCTTGAGATTTTTTAGTTCTTTGTCCATCGCGTTTATTTCTCTCTTCTCTCGCTCTATCTGCTTCAGTTTGAGCAGATGATTGAGCAAATGACTGCTTCTCAGCAATTGGAGCAATCAATACTAATGATAAAGATATTAAGACAGTGTTTTTTAGAATATTTCTAATCAATCTCATTACAAAATCCTCATTAATAATGTTATAGAGCGTTTACCCTAGTCTTCAATTTTAAATGTTATTCTGGTTCTTACTCCAGGAACCGTTTGTGGTATCCCATCAACCACTCTTGGTTTGTACTTGAACTTTGTTACTGCCCTTGCAGACGATCTCTCAAACAAGGAACTGGTACAGAATTCTGCTACTGGATCAATAACAGTTCCTGCTGGTGTTACCGTAAAATTCATATCACAATATCCTTCAAGATTTCTTGATAATGCACGTGCAGGATAGATTGGCGCGACTCTTACTATAGGAAGATAGTCGCCCTCTGCTATGTTCATACCACCAGGACCACCTATATTCAGGTTATTATTAACAGTTGGTGGTGGTATCGCAATTGTTGGTGCATTAGGATCAATGCTGTCCATATCTTGAGGCGGCATCTCTTGAGGAACCTCAGGTGGTTTTGGAGGTTTTTCAGGAGTTAAATCTTCTGTATTGATATTTTCGTTCCTTCTTACGCGAACGAACTCTAAAAGATGTCTTGCTCTAGGCTCAGTAAGTGCACTTTTACCGGAGGCTATCAATAACTGCATTACAAATAAGAGGCCTACTGTAATTGTTGTTCCAACGATTATAGAGTAAATATACCTTGTGTACATCATTGCTCCTTTATTTATTCGTTATTCGCAGCAATTGAAACATTGAATACACCGGCTTGTCTTGCCGCATCCATAACAACTACCAACATCTCATTGGTGGATTTTTTATCAGCTTGAATAACAACGGATCCTTTAGGGTTTTCTGCGTGCATTCTTTCTATATTGGCTCTTACAGCTCTAGGATCAATCAACCTTCTGTCCATATATATTTCATCATTTGGGCTAATTGCTACTAGGATATTTGCATCTTCAACTCTTTCAGATGTTGGAGCGTCGGGTCTGTTTACGTCAATACCTGATTCTTTAATAAAAGATGCCGTAACAATAAAAAATATAAGCATAATGAAAACAACATCTAACATAGGAGTTAGATTAATTTCATTTTCTTCCTCTTCTTGGTTCATTGCATTATTTTTTCTCATATATTTATCCTTTTCTTAATGATCCATTGTAAGAGAGTCTTCAAGAAATTCAACTTCTCGAGCAGCTCGTCTAGTCAAGATTGTTACAAGGAGGACGCCTGATAATGCTCCTACCATGCCCGCCATTGTTGGAACCGTTGCTTGTGATACACCTGCTGCCATTGCTCTTACATTTCCTGATCCAGAGACAGCCATAACTTCGAATACTTTAATCATACCGGTTACGGTTCCAAGCAGACCAAGAAGTGGGCACAGAGCGACTAATGTTTGTATCATAGGAATAAACTCATTTGTTGCCATTGAGAATTGAGAGATCATGCCATCTCTAATTTGATGAGCATGCCATGATTTTCTCTCTTTTCTTTTTTCCCATTTATTTTTGATATCATTGGCCAATAAAGACATTGTTGTCCTGAAAAATAACAACCTCTCGATTATCAAAACCCACATCAAAAATATTGTAATAGCAATCCATCTAAGAACATTCCCACCCAGATAGAGAAAATCTATTATTGCATCCCAAGAATCTGCTAACCAATACATAAATACTCCTTATTTATAATTATGATGCTTAATCATTAGCCTCAGAATGTTTTGCAATAATTCCGGCACTCTGAGATTGGAGTATGTTGATAATCTTTCTGCTTTGACCGCTCACAACAGTATGAAGAAGTACCATTGGTATTGCTACACAAAGTCCAAGTACTGTAGTCATTAATGCTTGAGAAATACCTCCAGCCATAAGCTTAGGATCACCAGCGCCATACAAAGTAATAACCTGGAATGTCTTAATCATTCCTGTAACAGTACCAAGAAGACCCATAAGTGGAGCAACCGCTGCAATAACCTTGATGAACAGCAAACCTTTTGTCAGGTTAGGCATTTCTTTTAATGCAGCTTCACTTAACTTAAGTTCAACTGTCTCAGTATCTGCACCTTTTGTTTCATCATAAGCAGATAGAACTCTTCCTAGAGGATTATCACTTGATGCAGTTTGACTTGATAATTGAGCAGTAACCTTTTTGCTATCCTTACTCAGAGATAACCATCTCCATATCGCTATAAATAAGCCAACAAGGCCTAGAGCTATAATACAATATCCAACAATTCCACCTTGGTTAATTCTTTCGGTAATTGTTGGAGACTCAACCAATAGTGCCAATATACCACCTCTGGTAACATCTAAGCCGAAACCTACGTAACCGCTAGATTCTTCCATGATATCTTCTGCAGAGTTTGTATACTGAGACTGGTCTGGTTGACGTTGTAGCTCTGTCACATTACCAGTTGTGCTATCGTACTGCAGATATCCATCTTCAAAGACTAAATTAAATACACCAACTCTAACTACATCTGACGTGATTCTTTCGCCATCAGCCGTAGCATATTCTGTTTGATATTTAACTATCTTTCCCTGTTCTGTGATTTCTCTTTGAAGTTCGTACCACAAGCCCTCTATATCTTGTATGGATGCGAGTGTGCTAGCACTTGCCATTTTGCTGCCTAACTCAACTAAGAAAGCTTCACGATTAGGGTACTGGATATTCGTAAGAGATCCATTAAAACGAGTCTGAGCATCACCAGAAACTGTTTGAAGTACTCCAAAAAGCTCTTTTAAAGCACCGAGCCTCTTATCTAATGCGGCTCTTGCATCAACAATTAATTGTTGATTTTTCGCAAAAGTATCTTCAAGTTTTTGACTTTTATCTTCTTCTCTTTTTCTTTCAGCGCGAGAATTATTAAGAAGTCTTTGTTGTTCATTTCTAGCAACCTGAAAACGTTTTTCTCTATTTTGAGCTTCAACAGAATCTCTGGCCTGTCCTTGTTCAATCTGCCTTAACAGCTCAGACATTGAAGAAGCATCTTCTTGTGCGTTGAGCTGGCCGAATGTAAATACCAGCATCAATAATGTAAATATAGTTCTAGTCATTTTAAGAAGCCTCCTTAGCTGCTTGAACAGGAATCAAGAGTAACTCAGGTGCTATAAGCTGCCTGGCCATTCTTAAGCCTTTTCTAATTTCTGAGCGATATTCATCATCAACCACCCATGCATTTTGATCAACATCCCACATTCCAGTAATTGAGGAGTCATCCGATTGAAAATAGAGGCCAATTCTTCCCACTCTGAGCATATTATAGTCTCTCACTCCATAGTCACTTCCTAGATCCAGAGATTGCTTATAAAACTCTGCTGATGATCCGTAGTCGAGTTCTATTTGATATGCTTCCATCACTTTTCTGAATTTTTCAGCGACACTGACATCTGATCTAGACATCAGTGACTTTAATCCATCAATTCGCCCTACACGCTCTTCTTTAAGAAACGGAATGTCTAAAGCTATTGATTGGTCAAGACCATCAATCATTCTTTCCATCAATGGAAAAATTTGCCTGTTTATTACATCAACTTGATCCATAGAAATTTTAATATCTTCAAGAGTCGCTTCTTGACCCTGGACTTGTGCTGTCATAAGGCGATTGTAGACTTTCAAACCATCAATTTCCTTGTTAATCGCACGATATTGATCGGTAAGTGTTCTGGTACCATCAACAGTCTCATTAATTCGCTCTTGAGATGCCTGTGCAAGCTGTAATCTTTTTGCATCTGCTGTCAATACATCATCGACTGTTTGAGCAAACGCTCCCCCATTGACAAGAATTGAGCTAAACATAATTGTTAGCATCACCCTTATTGTCAAAAAATATTTTATGCACCGTTTCATGGGCACTCCTTAAAAGTTTTTTAAAATTAATTTCTAACTACTGTGAATTCACAATTTTCTTTTGAACATTATTATGTTTTTTTTTAAGTATAAATCAAGTTAAAAATGATTATTGACATAATATCTTTACAAATCCTTATTTAACTGATGTAAGGATAGCATAAAAGAAATTTATATCACCAGTTCGATTTTAATTTTTTATTTGCTGCATACCAAGTTCAAGTTTCGCTAATTGAGCCAAATGAACCTCATCAGGACCGTCTGCTAATCTTAGTGTTCGCGCCATTGCCCAAGCAGCTGCTAAGGGAAATTCACTGCTAACCCCTCCTCCTCCATGAACTTGAATCGCTCTGTCTATTACATTAGCTGCCATATTTGGTGCAACTATCTTTATCATTGCGATTTCTTTTTTTGCAATTTTATTGCCGTACTTATCCATCATATCAGCAGCTTTCAGTGTTAATAGTCTAGCTTGATCAATCTCAATTCGTGATTTTGCAATCATTTCTCTTACCACACCTTGTTCAGAGATTTTTTTACCAAACGCTACTCTCTGATTGGATCTTTCACACATTAATTTGATTGCTCTTTCAGCAAGACCAATTAATCTCATACAATGATGTATTCTTCCTGGGCCAAGCCTGCCTTGTGCAATTTCAAAACCTCTGCCCTCACCAAGTAATATATTTTTTTTTGGTACACGAACATTCTTAAATATTATTTCAGCATGGCCATGTGGCGCATCATCATAACCAAATACACTTAATGGCTTTACAATTTTCACCCCAGGAGAATCAGCTGGAACAATTATCATTGATTGTTGAGAATATCTATCAGCATTTAGATCAGTTTTTCCCATGAATATTATTACTTTACACCTTGGGTCCATCGCTCCTGAAGTCCACCATTTATGACCATTAATAATATAATCATCTCCGTCAGCCTGTATTGTAGATTCAATATTTGTAGCATCTGATGAGGCAACATTTGGCTCAGTCATTGCGAAAGCAGATCGAATCTCTCCGTTTAATAGTGGTTCCAGCCATTTTTCTTTTTGTTCTTTCGTGCCATATCTAACAAATACCTCCATATTGCCTGTATCCGGCGCAGAGCAATTAAAAGCCTCAGGTGCCATAAAACTTCTGCCCATTACTTCAGCCAATGGCGCATACTCCAAATTTGAAAGTCCTGCACCATATTCACTATCAGGAAGAAATAAATTCCACAAATTTACTTTTTTTGCCTCAACCTTAATTTCTTCCATTACTGGTGGAATTTTCCAGCGTGATTTAGATGACTCAATCGCCTCGAAATAAACTCGCTCATTTGGATATATGAATTTATCCATAAATACATTAATTTTATCAATTAAAGTATTGATTTTATTGGTATATTCGAAATTCATTGGCCGGTATCCTCATTTTTGATAATTAATTTTATATGTCATTAGCACTTTTATTTTCTTTTAGACGAATTTATGATTAATTTTCTAGCATTTTCTCTAGATATGCAGAACACAGCGTCTGCAAGCTATATTTCATAACAACAAGATGTTGACAACAATCTTTCAATAAAACATCATTAGCAATATTATGAATATTCTAACAAAACAAATAGCGATAATATTAGCAAATCAGTATATCAATCTGGTCTGCCTATCTCTATTATTACTCGTCATAAGGAAAACGGGTTGAGTTAATACTTATACAAAAATATTATTAACCCCGCTTTCAGAAAAAAGAATGTGGGGTTTTTTTTTATAAACTCATTACAAAAATTAAAGGATCATAAAAATGAGAATGTATTCTGAAAAAGATGTAAATCCATCAATACTTGAAGACAAAAAAATAGTAATTCTAGGTTATGGAAGTCAAGGTCGAGCTCATGCTTTAAATCTTAAGGATAGCGGTTTCAATGTTGTCGTTGGTTTGAGGAGAAATGGCGCTAGCTGGGATAAAGCTATATCGGATGGTTTAGATGTTAACGAACCAAATGACGCGGTCAAAGATGCATCCATCGTAATGTTTCTCACGCCTGACATGACGCAAGAAAATATATACAAGAATATAGAGCAATCTATAGAAAAAGATGCTGCGATTGTATTTGCTCATGGATTCAATATTCACTACAAAAGAATCAAGCCTAGAGATGATCTTGATGTTTTTTTAATTGCTCCTAAAGGTCCTGGTGGTCTTGTTAGAAGACAATATAAGGAAGGTCATGGTGTTCCTTGCTTAGTAGCTATAGAGCATGATAAAAGTGGCGAAGCGCTTGATCTCGCCTTAGCTTATGCGCATGGTATTGGTGGAGCCAGAGCGGGAGTAATTGAAACTACATTCGCAGAGGAAACAGAAACAGATTTATTTGGTGAGCAAGCTGTTCTTTGTGGAGGTGCTACTGAACTGGTTGTAGCTGGTTATGAAACGTTAGTTGAGGCCGGATACCAACCTGAGGTTGCTTACTATGAGTGTATGCACGAGTTAAAATTAATTGTTGATTTACTTCATGAGGGTGGGTTAAAGAAAATGCATGAATTCATAAGTGACACAGCAGC
>Ga0066865_10000369_pt1 | contig 12126 bp, 19 predicted proteins | sample ETN01SmetaG_2_FD_66433 | JGI IMG/M metagenome (GOLD analysis project Ga0066865, IMG submission 66433) | Marine microbial and viral communities from oxygen minimum zone, Eastern Pacific Ocean - ETNP2014F12-01SV265 | ecosystem: Environmental > Aquatic > Marine > Oceanic ...
ACCCTGACTTACGCCTTCGGCCTAAGAGGGGGAAGTGCGTCCGACTGTGAGGGAAGGATGCTGTGAGGGAAGGTTTTGAAGTGTGAAATATGTGTAATATGTGACACACTTTTTGATGTGTAAAAAGATTTCGAGAAAAATCTTGCTGTTGAGGACTAAAATACTGATTTTGGGTGACAGGCCCGGTGTCGAGTTCCCTAAAATCGGAAAATAATCTGTGAAAGTTAGAAAATAATCGGAATGTTTTGTGAGCCTTTTCCTAAAAGGCGGGGGAGTCCCCCAACCGCTATGAGATTTGATAGAGGAATGAAAATCGGATGTGAGGGAAGGGTATTTTCCTTACTCTATGTATTTTGAAATTACCGTTCTTTGGCCCATATTACCGTTCTTTAGCCCCTCGGACGACTATTTTGTGGAGAAATTGGCTCGGAGTGGGTTGTTTTTATGGAGAATGTTGGAATTACCGTCCCTTAGCCCCTCGGATTGTTGAAAACTACCGTTGTTTAGCCCACTTCCTACCGTTTCTAAGCCCCTCGGAAATCGTAGGCTTTATTAAGGGTCGAAAATATGTTGATGATATGCCGAAAAGACGCAAACTCGGACAGAAGCACACAGCACTTGTGAGAGCATCAATTATTAGGTTCTTAAACAAGATGGAGTTCGCAACGCAAAAGGAAATTGGCCTCCACTTGTGGGAGGATGATACCCTCCCACTTTCAAGGGGCGAGCGAAGGCGTGTTGGATATACAACCTTGAGAAGCCCTGTTTTCATTTGCTTTCACACGGCTAATGTGGTGGGTGAAAAGGGATATAAACGCCAAGAAACTTTGTGGAAAAATAATCCCGACTATGTTGATTGGCGAACTGCCTATGGAGAAAGGAAGAAGGATTAGATACTTCTTCGGAGAATGGGCTTGTTATGGGCTACGAGGAAATAGAAACGGCTATTGCCGAGTTTATCCCTTTGTTGAAGAAGGGGACAGACCCTAAATTATTCTTGCCCCCTGCTTGTGCTAAACTTCCCAACCATGATTCTAACGACATTCTAAAAGTGCTTTTGAAGCACCATATTCCCATTCAAAAGGAGATAAAACCTGTTTCTAAAAGTGCAAAAATCAACACCAATCGCTATCGAGATGCGATGGGTCGGAGGCAGTATCAAAACACCGTGAAAATCTTGACGGACATTGTTTCTATTGTCAATAATAACCCCGAAGGAATCACTAAAACCGCCATCTTGAAGGAATTAAGGAAGGATGCGAGTTATTGGCGACCCAAAATAACCCTGTGGTTGCTTGACTTGTGTGAAGATGGAGTCATTAAAAGCGACAATAGAAAGGTTGCCTCCCGCTATTATCCTCAAAGTGCTTATGTGAAGAATCGTGAGCGAGAGATTCACCGAAGGATAGGAGAAGCATTGATGGTGCATGGAGAATTAACCATGACTCAATTAGCAATCAAAGTAGGTCGTAATGGCGGTAATAACCGTTCTCAAGTCGTTGAAGCACTCGATGATTTGGAACGAGAAGGGTTCGTGCGTATGGGCGAGCGTAGCCGTTGGAGATGGTCTGCTTGAAAGTAGGTTTGGTTGCCTTACATTGGCCCCCTGATTTTGGAGGGGCAGAACGCTACAATAGTCGTTTAATTGAAGAATTGAACACGCATGGTGTGGAGGCTTATGGCATCACACCACGCCTAATGGAAGATAAAATGGATAATGGAACATCGTATGTGCATCGTATTGCACCGCATGACCCTATCAATCTTGAGCATTCACAAGGGATGAAAAGATGGTTAAAATCCGCATTAGAACATATTGAGGCGGAAAACTATACTCATATTCTTGTTAGCAATTGTCGGACAATTGGTTATCCGTTTGAGGATTTTATCAAGCAAGTTAAGGAATTAGGGATTAAAACAGGCGTTATTCATTTTGATTTGGATAAGCGAATTAGGCTCTTTTTCGAGCAAATGAAAATTAAAAGCGTAAATTGGGAGGCTGTGGAAGAACAAATGATGGAATACATCAAAGGTTGTTTCACCTACGATTCTCCACTTTGGGGAGATAATTTGGGTTATTGGGCTATTGACTCTCCATTGTATTTTAACCCCGATTTTGTCATATCTTGTAGTGAGTGGTCTAATACTTTCATTGACCCATTCAATACTACGCCTTCTTTTGTCCTTCACCCGTTCCTTCCATTAAAAGTGAATCTTGCAGGATGTGAACAAAAAGGGGAAAATAACCTCAAAGAAGTGGACATTACTATGATAAACCCGATGTATCACAAAGGTCGTTCTTACATGGCAGACATTGTGAATGACTATTCTAACAAATGGACATATCGGATTTTACTTGGAGGATATGGTGGAGATAAAGAGGACTTTTTGCGAATGATTCAAGATTCATGGGCTATCCGTGATGGACGAGTGGAGATAATTCCGTATGTGGAGAACATGGAGGATGTTTGGAAATCCACGAAATTGTTCATCTTCCCAAGCCGATTTGAGGGATATGGGATGGCGGCTGTTGAACCTATGGTTCATGGAGTGCCTGTCATGGTTCAAGATTACCCCTCCATCATGGAGGCGGTTGGAGATTCTGCACTTGTGCATGAGTATAATGGAGAAAGTAAAGAATGGATTGAATCTATTGAAGAAATCCTCTTTGATGATGAAGAATATGGAGAATATCAGCAAAAGGGTTATGAACGAGTTCAACAATTGAAAGATAGGGAACAGGCGGAAATAACCGCTTTTATCGAGTTTTTGGAGAAGTTAGTATGAAGACAGCATTGATTACAGGCGTTAATGGAATGGACGGAAGCCACTTGGCAGATTTACTCTTGGAAAAGGGATATGAAGTATTTGGTGTGGAAAGAAGGTCTTCTGTGAAGAATCGCACCAATACTGCCCATCTTGAAAGGAACGAACATTTCCACTTTTTGACGGCAGACCTTACCGACCAAAACTCCCTATTTAGGGCATTACGGGATTCTCGCCCCGATGAAGTGTATAATCTTGCTGCACAATCCTTTGTTGGTTCTTCGTGGTCTATTCCTAAGCAAACAAGTGATGTGAATGGCATCGGTGTCCTTAGAATGCTTGAAGCGATTCGTGAATATGAACAAGAAACTGAACGGAAAGTCAAGTTTTATCAAGCCTCCACAAGTGAGATGTTTGGACAAATGGTGGAGAATCCTTCAAAGGAAACAACCCCATTTTATCCTCGTTCTCCATACGGTGTAGCAAAACTCTATGCTTATTGGATGGTAAAGAATTACCGAGAATCCTATGAGATGTTCGCTTGTAATGGAATCTTGTTTAACCACGAATCCGAGCGAAGGGGTATTGAGTTTGTGACTCGTAAGATTTCAAACGGTGTCGCTAAGATTCATTTAGACCTCTCCGACAAAATCATGCTTGGCAATCTTGACTCAAAAAGAGATTGGGGATATGCGCCCGATTATGTGGAAGGTATGTGGTTGATGATGCAACAAGATGAACCCGATGATTATGTCCTCGCTACGGGAGAATCATATTCAATTCGAGATTTTTTGGAAATTGCATTTGACGAAATCGGAATCACCGATTGGGAAAAGTATGTCGGTCAAGACCCACGATTCTTCCGACCTGCGGAAGTGGATGTGTTAAGAGGCGATGCAACCAAAGCGAAAGAAATCTTGAATTGGACACCAAAAACCTCTTTTGACGACTTGGTGAGAAAGATGGTGAGGAACGACATCGCATTGATTCAGCAAAAATTAGGTGGTCGTCTATGAGTGATTGGCGCATTTTGAAAGACAAGAATGATTTGTATTTCTCTCCATACAACATTACTTGGGAAAACGAAAGGTGTGTGGAGTTAGCCCTTGCTTTTCGATGGATTGAAGAAAAAGAAGCCTCAAACATCGTTGAAATCGGGGCAGTAATGCCTTACTATGACGAAAACCCCTATACACCCGATATAGAAAAAATAATCTTCACGCATGATGTGATAGACCCTTACGATGAAAGAGCCACTATTCGTGATTTCATGGAGAATCACGATTTGTCCATGAAGAATGTCCTTTCAATTTCCACTATTGAGCATATTGGAACGACAGATTATGATGGTAGCGGGGAACGACAACAAGTTTATGATGAAACATTAGCCCATATTGCCCTTGAACAAATCTTGAATCAAAGTTCCTCTTGTTTTGTCACCATTCCTGTGGGATATAATCATGGTCTTGATACATGGTTGGAAGAAAACTTACATCGTTTGAAATGTTTTGGCTATCGCAAGACCAAACATGGTTTTGACATGAGTGGTGAAACATGGCCTCCCGAATTATTAGTCGAGTGGGAATACCATCCCGAAGTGAAATCCATTTCCGATTATGAGTATCGCCATCCATTCCCCAAAGGCAATTTCGTTCTGTGTATTGAGGGGTGGAAATGAAAATAATCACCCTTGCAGGTTGGCGCAGACCCGACTATTTCGCAGAAGTAGTGGAGTCACTTGAGAATGCCGAAGGAATCGAAGATTATCATATTTTGGTGAGCCTTGATGGGGGTTATCCAAATAGGCAAACAGAAATGGTAGCAATTTTGCGAGAATCCACTTTGAATTACGAAATCTTCGCCCATGAAGAAAATCTCGGTTGTGCAGGGAATACAGGATTCATTCTCAAGAAGGGATTTGAAAGAGCAGACCGAGTAATTCATTTTGAAGATGATACAATTCTCCATCCCGACTGTTTGCGATTCTTGGAACACAATTTGGAAAAATACGAAGATAATGAGCATATTTTCTCAATTACAGCCTTCACCATTCCAAAATGGAACGATATTTGCTTGGACGGTGATTGGTTAGAACCTAATTTGGTTGGAGTCCGTGATAGGTTCACTTGTCACGCATGGGCTACATGGAAACGAGTTTGGGACGAGATTACTATGTGGTTTGGTGTGGCATTCAAAGATTCAATGCCCTCTCCAATCCCTCAAGGTGATGATTTTCTCGACCATGTGGAATTAACGGATAAGGGTTCTTGGGCGAATCCAATGGCTCATTATTGGCGAAGGGGTCGCTTGGAGATTTGCCCCCACACATCCTTTTCTCAAAACATTGGTAGGCATGATGGTTGGAATACTTACGATGGGGTCTTCTTTACCGAGATGGACACACCGATGTTCCGACCCGAACAAAGAGTGAAGGATTTTGACAATTATTTCGTGGACGATTATTTGGAGGATTTGAATTGAAGATTTCGATTGGCTTACTATCTTGGAAGAGAGTTTCTAACATTCGTCAAATTGTTGATGAATACATTTTCCATGACGACCTCATTGATGAGATTATTATTTGGAATAACAACCCCGAAGAACACATTGAGTTTGGCGAGGGCTACGACATCGTGAAAGTCATAAATTGTAAAAATCCCGAAGATTTTGGTTTAATCACCCGATTTTGCACCGGGGGCCTCTCGAAAAACCCTCTAATTGTTCTTCAAGATGATGATTTTATTTTGCCTTATGACTCCTTAGTGAAACTACGGGATGAGTGGATTAAGAACCCTAAGTGTTTTCACACCTTTTTCGGAAGAAGCCCAAACTTCATCAACGAATATGCTATTGAGATAAAGGAAGGAAAGGCGGAGATTTGCGGAAGATGTTATGCCATAGACCGTAAATTGTGTGGTTTAATTCTCCATGAGTATTGGAATCTTACGGAAGATGAAAGGCAATTGATTCACACCAAAGGAGATGATATTTTGGCTTCGTATGTTGTGACCCATTATACAGGACATTTACATTCAGTTCACGATATTCCCTATATCCAATTAGATGAATCTTACGCATTACACTATGGGAAAAGCAGACCTATGAAACCTCTAACTGAACAACATGGAGAAGAAATGGAAGAGTGGATTCAATTTAGAACCCAAATGATGAGATTTTGTAAGGAAAGGTTCAATGGCCTCCAATGAAGGTATAAATACCTGTTCGCCAAATATCCAACCATGAGCCTAATGATTAACATTCAGCGTGGCAAAGAGTTTAATGACGAAGCAGAAGTTTTGGATTGGTTTTCCGAAAATGGATTTGGTATCGGTGATGAACACCTTACACATGATAGTGGAGGGCGCATTGGCTATGCAGTTTATGAGTCCGTTAATTCCACGATTTTTACCGAAGATAATGATGTAGGATTATTCACAGAACACATTATCGAGTATATTCGCACATTAACCGAGTTTGACACAATCACCGTAAAAGAAGATGCCGAAGATACGGAGTTTGTCTTTTTGGGAAATGCTATTGAGTTTTTGACCTATTGGGATGAAATGGGCGAAGAACAATAGATTGAAATAAGTGTATCTCAATGATACCTTATGGGTGATGTTTGCCTCATTGGATTGATGATTTTCATATTTGGCTTGGCATTTGGTGACGACCAAAGCATTTATTAACTTGAATCTTTTCGCACCAATTATGAGCGAATACTACTTGGGCGACCCTTGTTATGTGATACCTGACGATGAATGGAGTGATTTCTGCCACATCATGCGTGATGATGGAGAAGATTTTGAATACAAGGATGAAACCTGCCGAGTAATCAAAACAGGAGGGGATGGCGACTTTGGTGGCCTTTCCGTTGATGCAGGGATTATTGGTGTAATCCCCGTTTCTCTATGCGACCCTCAATCATTGAAAGACACCGTTCCAAATCATGCACGATTGATTAACAATTTCGCCACTTTAGAAGCAGATTATGGAATCATCATTATTGATGGAGAGGCCATCAATGGACTACAATGCGAATGCAGTTATTGTAATGGCAGGGGCGAATGGTATTACGAAGACCAAATGAGTTATTGCGATTCATGCGGTTGTCCCGTTGGTTCATCTTGTGTTGAATATGGTGAAAATGGCGAATACTGTTCTTCATGGTGCAAAGAAGAACGAGAACCCGAAGATGAGGATTGACCGAATCGTATAAATACCTGTTGAATTGAGATGATATTATGGACAACACACCGAAGGTTAAAATCAAGGGAAACACTATCAAAAAGCGACCTCAATATCAAGGTCATTTACCCGATTCTCGATGGATGCTTTATGCACAATATCGCCCTCTTTACGAAACCGCAAAGATTCGCAAAGATTATCACAATCTTTTGTCGGGGGCTTTTGCAGATAATCACCCCATTCTCTATCCGAAGATTGCTTCAATGGGCATAGGCTCGTTCAATGGCAAGATTTTGAACCTTCTCATTAAGGATTTTGTGAAACAAAACGGCCCACAAATGGGAAACACCGCTTCCATGACCCGACTTGTGAATGGAATCTCGCTCTCTTACGAACAAGTAGCCGAAAATCTTGCTCAAATGGCGGATTTTGCATATTTCAATCCAAATGTCAAGTCCGTCCGTAAATCTTATCAAAATAGACGAAGCATTTACGAATACTACGCTGACCTGCCTCCACACCCTGCCCTCCATAATGGCTACAATGCGAATTACACCAATTATGAAGCATTCCGCCATTGGCTTTCGTTTTTGGGTGGTGGCGATATTAACAACGGCCTAAGCCTTGTTCGTGCCATGCCGACATTGATTGTTCAACAGGCTAAGATTTTGAAATCCATGATTAAGAACCGTGAAGTCGAAGAACCCACACTCATTCGTGATGCTATGATTAACCAAACCATTACAGGTGTTGCAGATGCTATGGCGACTTATCGGCATGAGGATATACCTTCCAATTTCCACAATCTATGCCTTCAAGTGTTGCGTGGTGTGAGTTATCGCAATCGTTGGTTCACATGGGAGGAATTGGAATCCACCGACACACTTACAGACGCTCAAAAAGACCGCCTTCGTGATGCAGTAAAGCATTCCATCAGCCAAGCAGAAATGAAAATAAGGCTCATGGAGAAATCTTTGACTTGAGCAAACTTGATATACCCGAACCCTTTGGGACAGCGCATGAACGGAGAAAAAACATTCACCAAAATGATGTTTCAATCCGAAGAACCCGTTCATCAATGTTGTGGCGAGGGAATGTGGTTCGTTGCCCATGAAACTACATGGGGTGGCGAAGAACCCGATTTTGAGAATCACTACGAGTCGCTTGACGACCATTGGGTTTGCGGGACTTGCCTTATTGAAAAGCCAAGTCGCAGATACCGTGATTGGTTCGGCAGGGGCGATACCGATGTTGAAGTCCACGAACACATTGAGAATCATGGAGAGCCATTGAAAGTCATGTTTAATGACTACATGGCTTGTTTGGTTTATCCCGATGCCGTTCTCGTTTTCGGCTATGATGGCAACGAGTATTGCCACGCCTTCGGCTTCCAAACCCCACCGACTGACATTTACCCACTCAACCTCCGCATTCGTGAGGAAATTGTCTTGATTTCCGATGAAGAAGAGTGAAGCATTTATTAACCCGTTTTGATACTCTTTGGACATGGGTAAAAATCTCCATGCAATTGAGTGCGCTTGTTGCGATGCCTTGATTTATTACAATTCGCCTGTTTGTGGGGTGTGTGGTAATCGTGAATAAAGGGACATGGCGACAGCGCATGATGGATTTATTTTTGAGGGGAGAGCGAAGGCCAAAGCCTCCGCAAATCTCCGAATTACAAAAGAAACTATCGAAAGATAGGGTGAACCTTCAAGGATTGGGCGAGGAAGAATGAGAAGATTTTTGAGCCGTCTAACGAGTCCGATTTTCGTTCCACTACGAAGATTCGTAGTTTGGGGCGATAACAAGTTTGGCACTTGTGATATGAAATTGAGCATTGAGCCTCGTTTTCAAGACCACCCCTTGAGAGGTTTTGCAGACATAGATGAAGGATTGGGTGAACAAGAATGAGTGGGAAATACAAAGTCCGATTTCATTTAGGGAAAGGGTCGAATTATCGTCATTGGCAAGTGATTTCTCCCAAAGGCGATAGGACTTTCTATGACCCCGAAGAAACCTTTATTTTCATGGAGAATGCCCAATTGCACAATAACTGTAAAACTGCCCAACAGATTTATGCAGGTCGAAACAAGACCGTTTGTGCGTGGATAATTTGTGATAATTTGGAAACAAAATCCCTGCTTAGTTATCTATTTGCGCCAACACCCTCTCCCGAAGGAAAAACACAGATACATTACAATCCACGACAGAATCCTCATTGGATAGAAAACGGAGAAAATGTTGATTTCAAGAGATATAAAAGGCTATTTACACATGAAGACCGAGTTCTTGTGGAGGGTTGATTATGTCGGAAGCCGAAATTATACATTCCCTTTACCATGTCAAATACGATTGCCGAAGGCTTTGTCAAAAATGCGGGGCTTACAATTGGTATGATTTGAAAGAAACCGAACATTTGCTTTGTTTGGATTGCGGCCATCAAGAACCCATGTGAAAATCATCACTTCACACCCATTATGAGCGAATCTTTGATATACGGTAAGTTATCGGGTGTGTTTCATGCTTGTTTTGAAGATACGCATTGAAAGTGAAGAGTGGATTTACGAAGAATGGGTTGAGCAAGATTGAGAACATTCAAATACCTGTTCGGCATATTTTGATAATATGGCAAAAGCAGGGATTGTTTGGTCTTGCCCTCAATGTAATGAGGAAACTCGTTTCAAAGGGCTGTGTCGCACTTGCACGGAATATGATGATACGGGACAACCTATCAAACCTGTTCACCGAGTCCGTTTGAATCACACCCCCACAGAACATCATCGGGTTGGAAAAAGGACAAAGGCCGACTTTGTTAATTCACGAAGAAGGCAACCCACGAAAAAGCAGTTAGACCAAATCAAGGATATGCTCAATTCCCAATCAAAAGAAATTGTTGGGGCTGATGAGGAAGATGATTTTCGACCTATTGGACAAGGAATTACTGACGATGCCGTAGGAGGCGAGGAAGAATGAAGAAAATAGTAGCATGGGCAATCGAACTAACAGACGATGATGGAAACACATACACAAGCGCAGATATGCCCGATTATGTTTCACAAGTAATTGACGATTGGTTAAGCACTTTGGAGGGGGAAAATTGAGCGAATTGATTGTTGGCATGATTGGGATGGTTATGCTTTACGGACTTGGACGAGTCCTTTACCCCGACCCACCCCATAAAACGATTCAACAAGAGTTAATCAAGATGGGAGATGAAAAGCATGAAGAATGAATGGAATTGGATGCTTGATATTCGCCCACTAAAAGAAGAAAAAAGACCTGCTGAAATGCCTTATTTTGGCGAGTTTATTGGTGAATGAGATGAAAAACATTGTGTCTTTGTTTGATGGCATTTCCTGTCTTCAAATTGCCTTGAATCGTTTAGGCATCCCTTACGAAAATTACTATGCTTCGGAAATTGATAAGCCGTGTATTACCATCACGCAGAAGAATTATCCCTCCACAATTCAGTTAGGAAACATTTGCGACCTTGATAAATCGCATTTCCCTTCCGAAATTGACCTCTTTGTGGGTGGCTCTCCCTGTCAAGGATTTTCGCTCATGGGAAAGCAGTTAAACTTCAATGATTCACGAAGCCAATTATTCTTTGAGTATGTTCGTTTGTGGAAGGTCTTGAAACCAAAATACTTCATCTTAGAAAATGTGAAGATGCGACAAGATATTCAAGATGCGATTTCCGATATTATGGGAGTGAAACCAATTGAAATCAATTCTGCGCTCTTTTCGGGTCAAAATCGAAGGCGTTTGTATTGGACAAACATTCCAAATATCGAACAAAAAATTAGCCAATCTGTTGCGTCACTTGGCAAAATTACGGGAAAAAGCCTCTTAACGGACAAAAATTACGAAATTGCTACCGTTAGGAAAGGAACACCAAGACAAATCGTGAAACCTGCAACGGACAAACTTCCTTGCCTAACTGCTTCATATTACAAGGGAATAAATGCTGATGGAAGGCCGGGAAAAGCCAAGTCCTTCGGAGATTACGAAAGAGGCAAGATAGAAATGCTCTCACCTGTGGAGTGCGAAAGAATGCAAACTGTTCCCGAAGGATATACCGAAGGTGTAGCAAAAACTCACCGCTACAAGGCATTGGGTAATGGATTCACCGTTGATGTGATAGCCTTTATCTTATCATGTATTCCTTGAGTAATCTTCATATACTCGAATGCCTACCCGCAAACATGGCAGACACTACGACCCGATTCCATGTCGGAGAGATTTATACCATTGAAGCACACGGAATGGGTGGATGGAACACCTACGAATTAGAAGTCAAAAAACTTACTCCACAGTATGTGGTATTCAGTTATGATGCGAAAGCCGTTTGGTCGAGAGATGAAAATGGAGAAGTCGTGAAAAACACTTTCCGAAATAAGAAGTATTATTCATCTTACGATGATGCGGAATATGTCGTTATCACTACCGAGTTCCAAAGGAAGGGTAGCAACATTGAACCAACCATCCGTGCAGGTGTTTTTGACCTTCAACGCCAAATCCCTATCAGCGCATTATCTGTTCGTTGAGTAATGGGCCAAACATTTACATACCAATTAGGGCCATACCGAAGGTATGAAGAAAATCCGAAATGTTCTTTCGCTCTTTGATGGGGTCTGTTGTGGCAAACTTGCTCTTGAGAGGGCAGGGATTAAGTTTGACAATTACTACGCCTCCGAAATAGACCCTGTGTGCATCGAGATTGCCGAGAAGCACCATCCTAACATCATTTCATTAGGTGATGTGGAGAATTGGCGTGATTGGGACTTAGAGGACATTGACTTGATTATGGGCGGTTCACCGTGTCAAGGCTTTGCCTGTCAAGGGCTTCAATTAAACTTTGACGACCCACGAAGCAAACTGTTTTTCACAATGGTCGAAATCATTGAGCATTACCAACCGAAATACTTCCTTTTGGAAAATGTCGGAATGAGGAAACAATGGCAAGATATTATCACTCAATACATGAAGGTTGAACCTGTTCACCTTTGTTCATCTCTTGTGTCTGCACAGACACGGAAAAGGATTTATTGGGCAAATTGGGAAATTACGCCACCAAAAGACCGAAAAATCCATCTCGGCACAATCTTAGAAGACCAAAACTTCCCAAATCCCGCATCCATCAACGGAAGAAAAATCAACCCCGCTACG
>Ga0066865_10000375_pt1 | contig 12091 bp, 10 predicted proteins | sample ETN01SmetaG_2_FD_66433 | JGI IMG/M metagenome (GOLD analysis project Ga0066865, IMG submission 66433) | Marine microbial and viral communities from oxygen minimum zone, Eastern Pacific Ocean - ETNP2014F12-01SV265 | ecosystem: Environmental > Aquatic > Marine > Oceanic ...
TGGAATTGAGTCTGAGTCCAACGTTAGTCTTGCCATTTGGTCTGCATGGTCCATCATCCTCTCAAGGGACCGTGCAAGGTTTGCGTACTCGACACCCTGCTTCCTACTAATTCCCAGTGATTTTACAATCTGCGAAGATGAGAGCATCGAGCCTACTTGCCTCTCAATCAGATACTGCAGACCATCCACCTCCCTTTCCCTCTCATCGTGATCTGATATCAGATCGGTATCTGCTCCTTGGAGTGCCTCTATGATGTCTCTAACTAGAGAGGAAAGGAGAAGATACATGCGATTTAGGCTGGCGCTCAGTGGCAATTCTCCGGCATTTAGCAAGCTAATCAATCGAGAATGTGAATCGCCCTCTTCTCCTATCTCAAAACCCCTAGTGGATCTCAGGAAGCGTCGGATTTCGTTTCGTGTTTTTCTTTTCATATCGGACTTGCTTTTGATCACAATCTCCTGGACCCCTGAGATATAGGCCCCCATGAGATGATCGTATAGAGCGCCTGGGGGAAGTCCGTCCAAATCAATCGTGATCTCCGTCCTTTGTTCTTCTGAGTCTTCGAGAGGGGAGAGCATCAGTTCTCCGCTGGACCTCCAGTCGATTCTGATGCTGTCACGAGAACCGAGGTTGTTTGCAGAAACCCATGGTTTTGGCAGGGAGAGGGTGTATGTTGCGCCTCCAGTTAGTTGCAATCTTCGGACGTCTTGTTCGCCTGGGCCGATGGGCATGAATTCGTGTATCTAATTATTAATATATAGATTACGCTACTTCTCTATGATATACCATCCTGTGTCCGGGACGTCCATGGAAGGAGTGATGTGGCTAGTACTGATTCTGTCATTGATTGTTTGTGCCTACATGGCTTGGAACATCGGAGCAAACGATGTTGCCAATGCTATGGGGACATCCGTGGGCTCGAGGGCCCTGACTCTGAAGCAAGCGGTCATTATTGCAGCCGTCTTCGAGTTCTGCGGGGCCTTCTTCGCAGGGGATGCGGTGACGGACACCGTTCGAAAGGGGATCCTCGTCGTTGACTTCGAAACAGTCACCAATGAATTCGCCAATGACCTGATGTACGGGTTCATCGCGGCCATGATGGCAGCTGCCATATGGCTGACCACGGCTACCAGGCTGGGCCTACCGGTCTCCACCACTCACAGCATAATCGGCGGGATCATCGGAGTGGGGCTTGTTCTAGAGGTCCAGCACGACACTGAGCTGATCAACTGGGAGAAGACCCAGGAGGTAGTCATGTCATGGGTCGCCAGCCCACTGATGGGAGGACTATTGGCATTCGGAACGTTCTGGATAGTCCGCGAGACCATCCTCGAATCGAGCAACCCTGAGGAGAGGTCGAGATGGCTCGCCCCGATCATGGCGATCCCCACATTCTTCGTGCTCGGTATCGCCCTTCAGTTCAAGGCTCTGAAGGGTTTCTTCGCAAGGGCGGAGACCAATGGCTGGATAGACGACAAGTACGACTGGATCCCCGTCAAGGAGAACGGTACATTTGACCCATTTACACCTTCTTGCCCATCTGACGCTGAAATAATCACCGATGAATGTTTGAATGCAATATACGAAGGAGCTTGGGTTCCAATCAACTCAATAATCCTCGCATTCATCATCGCAGTGATAGCATCAGGAGTTCTTGCGTACGTACTGAGGAACTACGAGTTCAAGGGCGAGGAAGATGGCTTCCATGGTGTCGAGCGAATATTCGTATGGCTACAGGTAATCACCGCAGCATACGTCGCTTTCGCACATGGGGCTAACGATCGTTCCAATGCCATAGGGCCGATGGCTGCGGTCTACCAAGTCATATCCAGCGATGGGGTACTGGCCGCCAAGGCAGACGTACCAGTTTGGTTGGTCCTACTCGGCAGCGCTGGAATAGCGATAGGCGTTATGACCTGGGGCTGGAGGGTAATGGACACCATAGGGCACAAGATCACCGACATCACTCCAACCAGGGGTTTCGCAGCAGAGTTCGGTGCTGCTACCACCATCCTGATTTTCTCCATGCCATTCCTGGCCGTTCCCGTTTCGACCACCCACACCCTAGTTGGAGCAGTGGTGGGAGTCGGTCTCGCGGGCGGGGCCAAGGCCGTTGACTTCAGGGTGTTCGGCAAGATCGTTTCCTCATGGGTTGCAAGCCTACCTGCAGCTGGTTTCGGATCGATAGCGATCTACGTTGCCTCCGGTTCTGACCCGATCAAGCTCCTGGTCATCATCCCGATAGCCTTCGCGATCGTCGCGTACGTGATCTGGGCCACCTGGGACGAGGAAATCCACGTCGAGGACGCCCTGTCCGATGCCGGTAGTGCGGACAACAAGGGAGCACCGACTCACTTCGAGCTCTTCCACGCACACGCAGTTGCCGTGGAGGAGACGGTCGGACACATGCTCAGCGCGGTAAATGCCGCTGCGGATGGGGACGACCCGGAGGACTACATCACATCGACGGTCGAAGCAGAGCTCAGGGCAGACGAAGTGAAGAACGACATCAGGAGAAGGCTCGGAGCCGGGCAGATATCCGTCCTACAGGGCAAGGACGAGTTGTTCAGGATGGTTTCCAGGCAGGACAGGATTGCGGACTATGCGCAGAACGTCGCCGAGCAACTATCCTTCAGGGAGCTGTTCGTCGACAAGGAGGCTCGGAGTATGCTCAAGGAGATGGCAGAGGCCGTTGCTAAGACCACTTCCCTCTACGAGGACGCTGTCTCCCAGCTCAAGGACGTGGCCCTTTCGGGTTACACCAAGGCGGGGAGGGACAGGCTCGGGGAGTTGATCGACGAGGTCAACCTGGCAGAGCACGAGGCGGACCTGGTTGAGAGCAAGGCCGCTGCCTACGTATTCAGCCATGGCGAGGACGCCCCGCTGGCTGCTGTGCACATGTACAGGGTCCTGCAGAGGATGGATGACGTGGCGAACGCATGCGAGAAGGCCGCCAACGGTCTGCTGTCCGTCGTCTACAACTAGTCGGTCCACCCGCACTTCTCGGCGAAGGCCGAGGGGCCCATATCCTCGATCTCGTCGAGGGTGGGCTTAGTTGCCATCCAGGCAAGCTGTGCGACTGCTATCCCCGTCACCAGGTCGAACAGGTAGTGCTGCTTGGTGGTCAGGATGCTGATGCAGAGCAGGGCCCACTCTACCCAGAGCACGACCAGGAAGAGGTTCCAGGCGCTTGCCTCCGCGGCCCTCCTCGATGCCCATACCGTCATCAGGCGTGCGAGCAGGTAGGAGTGGACGATGTGCAGGCTCGGCCATGCGTTCCAGGGGTTGTCGGAGAAGTGGATGAACTCGAAGAGCACGGACTCCCACCCGTTGAGGGAGTCCCAGTCGATCTGGTCCCTCATGTCTATCTCGGCGGGGAGCAGTAGGAAGATGGCGCAGCAGAACGCGGTTACCATGATCAGGGTCTGCATGCCGACCGCGAGCTCCGCGTGCCCCCTCTCATCCCGGGGGCAGAGTATCAGGGTGGCGGGGTAGAAAAGGTACAGCAGGGTGTAGGGGAGGATCATCCAGTTGACGACCGGGAGCTCGCGGTCCAGGGCGATCTCCGGGTCCCAGACCGTGTCCAGGTACATGCTGGCGATGTTGTTGGTGGAGAAGTACGGGACCGCCACCAGCAGGAGTCCGAGGACGAACACCTCGAGGGGGAACCAAGCCCCACCGGCCCCGTCCCTGCGTGACCATGGGCCTGCCCAGAACCTCCTCCAGGGCCTGAGCGCTGCGAGCATGGCCCTACTCGTCGGGCAGTGCGTATGAACCTACTACCGTCGCCGCGGTTGACCCGATGATGGCTGAGAGGAACGCATAGAGGTTGGTGAGTCCGCCCTCGCTCGCTGGGACAGCCCCTCCTGTTGGGTGCACGATGTACATGAAGAACGCGGCATCCGCCGGGGGCTCGTACAGCCCGTATATCGCCACCGAGGCGAAGCCGGCGACGCAACCGATGAGGGCCCCACGGGACGACACTCCTCCCCACAGGGTCATCAGGACGGGGGAGACAGTGGCTGCCGCCAGCATGTCCGCGAACAGGAATATCCCGAACACGCTCCACGCGTTGAACTCGAAGCCGAGGATAGTCGGGCCCGATGCGAGGTATATCGCGATGGGGATCATCGCTATGGTGGCGATCCTGGATAATTGGAGGTCCATCCTGCTGTCGTAGATGTCCCTTGATATCGAGGCGACGATCGCGTTCTGCAGCGTATCGGCGCTGGAGCAGACGAGGGAAATCACCAGCACTATGAGGACCGATGCTACGACCAGGCTGGACTCGTCTATCAGGTAGAAGAAGGCGATGGAGGGGTCTGCGATCCCCCCCTGCCCAGCCACCACGGTACCGAGGAAGCCCATGGCGAACACGAGTGGGAAGACCATGGCGGCGGCAAGGAGTGCACCCTTCCTGAGGGACTCGTCGTTGTCCGAGGCGTACACCCTCTGCCAGTTGCCCTGGGAGAACATCTCCGCGGCTGTCACCGCGACTATTAGCGCCAGTCCTGATTCCCACGAGCCCATGTAGCTCATGCTGCCTAGTAGCGACCAATCGTCATCCGTGTTGTACGCCCTGGCGTCATCGATCATCTGGCCCAGGTCCCCCCCTACGAGGACAACTAGGATCATCGTGACGAGGACGGCGATGACCCATGCCTGGGTCCTGTCAGTGGCCAATGAAGCAGGAAGGCCCCCATACGCTGTGTAGGCGGCTGTTACGATCCCCACCATTATCATGGGGTGAAGGGGGTCCATCCCCGAGAGGTGCTCCATCACCTTGCCTATCGCAGTGAACTCCGCGAATAGGAAGGTGAACATGTAGAGGATGGAGATGATCCCCACGTAGTACTGCATGGGCCTGCCCAGCCTTTGCCTGACGTAGTCGGCCAGGGTGACCCCGAGGGGGATGCGGTCGCGGATCATCGGCCCGACGTAGGCCAGTAGTAGGAAGGGGGTCATCGAAGAGGCTGCGTATCCGAGCACGTCCCAGAAACCGCCGTAGTAGGCGACCTCGGAGGGCCCCAGCAGGACCCAGACGCCCATCCCCGAGGCGAACAGGCTCAGGCCTATCCCGAGCCACCCCTGGGTCCCCCTGGATGAGAGGTAGTCATCGTCGTCGATGTCCCTCGTTGCGGATTGGTATCCGATGTACCCGAAGGCGGCCAGTACGCTAGCAGTCAGTATGTATGCGGTGTTCGTTTCCATTTCTCTTCCTCCGCTGGAATTACCCAGATCAGGTTCGCGGGTCGTCGCCTAGGCGACCTCTCAGCAAGTTGCTCCCCATCAGCACGGTAGGGAGCGGGCAGTTCAACCTTGCCGATTCTCACTCTGGCTGCATGAACGGGTATCCCCAGTCCTGTGGTATGTCCAGCGTGCGCTTCACGGAGCGCGGGCTGATCCACCGGAGCAGGTTGAGTGGTCCTCCGGCCTTGTCGTTGGTCCCGCTCGCCCTAGCGCCACCGAACGGCTGCTGGGCCACCACGGCACCGGTTGGCTTGTCGTTGATGTAGAAGTTCCCGGCCGCGAAGCGCAGCGCCTCGAACGCCCTCTGGACGTCTTCCTCGTTGTTGGCGAAGATGGATCCGGTGAGGGCGTACGGCGATCCCTTGTCGCACGTCTCCAGGGCCCCATCGAAGTCGTCGTCCTCGTAGACGTAGACGGTCAGGACCGGCCCGAAGATCTCCTCGCACATGGTCTCGGAGGCCGGGTTGGTCGTGACTATTATCGTCGGCTCGATGAACCAGCCGGTGGAGTCGTCGTGGCCCCCTCCGACGACCACCTCGCAGGAATCGTCTTCCTTGGCCCTCTCGATGTAGCCGGAGATCTTGTCGAAGGCCCTCTGGTCGATCACGGCGGTCATGAAGTTCGTGAAGTCCCGGGCATCGCCCATCTTGATCCTGGAGACCTCGGAGCACAGGTCGTCCCCTATCGCATCCCACACCGATGAGGGGATGTACGCCCTGCTGGCCGCGCTGCACTTCTGCCCCTGGTACTCGAACGAGCCCCTCAGGAGGGCCACCAACAGGCCCCGGTGGTCGCAGTCCGGATGGGCCACCACGAAGTCCTTGCCTCCCGTCTCGCCCACTATCCGAGGGTAGGACCTCAGGTCGGGCAGTGCCTTGGCGGTCTCCTGCCAGAGCCCCTGGAAGGTCGAGGTCGAGCCGGTGAAGTGGAGCCCTGCGAAGTCTGGGTTGGACAGGGCTGCCTCGGTGATCTCCGCTCCCGAGCCCGGGAGGAAGTTGATCACCCCGGGAGGGAGGCCAGCGGCCATCATGAGTTGCATTAGCACGTAGTTCGAGTGGTACGAGTTCCGGCTCGGCTTCCAAACGGATGTGCAGCCGACTATGGCAGGGGCGCTGGGCAGGTTGGCTGCTATGCTTGTGAAGTTGAACGGGGTGATCGAGAGTACGAAGCCCTCCAGCGGACGAATCTCCGTGGAGTTCTCGACCCCAGGTGGGGAGACCAGGGGCTGCAGGTCGTCATGGAATCCACGGGCGTAGTGGCAGTTGAACCTCCAGAAGTCGATCAGCTCGCAGGCCGAGTCTATCTCGGCCTGGAACGCTGTCTTCGACTGGTTCAGCATTGTCGATGCGTTCACTCGCATCCTCCAGTCCCCAGCCAGCAGGTCGGCACACCTCTCGAACACCTCGCACCTCCCCTCGAGGCCGAGAGCAATCCATTCATGCTGTGCATTAACTGCTGCTTCGCACGCGGCCTCCATCTCTGCCTTGCCGGCTAGGTGGACGTTTGCGAGTACGTGGCCATGGTCGTGGGGAACGACCTGTGTGACCGTGTTTCCGGTGAAGACGAGCTCCCCGTTGATCACGCAGGGGATCTCTATGACCTCGGACAGTTGCCTGTCTATCTCGTTCTTCAGTTCGGTCCTCTCGGGGCTTCCCGGAGCATATCCCATGATAGGCTCGTTTACTGGTTGGCTCATGGGTCGTGTGGAAGACGAATCGTCTAACATAGTTTCGCAGAGGGAATCTGGCCTACTCCCACTCCTTTGGCTGGCCCTTGTTCTCCTTCTTCCACTTCCTGTAGCAGGGCTTGCAGAGTGAAATCTTGCGTACCTTACGGGAGATGCCGGAGGACCCCCACACATCTACGGCCCTGTCGTAAGCCATCTTCCTGCCGCCAGCCTTCTTGTCCGCCCAGTTGCCGCACCCCTTGATGTCGCAGGGGACATCTCCGACGAACTCCGGCCTCTCCTCCTTGGCGGATCCGCCCTTCCCGCTTGACGAGGCGAGCCTCCTCTTATTCGCCCTGGACTTGAATCCCATTGGGACTGCGGCAATGGGGGCCGATTAGAAGGTTGCTTCGGACAACTCGATGTCGAATGGGCCTCCGGAGCTGGCAATGGATGCCAGTCGGTCCGGGCCGACGCCGACGCTGACCACCGGGACCCCTGATATCTCCTCTATCCTGGTTAGGTATGCCCTGATCGAACTCGGTAGCGAGCCTATCCCCCCTCCGTTCCTCGATTCCTCGGCGATCTGGATCCACTCTTCCTCCTCCATGGCCGGGAAGCCCGGATGGGACTCGTAGACTGGTTTGCACCTGCTTAGTTCCTCGGAGGAGGAAGGCAGGCGTTTCACCTCCTGGCCGTCGAGTTCGTAAGAGGTACAAATCTTCAGCTCATCCAGACCCCCTAGAACGTCCAGCTTTGTCACTACGAGACCGGTATACCCGTTGAGCCTCTGGCTCTCGTTCAATGCAACTGCGTCGAGCCAGCCCGTCCTTCGGGGCCGGCCTGTGGTCGTCCCGAACTCGTGACCGACCACTGACATCTGCTTTCCCGGCCCCTCTTCGAGTGATAGTTCGGTGGGGAATGGGCCGTTTCCTACACGAGTGGTGTATGCCTTGGTGATCCCGTAGCACTGTTCGATGTGTCCGGGGTGTATTCCTGCGCCATGCGTCGCGTTGGCCCTGCAAGTGATCGAGGAAGTTACGAATGGGTAGGTGCCCTGGTCGATGTCTAGCATTGCCCCTTGGGCCCCTTCCAAGAGGACTTGCTCCCCCCGGGCTAGAGCGTCATCGAGCATCGGTCCAGTCGCACGGATGGAGTTTGAGAACCTCTCATGAATCCAGTTTAGTTCGGAGCCTAGTTGGACGGGGTCGATACGGTCCTTCACCCCTACTGTGGCGAGTTGTTCGTTCATCCTCCTTGCCATTTCTCCTATCTCTTGGCCCCTCCCCATTAGCAGACCTACGTCCACGAACCTGATTCCGACCCTCTCGGTCCGGTCCCTGTAAGCCGGCCCGATTCCCCTGCCGGTCGTTCCGACGACCTTGTCGGCCGAGTCATACAGCCTATGGAATGGGAGAATGACAGCTGCCCTCTCGCTGATGAATAGCCTCTCTCCCTCGGGATGTTCACCAGTCAGTTCTGCCCACTCCTTGAGCTCACGGTCCAATACCCATGGGTCAACTACCATGCCGCAACCGAGTACCAAATTGCAATCTCCGGAGGTGATTCCCGATGGAAGTAGGTGCATCTTGAGAGTAGTTCCGCCGGCCACTATCGTGTGGCCTGCGTTATTGCCACCTTGGAATCGGACGGCCCACTGGGAATTGGGTGCGAGCTGGTCTATGGCCTTGCCCTTTCCCTCATCCCCCCATTGGGCACCTAGCACGACGCTGGCTGGCACGTGACTAGTAACACGGCCAGAGGTGTTTGAATGCTTTGGAGGGAAGATGTGAATCTGGGGAAGCGTGGGAAGCGGTTATGAAGGCCGGGCAGGTCGCGCGACAACATGGCACAGAGGCATCCTGAGGCGGAAGCGAGGCTCCTGATCAAGTGGATCTGCATGAACTGCTCCGCAACTCACCGGGCTCACAACGGAATCAAGCCTCCCCGATCATGCAGGAAGTGCGGCTACACCGGACTCAGGAAGAAGGCTGCAGAGCGCAGGAAGACATGAGCATGAGCATCGGGTCTGCTGGACTCGAAGGTTTCGCCCTCAGTTTGGGACTGATACTCGCAATAGGCCCGCAAAATGCGTTCGTCATGCGACAGGGGCTGAAGAGATCCCATGTTTTCGCCACATGCTTGGCTTGCTCATTGGCTGACGTAAGCCTGATTGCAGCTGGAATACTTGGCGTAGGTGCATTAGTATCCAGTATTGGGGGTGCTGAGAAGTTGATCGCAATAGGGGCGGCCGCATTCCTGACTGGCTATGGGGCCCTTAGGGTCAAGTCCTCCATGAACCCAGAGGCGATAGATATCGAGGGAGAGGCTGAGGGTAGTTTTTCGGCTACCATGGCGACACTGCTAGCGATAACATTCCTGAACCCCCACGTCTACTTCGACACCCTTCTCCTGATAGGTGGGGCTTCAACCGGTTTCATTGGTGACGAACGGATTGCCTTCGGGTTCGGTGCTGCGACCGCATCGTTCGTCTTCTTCTTCTCGCTCGGTTACGGGGCCAAGAGGCTGTCGGGAGTCCTGAACAGTCCGGAGGCATGGAAAGTCATCGACAGGGGCATCGCCGTTGTGATGTTCGTGATCGCAGGTGCAATAATTCACCCTTACCTATGACAGTATTTCGCCCAATGCCGACACTAGTGAGTCGATCTCCCCCAGGTTGTTGTCGATATGGGGGGAAACGCGGAGGAGGCCCGATCTGCTGGTCACTAGGATGGAGTAATCCGACTGCAGGCGGTGTGCGACATCCTCGCTGCTGGTGCCGCTGGGGAGCTTGAGGCTGACTATGGCGCTCCTCTCTCCCCCCTCCATAGGCGAGGCAATCTCGACCCCCATTGCTCCGACCCCATTGATCAGAGAGTCGACTAGTTCCAAGTCATGCCTCCATACCTCATCCATCCCAATCCCGACCAGTTCATCAATGGCAGCAGCGAGCCCGAGGGCAGCCCCGAAGTGAATGGTGGTGTACTCGAACCTGCTCGCGTCCCCTGGAAGGACGAGCCTGTCTGCCCTGAGGTCCCACAGGTCAGTGTTGCTCCTGAATCCAATAAGCCCGGGATTGAGGTCGCTAACCACCGAGGGCGAGATGTAGCCGACGGCCGCACCGTAAGTGCCCCTCAGCCACTTGTAACCGGATGAGACGATGGCATCTGCTTTGGTGGAGTACGCGTCGATAGGCACCATCCCCATCGACTGGGTTGCATCTACGACGAGAAGTGCCCCGACTGAGTGGGCAGCATCGGAGAGCCCCTCTAGGTCGTACCTCTGGCCGTTGGAGAATTCCACGTGGGAGACCGTGACGACCGAGGTGTTCTCGTCGATCAGAGAAAGAATTGAATTTGGGTCCGTGTAAAGTGAGTCGTCGTGCTCGGCGAGTCGTATCTCGGCACCATTCGACTCGCATACCCTCGCCCATGGATAGACGGTCGAGGGGAAGGCGATTCTGCTGGACACCACATTGGAACCACTGGGGGGTGATATAGCCCATGCGAGCGAGCAGAGTAGTTCGGTGGCGCTGGAGCCGACGCATACGTCGCCGACCCCGCACGAGAGTAGTTTCGAAGCAGCCACTCTGAGTGGCATCATGCCCTCCCTCTCCGCGTCTCCATCGAACTCTGCAGCCCCTCCCCTGGCCAGAGAATCGGCCCATTCAGAGGAAATGCGGTGTGCCGCAGGGGATGTCGTGGCGACGTTTGCGTAGGATAGGTTTGTCCATTGGGCCATGTCTAACAGGTTGACTGATGGGGTCTGGCTCTTCAATTCTCAGGAGCGGCTGACTTCGTTCAGCATCTCCTCGAGTGCGGCCTGTATCTGTAGGCACAGGGGCCCATAGTGCCCTGGAAGGTTCGGGTCATTGAAGATCTCATCGAGTATTGAGGCGGTCATTCCGAGCCTCACGTCCATGTCCTTCCCCTTGTTTAGGAGCCACTTCTCCACAGCGTCCTTCGAGGCCGATCTGATGTTTCGGGGAACCTGGTTATCGTCTAGCTGTGCGAGTACCTGTGCAATCTGATTGATGCGAGTATCGATATCTGACAAGGTCCCATCTCCGAGTCTTCCAACGATGGCCCCGCCTTAAGCGCATCCCAAATGAGATGTGTCACTTCCTTGAAATCCATGAGGACCAAGGCATGTTCTCACTGTTGGCAGCCCCATGCCCTGTGCCCTCAGCGGCGAGCGCTATGATTCCCACTTCGGCCCCATCCTCCAGGCAATCTTCCAGTGCCCACATCATCGACTCCTCGAGGCCCTCCCCCTCGATTATTCGCTCTGCTACCCTGTAGCTAATCATCCCTCGCGTAATTGCCTCCCCGATTCCGGTCGCCCCCACGGCGACTCCTTCTTGGGCCCAGAAACCGCATCCCGGCAATGGCACGTCTCCGACCCTCCCTGGTGGCCTGTCGCTACAGCCTCCTGTGCTTGTTGCACAAGCGATAGACCCCGAGCGGTCGCGAGCAATCACACCCACGGTATCGGTAGCCCCCTTGAATGGGGGCCTCCCTTCCACAGGGGCCCTGGCGAATCCCTTGGCGTCGGCCCAAGTCCTCGCTCCCTCTCCGGTTAGGCCGTTTATTTCCTCGTCAAGAAGACCGGCTGCAACTCTGATTGGATTTGGCGTGTCCTCCATTGCTATTACGAAGCCCATCCTGCCGTCTGAAACCTGGATGGAGGCATCCAGCAGTACACTCCCATCGGTTCTGAAGACAGAACCAGATCCTGCATTGAATGCCGGGTCGTCCTCCAGAATTACGCACGCCTCTACTGCTGCTTCCACGGCGGATCCGCCCGACTCTAGGATTCCAGCGGCTATCGCAACAGCCCTCTCCACGTTTGCCAGCCTCTCTGGGCCTGCGCCTGCCCCCCCATGAGCGACAACTGCTGGTATCGTCAAATCAGGCACCTCCCGTTTGGGTGTTAGTCCCCCCGGGTGCTCGTAACCTGAGTTGGAGTAAAAGTGCTACTAGGAAGAATAGTCCAGAGACCCTGAAGCACGTGTGGTAAGACCAGAGGCCCGACCCCTCTACTGTAGATGACCAGATTACTGCCGAGAGGAACGGGCCTATGATACGGGCCAGGGCGCCGAGGCCTTCCTGCGCGCCCATTATTGTCCCCAACTCGTAGCCCCCGTCCTTAGTTGCGAACGTCAGAAGGGACCC
>Ga0066865_10000386_pt1 | contig 11937 bp, 10 predicted proteins | sample ETN01SmetaG_2_FD_66433 | JGI IMG/M metagenome (GOLD analysis project Ga0066865, IMG submission 66433) | Marine microbial and viral communities from oxygen minimum zone, Eastern Pacific Ocean - ETNP2014F12-01SV265 | ecosystem: Environmental > Aquatic > Marine > Oceanic ...
TCAAACCAAAAATAGACAATGGCTGCAATAACGCCAGACCAAATTATTCCATTGAGTAATCCGATTGCAGATTCTTTAAGAATTAAAAGTTTTGAGTTAGATGAACCTATTTGATCAAGTGCTTGTGCCCTAATAACGAGTGCAAGACTTTGACTCCCAGCTATACCCCCCATACTCGCAACAATTGGCATCAATATAGCCAATGCTACAACTTTCTCAATCGTTGCTTCAAAAATTCCAATCGCTGCAGCTGCAAGTAGTGCTGTTAAAAAATTAGCACCGAGCCAAAGTGTACGTCTTTTAGTACTTTGTATGACTGGTGCAAATATATCATCGTCTTTTTTTAGACCCGCCATATTCAATACACTTTCATCAACCTCTTCTCTGATGACATCAACAACGTCATCGACTGTGATCCTACCAAGTAAGAATCCTTGACTATCTACTACGGCTGCTGAGACAAGATCGGCATTTTCAAATCTTCTCGATACTTCATGTTCTCCAAGATCTGGGTCTATTGGATCATCATCCTTTTGCATGATTTGAAAAACGTATTTTGATGGATCTGCCACGAGAACATCTTTTAGAGACACAAAACCATGGTACATATTAATTCTATCCGTCACAAAAATTTTATCAGTTTGATCTGGCAAGCTTTTCATACGTCTTAGATAGTGGAGAAGGACATCAACTGTGACATTACTTCTAATTGTAATTGTATCAGTATTCATTAGCCCGCCTGCTGTACCATCTTCAAAGGACAATACTTTTTCAAGCCTTTCTTGATTTTGCTTAGTTAAACTTTTTAATGCTTTTCTTGTTAAGTGATCAGGAAGTGATTGAATGATATCTGCCAAATCATCGGTATCTAATTTCTCAGCTATTTTGACAAGTCCTTCTGTTCCATCTCTATCAATAAGTTCATCAATAAGATACTCTCTTACTTCATCATTGAGCTCAGCAAGAGTCTCACCTTTATTTTCATCACTTACTAATGTCCATAGAAGATCTCTTCTGTTTCTTGGCGTACTTTCAATTACATCTGCAATCTCAGATGGATAGAGAGCATTTAATAAATTTTTAGCTTGGATGACAGCGCCGCTATCTAGAACTTCTGAAAGTTGATCGAGAGTGACAGTATTGTCTTTGTGAATGCTTTCTGCAGGCATTTTAACTGACCTCTCTTGTTTGTTGATTTATTACATATTCCTGCCTATAAGATACCACAAAAGACCCTACTTTGGTAAGTAAGGTCTGTATATATATGATTTAGATGAAAAATCTTAATAAGTAATAACTAACTAATTATTACTTATATAAAGTGTGTTTTTAATTTTACTAAAATTTCCATTTGGTCTTGATTTCAATCTTATGCGAATTTTTGGCATTGTGATTCTCTATTCCTTCCCACTTTCCTTTCCAAGAAAATGCATCGGTAATTTTTTTACTGAATCCAAACTCATATGATTTTCCTGCAACTCCATCTAAGATATCTTTACCATGGCTAACAGATTCTGCTGCACCAATTTCGCCATATAACTTTAAGCCACCCTCTGTTTTCCAAGAATGTCCAAATCTTATATGATTGATAGTACTGCTGTAATCTGTATCTTTCATTTTAAATTCATGCTTAGTCATCAAATATGGTCCTGCAAAAACAGAATTTGAAATTAAGAAAACTAGCAACAAAGTAAATATATTTTTCATGTTGACTCCCTTTTTATCTAAACAGAGATCTCACAAAGATCCTGTTATTTCAATAGCACTAATAATACAAGTTCATTATTCTGATTTTAATAAAGATAAATGAAATATTTATAGTAGAAATATTTCAGTTTTATGAATTTTTACTAATCAAGCTTCAATGTCTAAAGAATATCCTGAAGATCTTATTGTTCTGATTACTTTGCATTCCTCAGTCGTACTCAAAGCTTGGCGTAATCTTCTAATATGTACATCAATAGTTCTGTCTGATACATAGACATTAGTTCCCCAAACTGAATCAAGGATTTGTTGTCTTGTAAAAACTCGACCTGGTTTTTTCATTAGAAATTCTAATATGCTGTATTCTCTAGGACCTAATTTCGCCTCTTTATTACAACAATATACTCTGTGAGTATCTGTATTCATCTTTATGTTTTGAAATTCTAGAATACTTTCTTTATTTTTATTTTTACTTCTTCTTAATAAAGCATTTATTCTTGCAATCAACTCTTTTGGACTAAATGGTTTTGATAAATAATCATCACATCCAATATTTAGACCTGATACCAAATCACTCTCTTCACCTTTTGCGGTAAGCATTATAATAGGAGTTTCTGATAAACTTTCATGACTTCTAATAAATTTACAAATCTCTGTACCAGGTTGATCGGGAAGCATCCAATCTAATAATATTAAATCTGGTTTAACTTTTTGTATATCAATCATCCCCTGATAAGCTGTGCCCGCATGATAGAAATCATACCCAGAAGACTTAATATTATATTCAAGAAGAGATACTAAAGATTCTTCATCCTCTACAGAGAAGATTTTAGCTGTCATTTATTACTACCTTCTAAACTCTTTTCAATAGACTGACTTGGTTTCTTTGTAGTTGAAATATCATCGCCAGTTACGATGAAATGTATTTCCTCAGCTATATTACAAATATGATCTCCTGCTCTCTCAAGAGTTTTTATAGCAAATAGTAATTTAGTGTAAGTAAGTAGTTTCAATTTTGAAACTTTGTCTTTTATCTGATCAACAATGATATCGTAAACAAGATTATACTTTTCATCAATTATCAGGTCATTCTTTCTAACAAGCTCTGCTTTTTTTGTATCTTTAGATATATATGCATCGATAACATCCTTCATTTGTGTTTGAACAAGTGTGACTAACCTAAGAATATCATTTTTAATATTCGTATCAGGAACAGTTTCTAACGCAGCGACCCTCATGGCTATATTTTTTGCATAGTCACCCAACCTCTCTAAATCAGTCGATATTCTCAACGCTGTCAAAGTTGCTCTCAGGTCTATTGCAATTGGAGCTCTCAATGTAATTATTGTAATAACCGCGTCACGAATCTCAGCATCATATTGATCCAATCTAGGTTCATTTTCTAAAATATCTTCAATTGTTGCAGGTGAAGCAGTATCAATTACATGATATAGAAGTTTAAATTGCTCCTCTACAAGAGTAGCCATCTGGGTGGTCAATTGATTAATATTCTCTATATCATCATCAAAAGACTTTACTATATGTTCTTTGTACTCACTCATAATATCTCATTATATATTATAAAATTCTAAATAAACTATCCAATCCTTCCTGTGATATAATCCTGAGTTTTTTGATGCTGTGGATTCGAGAAAATATTCTTAGTGAAACCAGATTCAACAAGCTCACCCATATGCATATATGCAGTTCTATCTGAAACTCTAGCGGCTTGTTGCATAGAATGTGTGACAATCACAATGGTATATTTTGTTTTTAGTTCCTCAATTAATTCTTCGATCTTAGCAGTTGCAATCGGATCCAAAGCAGAGCACGGCTCATCCATCAAAATTATTTCTGGGCCTACAGCAAGCGCTCGTGCAATGCATAATCTTTGTTGCTGTCCTCCAGATAGTCCGGTTCCCGGTTCAAATAATCTATTTTTAACCTCCTCATATAAGCCAGCTCGTGATAATGATTTTATAACTATCGAATCAAGTTCATCTTTAGACTGAGCAATTCCATGTAGTTTTGGCCCATAAGCAACGTTATCGTAAATCGATTTAGGAAAAGGGTTAGGTTTTTGAAACACCATTCCTACTTTTGACCTAAGCAGAACAGGATCTTGATCAGAATCATTAATGTTTGTTCCATCAATCATAATTTGACCATTAATTGAGCATATATCTATTAAATCATTCATTCTATTGAGACATTTAAGTAGTGTTGACTTTCCGCATCCAGAAGGACCAATTAATGAAGTGACTTCCCGCTCCATTATATTAAGATTAATATCATATAAAGCTTGCTTGTTAGCATAAAACACATTTAAGTTTTTAATTGATATTTTTAGTTTTTCAGTCATTTATCTACCACTTCTTCTCAAGTTTATTTCTCAAGTATATTGCTAATAAATTTAAAAGCACTAGAAAAATAAGTAATACCATAATTGCAGCAGATGTTCGTTCAACAAATGCTCGCTCTGGACTATCTGCCCATAAAAAAATTTGTACTGGAAGTGCAGTTGATGGATCTAAAGGTGTCCCTGGCACATCAACAACAAAAGCAACCATACCTATCATTAATAAAGGTGCAGTCTCGCCTAGCGCTCTTGCTATTCCAATAATTGTTCCAGTCATTATTCCAGGCATTGCTAAAGGTAATGTAAAATTAAGTAATGTTTGAATTCTACTTGCGCCTAAACCTATAGAGGCCTCCTCTATAGACGGAGGGACGGATTTAATTGCAGATCGTGCCGCTATTACAATTGTTGGAAGAGTCATAACAGCTAAAGTTAGTCCGCCAACTAGTGGCGCAGACCTTGGAAGAGAGAAAAAATTTAAAAATATTGCTAAACCAAGAAGTCCAAAGACTATTGATGGTACGGCAGCTAAATTATTAATGTTGGTCTCGATAGTGTTAGAAAATTTATTTTTCAAAGCAATCTTTTCCATATATAGAGCTGATAGAACACCTAGCGGAAAAGATACTATGAATGCAATTAATATCGCATAAAACGAACCTATAATAGCTCCCTTAATTCCTGCCAATTCAGGCTCTCTGCTATCCGCAGAATGGAGCAAATATTGATTTGCTTGTAGTTTAATTAGGTTTTGTTCTACTAGAACATCAACATATTGCATTCTAGAGGGGTTTATTCTCCCTGCTTCGTTGCCTTGCCTCTCAACGGTGCCTTTGATATACATATCAACATCTGCATGTGCTAAAAACCAATGATAACCATTGATATCTTCCTTGTTAGAATTTTCTAGTAGTTCTTCAAACTCATATATAGCGCCTTTACTGAAAAGTGACATCAAGTTCCTTTTGTCGCTCCTTGTTTTAACCTGTGGAAACATCTCATAAACTTGTCTTTTAAATTCTTTTCTTGGATTAATATCGCTTCGTTCACTTTGAGCGGGTAAGTTTATATTAACCCCTATATAACTTGCTTTGAAAGCTGAAATACCAGTTGAGAATATATTAAAAAGTAAAACAAAAAGAAAAGTGATTGCAACTAAAACAGCGAGGAATCCATAAGTTTTAAATCTTCTCTCCGCTTGATTTCTCTGAGATAGATTATTCATATAATTCCCTATATTTTTTTACCATATTTAATGCAATAACATTTAAAATTAATGTTAGAAAAAACAATACAAACGCCAAAGCAAAAGCTGAGAGAGTTTTAGCACTATCAAATTCCTGATCACCTGTAAGTAAACCCACAATTTGAACAGTAACAGTAGTTACACTCTCGAATGGATTCAACGTTAAATTCGCAGCGAATCCTGCTGCCATTACTACTATCATTGTCTCTCCGATAGCTCTTGAGAATGCTAAGAGAAAACTGGCAACGATGCCATGAAAAGATGCTGGGATTATAACTTGCTTTGTAGTTTCAGAAACAGTTGCTCCCATTGCTAATGAGCCTTCCTTTAATGAACTAGGTACTGCATTCATAGCATCATCTGTAAGTGATGTTATAAATGGTATAATCATAATTCCCATTACAGTTCCAGCTATGATTGCGCTCTCACCGCTCAGAGCGCCTGGAGCTATTTTATCTCCTAAGTCTCTAAAGAAAGGTGCTACGGTAATTACAGCAAAAAATCCATAGACAACTGTTGGTATACCAGCCAATATCTCAATAATAGGTTTTGCAAAAGTTCTTACTTTATAAGGGGCATATTGTGATAAATAAATTGCTGAATATAAACCTATTGGTACTGCAACAAGCATAGCTATGAGAGATATCAAAATTGTTCCAACAAATACAGGTATGGCACCGAAACTACCTGATGATGCAACTTGGTCTGCACGAATAGCTGTTTGCGGGCTCCACTGTAATCCGAATAGAAAGTCAAAAATATTTATCATTGAAAAGAATCTTAACGTCTCAAAAAGTAGTGACAGTACAATACCTACTGTCACAACTATCGCCATAATGGATGACAATTTCATAAGCATGACAAATAATCGCTCAACATATTCTCTTGCCTTAAATTCAACTGTGACTGTTTTCATTGATAATCTTAGTAAAGTTACAGACAACCCGATTGCGACTATAATCTTCAAGATACTGTTTGTATATGTTAGAGATGAATATCTTTCAACTGCAGGTAAAAAACCACTATGCTCAATGACTCTTGTCGATACACCACTTGAGTAGTCTATGACTGAATTAATATAAAATTTAACTAATCCGGGATCATTTATATCACCAAAGTAATCTTTTATTGTTAGATTAGTTAGAATATTTTGAATACTCGTCCATAGAATCAACAATGTTATAGCTGGTAAGAACATAAAAACAGCTGAATATATTCCATGGTAGTAGGGTTGAGAGTGAAGATTGCTAAACTTGGCTAATGAAACTGCTCTACTTTTATTGATTATAAAGCTATAGACGGCAAGTGCAAAAATCGCAAGATATGTAATCGTAGTCATGTACAAAGAATATATTATTTCAATGTTACACTTTTGTTACATTTCGTTTAATTTTCATGTATCACATAAAAAATTCTGTTCTAGTACCTCATATTAGCCAATGATTTTGCATCATTTTCATACCTTAATAGTTCATCTTCAGGAAGTGGGATAAGGCCTTTATCAATTAAATATCCATCTTCACCAATTGCATCTTCACTTACAAAATGTGTAAGAAACTCTTCAATGCCAGGTATAGAGCCTATATGAGCTTTTTTAACATAAAAATATAAAGACCTTGATATTTTATAATCTCCGATAGCTATGGCATCGAATGTAGGGTATACACCATTAATTTTTGTACCTTTTACCTGATCGCTATTTTGATCAAGAAAACTGAATCCAAATATTCCAAAAGAATTTTTGTTAGAGTTAAGTTTTTGTATTATCAGATTGTCATTTTCGCCCGCCTCGATATATTTTCCATCTTCTCTAATAGTTCTACAGAGCTTTTTCCATTCATTTTTATTTTTCTTTTTAAGGTCTTTTATCCAAGAAATCGAATTACATCCATCAGTCATAGCAATTTCAACAAATGCATCTCGTGTTCCTGATGTAGGTGGGGGACCATAAACCATTATCGGAAGTTCTGGAAGTTCAGAGTTAACATCACTCCATAGTTTAGATTGATTCTCGCATGTAACATCATCTTGAGCACCACATGGTACTTCCTTAGCTAAAGCAAGATAAATGTCTTTTGTAGTCAGTTCTAAATCTATGCCATTTTTAGAATTTGCGAATACAATTCCATCAAATCCAATCTTAATTTCAATAATATCTTTTACGCCATTAGATTTACATAGAGAAATCTCCTTCAATTTAATACGTCTAGATGCATTCGTAATATCTGGAGTATTAGGCCCTAATCCTGAACAAAATAATTTCAGACCGCCACCAGAGCCAGTTGACTCAACAATAGGTGATTTAAAAGATGCATTTTTTCTTCCAAACTCCTCAGCTACAGTTGTCGAAAAAGGGTAAACAGTTGAAGAACCCACTATAGATATGCTCTCTCTTGCACTTAGGTCAAATATAAAAATAAAGGTAAAAATTATTGTCAAAATTGTACTTCTAATCATGTCTACTCCAGTTTGATACATCTTTTTCATCTTAGTATTAAAACTCTTAAAAATTAAACTCGAATTAAGGATTTATTAAAGATTTGTTAACGATGCTATTTTTCGATATAGACAGGCAAGAAGACCTTAAATATACTTCCTGTATTCTCTTCACTTTCAATGACTAATCTTCCTGCATGACGATTAACAATATGTTTAACAATTGAAAGTCCTAGGCCAGAGCTAGATTTTTTAAATTGAGCTGCATTCTTTGATCTATAAAATCTCTCTGTGACTTTCAAAATGTCTTGTTTTGGAATACCACATCCTTGGTCTTCTACTATAAAACATATCTCTGAAGACCCTACTTCAAAATTAATATTTATTGTCGTCGACTCTTGGCTATAGGTTAATGCATTTGAAATTAGATTTTCGAATATTTCTATAATTTGATCATCATTGCCACGAATAAATAATTCATTTTGACTGTAAGAACTAGACAATTTTATTTGAATATTTTTTTTATCTGCAGTTTGTCTCGCCGCATCTAGAGCTGAAGATGCGCAGCGGTAAATATCTACTTTTTCATTAGGAATCTGATACTCAGTCTCTTCTACCCTTATGAGTGCTAATGTATCGTTAACAAGCCTTTGCATTCTCTCAGCTTCAGTTTTTATAATACTAAGGAATTTGCTTTTTTGTTTTTCATCATTTTTAGCTGGTCCATCAATAGTTTCAATAAAACCCATAATGGCAGTTAGAGGTGTTTTTAGCTCATGTGTAACATTAGACATGAAATCTGATTTTATTTTTTCAGAGACTTTCTGGCTTGTCTCATCGGTTAATATAACGAGCACGAATTTTTCTTTTTCGATTTTGATAGGAAATAATTGTGCTTGTACATATCGATGAACTTGATCATAAATAATTAAATTTACATCAAGTTTAAGATTCTTCTCGAATGCTTTGTTCAATCCTTCGTTAAGCTCATTTGATCTCATTGCTAAGGACAAATGTATATTATTAGAATCTTTACCTACAAACGAGTTAAATGCTACATTGGACTTTTCAATAATAAAATTCTTATTAACTATAAACATAGGAAATGTATTTTGATTGAATATACTCTTATCATATTCAGAAAAGAATATTGCTTTATTTTTCTGTTTTTCCTTTTCTACTCTGACTGAGGGCTCATTAATAAACCTACCCTCTCTGGATAAAAATCTATATATAACAAAGTAAGAGAAGATTACAAAAAAAATTACTACTATGGGTGAATTAACTATGTAAAGTATAAAAACAGTTGCAATGGAAATAAGTAATAACAGTATCATAGGTATTTCTCGAATTTAACTATTGATAGTCTAGACTTCATGATAAAATCTACCTCTATAATATCAGATATATGACAGATATAATATTCCATAAATCAAGCAAATACATTGAAGACGACATTGATTATTATGCATCAGACACTCGCGATAAGCATGGTGCAGTAAAACCAAGTAAAAATATAAAAAGCTATTCGTTAGACTCATTTAACTTCGACAATCAATCGGAATTACCCTCGCTATTTTATCCATTTCCAAAACATTCTCTTGATAGGGTTTATCTAGGTATAAGTTTTCCTCTATATGCAAACAACTGGGGTGCAGAGTTTTTAAGATACCTGATGTACATTATTAAAAAAGATGGAGCGGTTATTTTTCCAGTCTATGCAGAGAGACAAGGTGTAGAGAAAAATTACTGGTCAAGGAGTATTCTCGAAGTAGCTTTCCAAAGTCGTCAAAAATGGTGGGGTATGAGTAATATCTGGGCAGAAAACGATGGTGTGATGTCAATGCGAATTGGGAAAAAGGAGCCCAAAGTAAGAAATAGTACATTTACTTATTTTATTGATAAGAAACTTCCCTCTCTTTTTGAGAATAATGATAAAGATTTAATTGAGAGTGAAATAAGTAATCAGGTTGAAAATATGAGGCTTAGTGCTGTTATTGAAAAAATTATACTTGATCATCATGGTAGGAATAAAAAAGTTCACTTAGGTGTAATAAGTGATAGTGCTCTTCTTGGAATGGAGCTCTCTTGTAGTGATTATATGAATATAAAAAATGTCGAGGTTTACTCGGATAATCGTGTTGATAGTCCAATGTATCGCGAGTATCTTCCAAAATCGATTCCATCAGATTACAAGCAAATACTTACAGATATTAATAATTTTGATTTAAATAAATTACATAATGTTATATTGATTGATGAAAAGTATTTTGATGAAAAAATGAGTGCTGAACTTATTGATAAGTCATTAAGTGCTCTAACTGAGGATGGGTTTATTATTCTAGTTAATAGACATATAGATAATGATTACAAATCTAAGCATCACTCTCATACTGTCGGCACCCAGTTAAAAGAAGGATACGACATACCTCACTATTCGGATCTCATCTTCAAAGAACTGCAAGAAGAAAACGAAAATAGAGCTACTGCAGTTCAAGTAATTCACAAAAAAGAAAATGTATGACATTTTAAATTATGTTAGTGGTTTTATTTGGGGTCCTTTTACACTGATTCTGATTCTTGGAACAGGTATATTTTTAAGTCTTGGTCTAAAAGGTTTTACTCTCACTTATATAGCTGTTGCTTTCAAACAATTATTTTCAAAAGAGGAAGATTCATCAAGTGGAGAAATCTCCTCATTTCAGTCACTCACAACCGCACTTTCTGCAACAGTTGGAACAGGTAATATTGCAGGCGTGGCAACAGCAATATTCGTCGGTGGACCAGGTGCAATTTTTTGGATGTGGGTTTCTGCAGTATTTGGAATGGCTACAAAATTTGCTGAGGCATTTCTTGCGATTAAATATAGAGAGAAAAATGAACTTGGTGAGACTATCGGTGGACCAATGTATTACATCAAGAATGGTCTGACTTCTAAATTTATAGTTTTTGCCTACCTCTTTGCAACAGCAGGTATGATTGCAGCACTAGGAATTGGCAATGGTGTTCAAGTTAATTCTGTATCGCAAGTAATTAATAATGAATTTGGTTTTTCAACGTTTTCAATTGGAATTGTTATCGCTATATTAGTAGCACTTGTAATTCTTGGTGGAATTAAATCAATTGGAAACATCACATCGAAGTTAGTACCTGTAATGTCTCTTATCTATATTCTTGGTGGCTTGCTGATTATTATTTTAAATGCAAATCAGGTTGGATATGTATTTAATTTAATCGTAACATCGGCATTTACTACAACTGCTGCTACTGGTGGTTTTGCTGGCGCTACAGTTTGGATGGCTTTGAGATATGGTGTAGCACGTGGTGTCTTTTCAAATGAAGCTGGACTCGGTAGTTCTCCGATAGCTCATGCAGCCGCCAAAACAAATAATCCTGTTAAACAAGGGATGATATCAATGCTAGAGCCACTGATTGACACGCTCATTGTTTGCACAATAACTGCTTTTGTAATCCTAATGAGTAATCAGTGGGTTGGAGAGATTAATGGCGCGGTGCTGACAGTCGCATCTTTTGAAAACCTCCTAGCTAATGGTAAATATATTGTAATTTTTGGTTTAATACTGTTTTCCTTCAGCACAATTATCGGATGGAGTTATTATGGAGAAAAATGTGTTGAATTTTTGTTTGGATCAGGAGTTATCATTTATTATAGAATATTGTGGATTGTCATTATACCAGTGGCAGCATCTGTAGAGTTAAATCTAATGTGGTTGATTGCAGACATCATGAATGGGTTAATGTCTATTCCAAATTTAATCGCATTGATACTTTTAGCGCCCGTAATTTTTAGACAAACAAGCGAATCAATAGGAAGTTTCAAGGCCTAAATGGATAGACAGCAACACATAAAATTAGCCTTATCTGAAGATCAATATAAAAAAGATATTACGACAAAGATTTTGCAACTGGATAAAAAGTGCAAAGCCATAATCAAGGCAAAAGAATCTTTTCATATATATGGTTTAAAATGGTTTTCGGATGTATTCAAATCCGTTAATAAATCTACAAAAATAAAACTTAAAGTTAAAGACGGAGATCTTGTAAGAAAGAATAAGATAATTGCTGAAATATATGGAACGAATCATGCTCTCTTAAACTCTGAGAGGGTATCGCTGAATTACCTTCAAACTATGTCTGGCACCTATGATAAATGTATAAGGTTTAAAAAGAA